>Ga0307377_10003869_pt1 | contig 16620 bp, 13 predicted proteins | sample TR3MG_FD_202535 | JGI IMG/M metagenome (GOLD analysis project Ga0307377, IMG submission 202535) | Soil microbial communities from Risofladan, Vaasa, Finland - TR-3 | ecosystem: Environmental > Terrestrial > Soil > Coastal area > Acid sulfate soil | place: Finland: Risofladan, Vaasa | collected... | reverse complement strand
AAGATTTTACTGTGGATATTATTTTTCGTCTTCCTGATATTGATAATAAGCCCCATAGACCTGATGCCCGGGCCGGTGGACGACATCGTCTACGGCATCCTGGACGTGATAATTATCGCCCTGTTGGGCGTGGTCCGGGACAAGAAAAAGAAAGCGCTCCCGCCTTCCGAAAAAGGCGAGAGCGCGGGCGTAAACGACAAACGCTAAGGGGCGTTATCGCCCCACACGCGGGCCGTCGCTAGCAACAGCTGGCGTCGGCCTTGCTTTTGTCGCCCGAGTGCGGTGAGCGGCAGCAACACATCGGGAAGCACTTCATGAGTTGCTGGGCTCGTTCTCCCTTTACCCGGATGATGTATTCGCCGTCCTTCTCCTCGATCTTGACGTCAAGGATATTTTTATCCACGGTACCACCTCCTTTCTTTGTTTGCTATATTCGTATATTTAAAATAATAGATGTTATAAGGTAAAAAAAACCGCGGCGCGACGGAGGTTATCAAATACGTTATGATTTAGTACGGTGTAGCCAATCCATCAACGCCGGTAAGTTGTGCGCCCAGAATAAAGTAAGGCCGCGGTCCTGTGCGTCTTGGAGATTGTGGAGGGCATAAACGCCGCTCAGCATAGCTGCAGGCACTACCTGTACGGTGCCGAAGTCTTTCCGCCACGTCTCTGCCTTAACGGCAGCGTCATTGTTGAGTCTCTTGACGGAGTTTGTGGCCGAATTCGAGACCTTGCATTCGAGCGCCATCGTCCTACCATCCCACAATCCGATTAGGAAGTCCGCCTTTCGAGTTCCAAGCATCGACTCTCGGCAGAATTCCCCTGGTGCGGGGGCTGACGAGAGCGTGGCGACACGACGAGCGTTCACCTTTCGAAACCGTGATCTTTGAAGCTGGGTTGCAACAAACCGCTCTTGGATTTCCTTCCCTTCATTCCTTCTCATCGTTTCAAGCCGTCTCATGGCAAGCAATGCCGTTGTTGCTAGTACGGCTGCGGAACGTGCATGCTCGTCCGGTTCCCATCCCTCAGTAAGCCAGGGGAATCGTTTTCGGTCGTGCCAGTCTTTGATAAAGCCAACAAGCCGATCGAGGAGAGCAGGGTCATCCGAAAGCCGGCCGGGTGCGAGCGATACGGTCTGTACCAGCACTTTAAGGTCATCTACGGAAATAGGAGGCCCTGATATATACCGAAAAACCTCTTGTTTCCGTTTGTCGGAAAGTAGGTCGAGGGCGTGTTCGTCTATTTGGGCAAGGTCTACGGTCTGCTCTAAAAATTCTTCGACCACACCTTGGTACTCGTCAAACAATTCGAGATACAATTCCAAAGGTTCAGTATGGCGCCCCTCTCGAAAATGCGCTTCGGATGTTTTACGGGCTTTGTCTAACTCTTCAGTTGTCCATTTCGGAGGTTCGAGCAATTCCGATCTCCTTTAATATTTCCGGTTCCGGGATAGGCAACCGTTCCATCTCTCGCGGTTCGAACTTAGTAAGGCCACCGGCGTATACACGACCTCCGTGTAGGCTGGCCGATTCGCGTAGATAGTGGACAAGGCCGGTCAGAACCTCCGCTGTTATTTCTTCACGCGGATAAAGGCCGTGAGCGATGTTTAGGTGCCGCGCTTCCACTCGGTTTAAGACGAAGGTGGGCGGCCTTCTCGCCATGTACGTTGCAAGAATCGGGGCGGGTTTTCGCAGACCCACGGACCACCAGGCTTTACGATGACGGACAATATAACTCTCGCGGACCCCCATTTCTTCGGCGCGCTTTAGAAAGCGGTTGATGGCATCTTTTTCTTTACCGTTAAAACCTGATAGGTCTTGCGGTAGGTCGATTACGCGACGTAACGCCTCGTCGTCGGTTAAAACCCAACTTGCACTAAAAAGCTCACGGGCCTTGGTAACGGTTGGGAATAGTACTGTTTCGGGTAGCCCTGCGCTGTGGGGTCCTGCGATCCAAATGTGATTGGCTCCCGTTACCTGTCCTCTATGTACTCGAGCGAGTTCCCCGAGTTCCGTATAACCTTCCGGAACCTCGCGCGGCGTCCGCGTAAAATGAGACCACCTTTTTTCCGTAGCCAAACGTTCGCGCCCAACCGGACGACCGATAGAAAGATCACTAAGGTTTTTCAAACTCTCGACCCGAGCGAACTTAGCGGATGGGGATTTTCCATTAACTGTGAATGTCGTGATAGCCCCCGTCGTGGCTGTCCCAGGGAACGGTTCCGCCCCCGGCTCGATTACAATGACACTTTGACCGCCCAAACGATCAAGGAATAAGTCGCGAACGAGCTGGCCGTAGTTGACGTCCATCCACTCCGCGGCCGTGATTAAACCACCGTAATCACCGGCTTTAGCGCGTCGCGCTATGGATAGGAAGAAATAAACGTGGAGCCCCGCCAGCGTACTAGCGTTAAGCCCCATCTCCGCCGCTTCGTTTTTCAACCACGATTTCCACTTCGGTTCTATTAAGTGGTGCCGCACGTACGGAGGGTTGCCAACGTAAAGCGTACTGCCCTCAAATCCGTCCAGTGTTGAGGTACGGAAATCTTCCAACCGAACCTCAGCCCGATCCGCCATACCGGACGCCGCAAGGTTCGCTTTTACAGTTAACGCTGCGAGCGGGTCCGACTCCACCGCGACAAGATACGCTTTCGGAAACCTCCGGCCGGCCTCCAATAAAAATCGGCCAGATCCCGCGCCAGGATCGATTACCCGTTTTGGTTCCCCAACCGTCTCCGCCCACGAAATGATAGCTTTGACGATCTCGCGGGGCGTATAGACGGCACCGTCTTTACGACGCCGCGGTGGGGGCCGCAACGCACAAAACGCCTCTCCGAGTGGGTCTTCTCCGGCGCGAATTCGATCTCGCAATTCGCGTATAACCCGGTCGCTCATCTTCGGCAGTCCGTATGCGAGCTTGGTTTCCGATGTAGATAATCCCCTAACGACTAGCGCCCCCAATCCAAAGGCGAGCGCAGCTAGTATACGCTCGCTTTTTATGAGGCTGGTCGTTTCCGCCTCGTTTCCATCGTCGTCTATAAGAGGCCAAGGAACATCGAAGTTCCTTTTTACCGCCTCTTCGAATAAGGGGGATATTCTTTTATTCTCTACCACGTGACCCTACCCTTTTACGCCGTTGATTTCGAACTCGTCGCGGACGCAGCAGCACACGGAGTTGACTTTATCTTTATCTATGGCGTAATAAACCGTGGTGCCGCACTTTTCGGCCGTGACGAGGCCGGCCTCACGCAGGACCCGTAGGTGATGGGAAACGGCGGGTTGGCTGAGGTTGACGCGGGCGACGATGTCACCGACGCAAAGACGTTCGCAACACAGCGCCTTAAGAATCGAGACGCGGACCGGGTCGCCGAGGGCTTTAAAGGACGTACATATATCCATACATTTAAATGTATAACACAACGGGCCCGCGATGTCAACCCTTTATTTCGGAAGCGGCCTACGCGCCGAACTTCTCCGCTCGGCCCGCCAGGTTGAGTAATATCGGCAGGAGGTCCCGGCCGCGCAGGCGGCCGGCGCCGCCCACGGCCGCGGGGCGCTCGCCGAACGTCTCGACGGCGTCGGTACGCACCCCCGGGCCCCAAAAGAGCACCGGGACCGGGTCGCCGCTGTGGTCGCGCACCGCCACCGGCGTCGCGTGGTCACCCAATATCGCGACGTGGCAGCCGGCCGGGAGGCCGTCGAGCAGCGGCGCCGCGGCGGCGTCGATGCGCTCGATGACGGCGACCTTGGCCGCGGCGTCGCCGTCGTGGCCGGCGACGTCGGGCCCTTTCACGTTCGCGAGGACGAGGTCGTATTTCCCCACGGCCTCGGCCGTGGCGGCCATAAAGGCGCCGAGGTCGGTATCCAGGCCGCCGTTGACCGCCTCCGGCAGCGGGACGACGTCCAGGCCGCAGTACCGCGCAATACCGCGGATGAGGCCTACCTCCACGACGGCGGCCGCGGTCAGGTCGTAGAGCTCCGTGACGCGCGGGATGTGGGGCGCGAGGCCGGCCCCGCGCGGTAAGATAATATTGGCGGGCGGGAGGTTGCGTCGCGCGCGCTCGTCGTTGACGGCGTGGCCCTTCAGCGTCTCGTACGACAGCGCGACGAACTTGTTTACGACGGCCGCGGTTTTTTCGTCTTCGGGCGTTGGGCCGGCGGCGCGGGCGACGGCCGCGCCCTCCTCGTGGGGGTCGACGTCGCTGACGGCGGCGCCCAGGCCGTCGCCGCGGAGGACGAGCGCGGCCCGGTGAGCGGTCGATTCCTTGATGAAGCATTTAACGCCGTCGAGCTCGACGCCGTTCAGGGGGGCGACCAGCTCCGCGGTCCCCTCGGTGATGCGGCCCGCGCGTCGGTCGATAACGACGAGCTCGCCGTCCCGCTCTTCCACCGTCGCGAAGTTGCAGCGGAACGCCACGTCGCCCGGGCGCACGTCCATACCGACGCCCAGCGCCTCGAACGGCCCGCGGCCGGTGTAGTACTCGTAAGGGTCGTAGCCCAGCAGCGCCAGGTGCGCCGTGTCGGAACCGGGGCGCACGCCGGGCGCTACGGGGTCGAGGATGCCGTTTTCGCCCCGCCGCGCCAGTCGGTCGAAGTTGGGGGTGCGGGCGGCCTCGAGCGGCGTCTTGCCGTCCAGCTCTCCCACCGGCCTGTCCGCCACGCCGTCGCACAGCAGTATCAATATTTTCCCTTGGGATGTCATATCAGTACGCCTTCGCGAAGTACGCCCAGACCTTGGCCTTGCCGCCGCAGCCGGCGCAGCTCTTGTCGCCGGCGTCCTCCGGCTCGAGCGGGATGAAGCGAATGGTGGCGCCGGTCTGCGTCGCGATGTCGTCTTCGCACGCGGACTCGCCGCACCACGGCGCCCGGACGAAGCCGGGCCGCCCCTCGAGGAGGGAGTAGAAGTCGTCGCGGTTGTCGACGGTCTTGGTGTTCTCTTGTAAGTAGGAGGCGGCCGCGGCCAGCATGTCCCCCTGTATCGCCTCGAGCGTCTCCGCGACCCAGGCGGCGATTTTATCGCGGGGCACCGCCGTTTTCTCGCGGGTGTCGCGCCGCACCGCGGTGACGACGCCCTTCTCGACGTCCTTGGGCCCGAGCTCGAGCCTGAGCGGCGCGCCGCGCATCTCCCACTCGTTGAACTTCCACCCGGGCGTGTACTCGTCGCGGTCGTCGAGCTTCACGCGCAGCCCCGCCGCCGCGAGCTCGTCGGCCAGCGCGCGGGCCTTGGCCAGGACGTCTTCCTTGGTCTTCTCGAAGGTGATGGGGACGACGACCGCCTGCACCGGCGCCACCCGGGGCGGGAGCTTAAGGCCGGCGTCGTCGCCGTGAACCATTATAAGGGCGCCTATCAAGCGGGTGGTGACGCCCCACGACGTTTGCCACACGTAGTGGAGCTTGTTGTCTTCCTCCAGGTACGTTATGTCGAAAACCTTGGCGAAGTGCTGACCCAGGTTGTGGGACGTGCCGGCCTGCAGCGCCCGGCCGTCCGGCATGAGCGCCTCCACGGTATACGTTTGGAGGGCGCCCGGGAAGCGTTCGCGGTCGGTTTTGACGCCCGTGTACACCGGGATGGCGAGGACTTCGTGGACGAATTTCTCGTAGAGCTCGAGGATCATCAAGGCTTCCTCGTGGGCCTCGTCGGCGGTGCGGTGGGCGGTGTGGCCCTCCTGCCACAGGAACTCGGTGGTCCGCAAGAAGAGGCGCGTGACCTTCTCCCACCGCACGATATTGGCCCACTGGTTTATCAGGACCGGCAAGTCGCGCCACGAGCGTATCCACTTGGCGTACATCTGGCAGATGATGGCCTCCGAGGTGGGCCGGATGGCGAGGCGCTCCTCCAGCACTTCGGTGCCGCCCTGCGTCACCCATGCCACCTGGGGCGTAAAGCCCTCGGTGTGTTCGGCCTCTTTGGCCAGAAACGATTCCGGGATAAGCAGCGGGAAGTACGCGTTCTCGTGGCCGGCGGCCTTGATGCGCGCGTCGAGCGCGTCGCGGAGCAGCTCCCATATGGCGTAGCCGTACGGCCGAATCACCATACACCCGCGAACCGGCGCGTAGTCGGCCAGCTCGGCCTTGCGGACGACGTCGATGTACCACTGCGAGAAGTCGACGTCCCGCCGGCAGATATCCTTCACGAATTTTTTTTCATTTTTTTCTTCCATAAAAGCTCCGTTGGGGGATTACGGGGGCGAGCTTCGGGTGCCGCCGGCGCGGTCGCGCCGACCGGAATTCACCTCGCGGCGGCCGCGCCGCCCGCCGTTTCGGGCGCGGCCAGCGGCGCCGCGGCGACGCGGGAGGGCGCGCCGGCCGAGAGTAACACCGCGGCCCTGTTTACCGCGGCGGCCGCGGCTATAGCTACGAAAAACGTCTGGCCCCCCCGCAGTATCGTCTCGAACGAGCCCGCGACGATGGTCGCTACGAACAGCGCTTCGTACATGCCGTTCAAGAGAAAGTACTCGTCCAGGCCGGCGCCGCGGCAAAGGCGCTCGTTCTCGCGGAACAACCGGAAAGTAACGATTATCAACCCCAGGAAGAAAAAGAAGCCGACGACGCCCGTACTAACGAGTACTTCCAATATGCCGCTGTGGACGGCCTTGACGTGCTCCGCGGGCCCGCGGGCTTCGGCCGCGTATTCGGCCCGGTAAATGGTCCCGAACGTCCGCGGCCCGATGCCTATGAGGGGCGAGCTCTTAAAGATGTCCAGCGCGGAACGGTAAATGTAACCGCGCGACCCGCCGAGGGCCTCTTCCGTTTCCCCGGTGAACAACGCGCCGAACCATCGCTCTTGTCGGGTTTTGTATTGCTCCGGTATTAGTATCAGGGCGACCACCAATACGGAGGCGGCCAACAGATATGGGATTAACTTCTTACGTTTTTTTATCAGTTGGTACGTAAAGGTTATAATGATGGTCAATAGGCCGCCCCGCGAGCCGGTGAAGATGATCGTTACGACGCACGTGGCCAGGCCGCAGAGGGAGAGCAGTCTTTTCTTGGCGTCCGTTACGGACAGCGTAAGTACGAGCAACATGGCGGCGGCGAAATTCCCCACCATAGCCAGGCCGTTGGGGTTGCCCACCGCTCCCGCGGCGCGTATGACCCCGCTCATAGCTATCGAGCCTATCCCGGTAACGCAGGAGGTTAGTAATGAAAGTACGAAGAACCACGTATAGCGAGCGAACCATTTCGTTTCGGCGAAGAGGTTTATGAATATAACGTACAATATTATGTTCTCGAGCAGTTGGAAGGTAGCCGTCCATACCTTACTCCACGCCAGCGCTTGGAACGCCGATATCAAGGTGGCGACCAGGAAGCCGTATAAAAATACCAGTTGCGTTTTATGGCCGAAGACGGGCTTCTTTTTTTGGGTGACGACCAACGCTACGAACCCGATGAGCGTGAAGAGGCCGATGCTCTTGGTGAGCGTAACGCCTAAGCCGCGGAAGAGGCGCTCCAGCTGCAGCCCCTGGGCCAACGAACGGTAAACCCTTAACGCGATGACGCCGAGGTGGGGTTTCGTTATGATCGTCAGGAATAAAAACAGGAATAACGAAAGCTGTAGCAGCCTGGTCGCCGACCCCTTCCATAACAAAAAGTAAGAGGCCGTCGCCAATAACACCAACGCCAGCGCCGTCACCGTCCGGCGCCGGTTCGTCCCCCACACGCCGCCCCGGACCCGGCGGCCCGCGGAACGAAGCAGCCCTTCGCCGCCCGGTTGCCTTCGGACCGTCTTCAACCACGTAGCCATCTTTTTTACCGCGACCGCAATCGCGACGGCGGCCGCGCGCCGACGCCCTTATGGCCCTACGTCGCCGGCGCCGATATCGGCCTTTTCCGTCTCAACGCCGCGATTTCTTTGGGATATTACCAGATTATGAGGAAATGTAAAGGGTTTTTGCCCCAGGCCGTGACGTACGATGGCGCTCGAGTATCCTTTGTGATATATTATTTCGGCGTGAGAGTACCCCTTGCTTCCTTTCTGGTCTTATTTACGGCGGCCGCGGCCGGGGCGCAGTGGCGCGCGGAGGAGCCGCCCCCGGGCCAACTCGTCGTCGCCAAGCTGAAGTACGGCGGCGGCGGCGACTGGTACGCCAACCCCACCAGCCTCCCCAATCTCCACCGCGCGCTCCGCGAGCGCGCCGGCCTCCCCGCGGCCCGGATAAAGGACGACGTCGTCGTCGACGCGGCCACCGACGCCCTCTTCGATTACCCGATTTTGTTTATGACCGGCCACGGCAACGTTCGCTTCTCCGGCGGCGAGGTGGCGCGGCTGCGTCGCTACCTGGAGCGCGGCGGCTTCCTGCACGTCGACGATAACTACGGCCTGGACGATTCCTGGCGCCGCGAGTGCGCCCGCCTCTTCCCGGACAGCCCCCTGCTCGAGCTGCCGCCGGACCACGAGATCTATCATATATATTACGATTTCCCGGCGGGTTTGCCGAAGATACACGAGCACCACGGCGGCCCGGCGCGCGGCTACGCCGTCTTCCACCAGGGCCGGATGGTGATTTTCTACTCCTACAACACGGACCTGGGCGACGGCTGGGAGGACGCCGACGTCCACGACGACCCGCCGGACAAGCGCGAGGCCGCGCTCAAAATGGGCGTGAATATAGTGGTGTACGCGCTGACGCATTAAAAAAGCCGCCCGGAGGGGCGGTTGGGTTCGGCGTTGTCAATTTACCGGTAGAGCCCTTTAATCTTTCCGAAGGACCCGGGATTTAAATCCGTTACGCCAATATCTACCTTGTAAACCCAGGTGTAACGTACGACCCAGAGGTACTCGCCGTCGAACGTAGTTCCGCCCGCGCCGGAAGGCAAACTAAAACTCGCGACGAACGAGCCCGTGGTCGTCAGCTGTTTATTGCCGCTCCAGAGGTAGTGGCCGTCCCAGGCGAGGTCGAAAAGGGAAAAGGGCGCCGGGAACGACGTGACGAAGGAACCGGTCGTCGTATACTTGAAGCGCTCGCACCAGAGGTAGCCGTTCTCATACGTCAAACCGGCGGACGAAAAAGAATCCACCATAGCGCCGATACTACCGACGCGAGACCCGGCGGTTGTAAATTTAATAAGGGTCGCCCTGTAAATCGGTGAGTAATAATGGTCCGAACACCACAGGTACTTCCCGTCGAACGTGGCGCCCTCGAAATTGAAATAACCGGAACCGCCGTGTATTAGGAACGACGAAACGAGCGAGCCGGCGGTAGTGACGCGGTAGAAGCTGGTGCCGGTTACATGACAAACCCAAAGGTATTCGCCGTCCCACGCCAAGCCGTCGGCCATGCGCACGCCGGTGGGGAGCTGGAACGACGAGACGATGGACCCGAACCCGGCGAAAACGGCCGCGGCCAGCGTTAACGTCAACGCCGTTATCGTTATTACCTTAATCATCCTTTATATCCCCCTTCGTTACGCGCTATGGGCTCGAGCCGAAGCGCGTCGGCTTCACGAATTTATATACGTGGACCCCTTCGCCTATATATGTCGGTAAAGGCGCCAAAAACTAAAACGCCGCTTAGTGTCCCTACCGATAGGAACGCGGCGCCCAATAATTTATGAATTCTCATTTCACTCCCCTTACTAGTTGTCCCCTCACTCCTATTTTCTACGTTAGCACCAGGGCCGGTATTTATCAAGTGAAAAAAACGCTATTTTATGCGTAACGCCGCGGCCGGGGTCGATACTAATTGTTACGCACCGGGCCGTTTTTATGTTATAATGATTAGGTCGCGACGCGCCGCGAGGCCGTCACCGCTAACCGAGAAAGAGTAAGGAGGTCGTCTATGCCGCGTTAGTTTCGCCCGGAGCCGAATATATGGCAGCGGACGATTCTAATTTGGTACAGGCGATTCGCAGCGGCGACGAAGCGGCGGCGACGTCTTTTTACGAGGAGTATTGCGGTAAGATCTACCGCATGATGTACTTCTCGTCGAGCAGCGAGGCGCGGGCCGAGGAGCTTACGCAGGCTACGTTCCTCGCCTTTTTCGAGTCGCTGCCCCGCTTTCGCGGCGAAGCCCGCCTCTCCACCTGGCTCTACGCCATCGGCAAGAACGTCCTACGTAACTACTACTCCCGCAATAAGCGTAATCGCGAAGTCCCGCTCGACGACCACGGCGCCGCCGGCGAAATGCGCTCGTACCTCGACGGCCTGGAGTCGAACGAGGAACCTCCCGAGCGATTGTTGACGCGCCAGGAAACGACGGCCGTCGTGCGGGAGGTATTGGCGCGGCTGGCGACATCTTATCGCGAAGTGCTCACGCTCCGCTACTTCGACGGCCTTTCCAACGCCGACGTGGCGGCCGCGCTGGGGAAAAAGGAGAGCACGGTCCGCGTACTGCTGCACCGGGCGTCGAAGGCGTTCGCGCGCGAGCTCCGGCGGATGGAGGCGCGCGCCGGCGCCGAGCTTGTGGAGAAGCCCGACGCGCGTGTCCGAAAGCGGAATTAAGAACGTTTTTTAAAAGCTTTAAGCCGTCCTAAAAGACAGCGTTTGCGGCGTTTAGGTCGGTTTTTTTGTTTTGGAATGTTTTTTTAGCTTGACGTAACAATTTATATAAGTTAAATTATATAGTGGGGAAGCGCCCTTGGTTTATTAACCGGCCTACCCCGGGGAGGTACGTATATGAGACCCATATGGTTAAAAACGTTAATCGCGTTTACCGCGGCGTTAGCGTGCGTGGCCGCGTCGGATTTCTCCGCCAAGTGGGCGGGCGACGCCGGCGTTTCTAAAGGCGCGGTACCCGATACTTTAGCGGCTCCGTCTGCGCCGGGCCGGGACGACGAGCCGCCCGGCGGCCTAATACAAATCTTCCGGGCGACCGGTGAGAACTGCTATCTCATATTCTCCAATTTCGGCCTGTTCGGTTGTTACGCTTTCCAGTACGACCACGGCTTCCACTACAACGTCGGCGTCTACTACCCCCCCGAGAAGCATACGGGCCTCTACTCTTGGACCGACGCGCCGACGTTGGCCAACTACCACAACTTCGTGGATACCACCACCACCATACCCATCGAGCTCGAGCTGCCCGGCGACGCTACCAGCATCGCGGTAGAGTATTGGGCCAAGTGGGATATCGAGGAAAAATTCGACGGCGTGGAGCTCGAGATAGCAAAGAAGAGCGAACCCACCAACTGGAAGAACCTGCGGCCCACGAGTACGGTGCTGGGTTCGGGCCAATTAGGGCAGCCGGATACGACCCGTTATTATTACGAAGGCAGGACCCTCGTTTGGAAGTCGGAGAAAGTCGACATCTCGAGTTACAAAGGGTCCCAAGTCCAACTGCAGTTCCACTTCCGGGACGATATGTCCAACCGGGAGTATCATCACGGCATCTACGTCGACGACTTCCGCGTTGTGCGGGACGGCGGCACGAAGATTTACGAAAACGGCTTCGAACACCCCGGGACCGACGATTGGGATACGGACGTAATCCGCGGCGACCAGGTAGTAGATAAATGGGGTTACAGCCAGGCGCTGCCGGCGGAGGTCAATTTCCTCAACAACGGCCAGTTTATGGTGGGCGCGTCGTCCGCGTACGTCGCCGACGCGTTCGAACCGGATTGGGCGGCGACGTCTTTAGGGTGGAATAAGCTCGTGAGTTATTCCAACGCTACGACGCGGGCCCCGGCCATGCCCGAATATCGCGTCGACCAATATATGTACGCCTATCGCGATTACGTTATCGTCGACTGCTACGTGAAGAACGGCAAGCCGGAAGCGCAGGGTGACATCTACGCCGGCGTCCGGATGAACGTCGACATCAGGCATAACGAGCTCGAGCGCGACGACGACGAGCGCGTTACCTACAAGGGTGCGAAAAGGTTGGCCGCGTTTTTCGACGACGGCGAACTCGACCAGCCGATGTGCGGGTTGCTGTACTTACATCCCGAAGACGCGAACCCCAAATCGGTCAATTTTACGAACAACATGGACCAGTGGACGAACGACGGCGCCAACTTCACGGCCATGAGCAACGGCGAGTACGATTACCTCAATACTACTTCGCCGGTCAACCGGTGGGCCGTCGTCGTGGGCCAGGGGCCCCACACGCTTAATATGAGCGAAGTATTCCGCTTCACCTTCGCTATCGTCGGCGGCGACGGCGAGGAAGACCTCTTAAAGAACGCCGACGGCGCTCGAAACACGTACAAGACGCTGCCGGATAAGACACCCGTCAACGTCGCGCCCGCCTCCTTCGGCAGGATAAAGGCGCTGTACCGCTAGCGGAGAAACGCCGCGTAAAAAGGGGCCGCGACGCGGCCCCTTATTTTTTTGCCGCGGCGGGGGGGTCCGGCGGCTCACGCTGCGGCACGTCCCGATTTATGGCCGCCAGCGCCGGCTCCGCCTCCAGCAGCGCCAGGACGTCGTCGAGGCCGAACAGCCTTTTCTTCTCGGCCAACCGGTCGAACAGACGCCGCAGGAGTTCGTAATCGCGCGGCTCGTCCAGCACCAGGCGATAGGATGAGAGGTCCACGCCCGCCCGGGCCGGCGGCAGCTTGAAGACGTCGAAGTCTCCCCGGTGGGCGTAGACGTGCGGCGTCACGTGCTCGCGCGACGCGGCGTCGCGGCAGCGCGCGGCCAGCCACGCCAGCAGCTCCGCCGTGAGCACCTCCACGTCGTAGCCGCGGGGGAAGTCGGCCGGCACGTCGTTGTACGAGAAGTCGTAGCCGCCCGCGACGTGGGCCGCGACGACGTCGCCGATTATGCCGGGGTCGATTAGCGGGCAGTCCGCCGTTACGCGTACGTAGTGGTCGGCGGGGAAAGCTTGGGCCGCGGCGGCCAGCCGCCCCAGGACGTCGTCGTCGGCGCCGCGAAAGACGTCGGCTCCCGACGCCCGGGCGCAGGCGTCGACGGCGTCGTCTTCGGCGGCGTCGGTGGTCGCGACCACTATCCGGGCCGCGCCGGCGGCCGCCCGGCACCGTTCGACCACGCGGGCCAGCGCCGGCTCGCCGGCCAGCGGCAAGAGGACCTTGCCGGGGAGGCGGCTCGAGCCGAGCCGAGCCTGGACCAGTACGTTGACCTCGGCCAAATTCGTTTACCGCCGATAGTGGCGCAGGACTTTGTCCACGGCCTTTATAACGTCGGCGACGTCGCGAGCGGTTATGGCGGCGAACAGCGGCAGCGACAGGATGCGTTCGAAGAGCGCCTCCGCCCGGGGGAAGTCGCCCCGCCGGTACCCGTACGTGTCGCGATAATACGAGTGGTAGTGAAGGGGTATGTAGTGGACGTTCACGCCGACGTTCTCGGCGCGCAGCGCCCGGAATACGGCGTCGCGGTCGGCCGTCAACGCCTCGAGGCGGAGTTTCACGACGTACAGGTGGCGGCCGTGCCGCACGTTCGGCGGCGTCGGTATTATTTCCAAGTCGTCGCGGGGGCGGAAGGCGTCGTCGTAGGCCGCGGCCACGGCCTGGCGGCGCGCGTCGTCCACGGCGAACCGCCCGAGCTGCGACAGCGCCAGCGCCGCGTTGAGGTCCGGCATGCGGTAGTTGTAACCCAACCCCGCGACGTCGTAGCGGTAGTCGGCGGTCGGGCCGTGGCGGTCCGCCGCCGACGTGGTCAGGAAATGGTTCCGTAATAACCGCGCCTCGGCGGCGACGGCGTCGTCGTCGGTCGTCACGGCGCCGCCCTCGCCGGCGGCGATTTGTTTGACGGCGTGGAAGGAGTAGCACGCGGCGTGGCCCCGGCCTCCCAGCGGCTCGCCGCGGTACGCCGCGCCCAGCGCGTGAGCGCAATCCTGCACCAACGCCAGGTCGTTCTCCCGGCAAATTTCCTCTAAGGCCGCGACGTCGCACGGCAGGCCGCCGAAGTGTACCGCGGCCAGCGCGCGCGTCTTCGGGCCCACCCTTGCCGCGGCGTCCGCGGCGTCGATGTTCAGGTCGTCGCCGACGTCCGCAATCACGGGCTTCGCTCCCGACGCCGCCGCGGCCGACGCCGTGGCCGCGAACGTGAGCGCCGGGACCACGACCTCGTCGCCGGCGCGCAGCGGGACCGTTTGGTAGGCGATGTGAAGCGCCGCGGTGCAGCTCGAGACCGCCGCCGCGTGCTTCGCGCCGGCGGCCTTCGCGAGCGCGCGCTCGAGCGCGGGTATGGCCGGGCCGGTGGTGAGCCACCCGGATTTCAATACCTTTACGGCCGCGGCCACGTCCTCGTCCGCGAGAACGGGTTTGGAGTAGGGGAGGAATTCCTCCCGCACCGGCGAGCCGCCGTCTATGGCGAGCTTATGAGTAATCATTAGCGTTCATAGTTATTGGTCGCGGAAACGTACGACCGTTACGCCCTCGTTGCCGCCCGGGCCCGGGCCGTACGAGGCGACCGCGTCGTGGGTCCGCAGGAATTGCCGAATACCGTCGCGGAGGCGGCCGGTCCCGTGGCCGTGGATAATTTCGACGCTCGGCATTTGCGCCGCGACCGCGCGGTCGAGGTGCGTCGCGAGCTCGAGGAGCGCTTCCTCCACCGCGTAGCCGATGAGGTTCAGGCTGGGCCGCACGTCTCCTTCTATGGATATCTTCACGCCGCCGGGCTTCGGCCGCCCGGCCGCGGGTACGAGGTCGGCCAGGTCGACCCACGCCTCCACGCCGCCGAATAGGACGCGCGCGCGCCCTTTCGCCGCGTTGACCTCCGCGACCCGGCCTTTGGCCCCCGTGCCCCGCACCGCTACCCACGAGCCTTCCGCGACGTCGGCGCCGGGTTCGACCTTGGCGGCGGCTCGAGCCGCCAGTCGTTCCTTCTCCGCGGCGGCGTCCTTTTCGGCCTGAAGCAGTTTCCGGCGCCCTTCCTCGGCCGCGGCGACGTCGGCCTTTTCGCGCAGCTCGCGGATGATGAGGTTGGCCTGCTGCCTCGCCTCCCGCAATATCTTCGCGGCCTCGCCGTAAGCTTCTTCGCGCCGACGGGCCTCGCTTACCTCGTACCGTCGCTTTTCTTCGTCGAGCGTCGCGAGGTCGGCCTCGTACTCCGTTTTCAGCGCCGCCATCTCGTCCGTCAGGGCGGCGGCCTCCGCCTCGCGTTTCTCGAGGCGCGTGAGCAGCTCGTGCAGGGAAACCTCTTCGTCGCCGAGCGCGGCCAGGACGTCGGTTACGACTTCTCCGGGGAAGGCGAGCCGCTCCAATATGGCCACGGCCTCGCTGGTGCCCGGGCGGCCGGTCTTCAACTCGTACGTCGGTTGGAGGGTGGCGGCGTCGAAGTCCACCGCGGCGTTGACGAAGCCGTCCTCGTCGAGCGCGAACTTTTTCAGCTCGTCGTAATGGGTAGTGCAGGCCACGCGGGCGCCGCGGCCTTTCAGGTGATGGAGGACCGTGGTCGCTATGGCGGCGCCGTACTTGGGCGACGTGCCGACGCCGACCTCGTCCAGCAATACCAGCGAACGCTCGCCCGCCGCCCCCAGGAACCGCCCGACGTTCCTCATATGGGCGGTGAACGTGCTCAGGTTTCCCTCGATGGAAGACTCGTCGCCGATGTCGGCGAAGATGTCGTCGAAGGCGCCGACGGCGCTCCCCTCCGAGGCGGGGACCGGGAGGCCGGCGAGCGCCATCGCTGCCAACAGGCCCGCGGTCTTGAGGGCGACGGTCTTGCCGCCGTTGTTGGGGCCGGAGATGACCATCCCCACGTGGCCGTCGCCCAGCGCGAAGTCGATGGGGACGACCTCTTCCGGCGCCCGCGACGCCAACAGCAGCGGGTGCTTGGCGCCCAGGAGCGATAATACGGGCTCCGGCGCCACGGCCGGCGTCGTGCAGCGATACGCCAGGCCGTAGCCGGCGCGCGCGGCGACGAAGTCCAGCTCGGCCAACAGCTCGACGTCCGACGTGAAGGCGTCCCGCTCGCCGGCGCACCGAGCCGACAGCGCCCGCAGGATGCGCTCCACCTCGGCCTGCTCCGCCGCCGTCAACCCTTCCAGCTCGTTGTTGAGCTCGACCACCGACATCGGCTCGACGAAGGCGGTAACGCCGCTGCCGGAGTGGGCGTGGACGATGCCGCGCACGGCGCCCATGGAGTCGGTGCGGACCGGGAGGACGTAGCGGCCGCCGCGCTGCGTTACGATAGGTTCGCGCAGCGCCCGTTTGGTCTTGGGCGATTTGAGCAGCCGCTCGAGCGCCTCCTGGATCTGGTCGCGCTTGGCGGCCACCTTCTTGCGGAGTTGGGCCAGCCTGGGCGTCGCGTCGTCGCGGACCAGGCCGTCGTCGTCCACCTGGCGCGTTATTTCGTCGGCGAGGTCGCGCAGGGGCTCGAGGGCCGCGGCGTACGCCGCCAGGTTCGGGTAGTCGCCCTCGACGGGGAAAGCTTTTTTCGCGCGCGCCGCGGCCGCCAGGAAGTCGCGGATTTGTATAAGCTCCGCCCCGACCAGGACGCCCTCCAGCTCGAGCCTCTTCAACAGCGGCCTGACGTCCGACAGGCCCGACAGCGGTATATCTTTGCCGGAGGACGCGTGCGCCATCATCTCCGCGGCCTCCGCCAGGCGGCGGGGCGCGGTCGCGGCGTCCGGCGCCATGGCCCGGGCCTGTTCAGCCCCCAGCGGCGAGAAGGCGTACGACGCCACCGCGTCGCGGATGCGGCCGAACTCGAGCGCTTTGAGCGAGCTTTCGTCCATCGGCGAGAGTATATCATATCGGTAAAAGGCCCGCAAACTCGCGT
>Ga0307377_10003868_pt1 | contig 16621 bp, 29 predicted proteins | sample TR3MG_FD_202535 | JGI IMG/M metagenome (GOLD analysis project Ga0307377, IMG submission 202535) | Soil microbial communities from Risofladan, Vaasa, Finland - TR-3 | ecosystem: Environmental > Terrestrial > Soil > Coastal area > Acid sulfate soil | place: Finland: Risofladan, Vaasa | collected... | reverse complement strand
CAACAGGACAGCCACCCAGAACAGCTACGCTCTTCGACATGCTCACGACTTGGACACAATCACCGTCAGCAATGTGTTGAATGTGATCAAGGAGAAAGAACGCAGAGCAGCAGTGCTCGACATGACAGCTCACTACGCCAGTCCAGACACAAAGGTTTACATCACCGTCTATGAAGGTGACAGGACCGGCAAGGGACGAGAGACCCGATGCGGTTACCAGCTCCACAGGAAGACAGAAGACTACATCAAAGAGATCAGCGAGTTCTTTGAGACCGTTGAGAGGAAGGGGAAGCTGATCATCGCCAGTGGCCCTAGGGTTTGAGTACCCACAGTAGGATAACGATGACGACAAGAAGAAGGCCCCACGGTTGTGGGCGCTTTCTTTTTGGCATGTGAGTCAGCATCCCCCGTTTTAGCTCGTCGGACAGCACAGTAGAAGGTATCCTGATACACCTAAGTCCAATTGTCTATAGGGTGAAACGATGCGGCACATCACCCGTCATTAGGGTATGAGCAACAGCAAAACAACGGAGACGCACTCATGATTTTACTACTTTGCTATGTGTGTCCGCCTCTCGCCGTCCTATTGATGGGCAAGCCATTCTCGGCGGTCCTCAATGTCTTTCTCACTGGCATCATGTTCTGGATTCCCGGAATAAAGCACGCCTTGGTGTGCTACGCCGACTACAAGGCTGAGCAGCAATTCAGCAGGGTGGTAGACGCCATCAACCACCCCTCCTACATCAAGGCAGGCGGAGGTCGTTCGGCTCCTGTCGTCCACAACCATTATCACGAACCAGTTGCGAACCAAACCAACAACCCATACGTTGGTAGGAACGGCACTGTTTACGGACAGAATCGCTAGGAACACGTTGCTCAAAAGCCGGGGGAATTATCCCCCGGCTGTTCCGCATATAGGGAAAACTCTTTATATGGGAGTTTTCCTCCTAGCACGCAGACGCTTGCGCTGATCGCAGGCTCTGTCTCGCTCTCACCCTGGCCTGCGGCCATGGGTAATCAGAGGGCTCCTCGATGGGGCCCTCACTCTAAAGACGGGTGAGTAGCTGTAATGTTTCGCTGAATTTTCGTGAAACGATTGAGATGGTCACCCGTCCTTAGGGTATGAGCAACTTCAACGAAACAATCACCCGAATCGGCCTTCTTGACCAGCCTCGCGGCGAGGTCGTCTACGAGGCTCCATCTGAACCCACCAAAGAGGAGAAAGAGGCAGCCCTGATCGCCAAGCGCGGCGAGTCTGGCTACTTTGGCCCTGGTGTCTCTGAGCTTGGTGCCGAGCGTGCCACAGCTGATGAGATTGCAGCTACCGCAGCTGGATTTTCCGTCAAGCCACCAATCTACGAGATTGGTTCACTCGTGAATGAGTGGGGCGTTGACAACTTCAAGGCATCCCGCGAGGAGTTCGAGGCCATGCCTACCGCCGTCGAGGCGTGCAGCAAGCTTGCGGCCCAGGTGGCCCGCGAGGAGCGCCAAGACCTTGTCGTCGAGGTGGATAGCCTCCGAATGCTCCAAGACGGTCGCCTTACACGAGGTGGTGGCAACCTGGACGTTTCCGAGCGTGCCATCACTGGGCTTGGCACTCACGTCACCCCAGGTGGGGCCGGCTACCTTCGAGACTGCCCCGCTGGACTTCGCGCCGACAACCTGAACCATTGGTTCGAGGCCAACGGTCAACGTGAGGACGCCCGTGCAACCTCCAAGCTCATGCGTGAGTGGGAAGCCAAAGGCTGTCGAGGCCCACAGCCTGCCCCCGTGTTCATTCCCCGCGAGGTCACCCTCCGCACTCGGAACAATCACTCTTCGGGCCGCCGTGAGAACTTCGCGGTTGTCGGCCCCCGCTACGCGGCACACGATATTGACGCCATTGCCGAGCAAATCATCACGAGCCCGGCTATCCCGGCGGACGCTCGCGCCGACATCGTTTACGATGGCTACCGCTCGCGAATCGACGTCCTGTTTCACAGCAACGTCCAGCCTGAGAAGGTGGTTGCCGGTGAGATGTTCAAGGCTGGCATCATGGTCAAGACCGCTGATGACGGTAGCGGTTCGATTCAGATTGCCGCCCAGGTGTGGCGCAACCTTTGCCTCAACCTCATCATCATTGACCACGCCAAGGAGATGGTCATGCGCCGCTCGCACCGTGGCAACGGCATTGCTGAGGCAGTGGAGCAAGGCATCGCAGACGCGATGGTCAAGGTCCAGCACTTCGCGGACAAGTGGAGCGAGGCGACGGTCCAAAACGTCGAGGAGAAGTACGAGCGGACCATGCAGGACATCTTTCGCGGATTGGTCTACAACAAAGAGGTCCACGTTGCAGGTGTGCGCCCCAAGGCGATGTTTGAGCGCCTTAATCGGGCATGGGAAGCCGAGCCTGGCTACGATAAGACATCGGTCGTCAACGCTGTGACTCGCGCCGCTCACACGGAGACCTGGCGCAAGTGGACCGATGTTGAGGACCTTGAGGCCAAGGGCGGGGCCCTCTTGTTCCAGAAAGATTGGAACATCGTCATCCCCGACAAGGTGGACATCGCCGCTCTCGGCTACTAGGGACGGTTCAGCGGGGCGGGGGTTTCACCCTCCGTCCCGTGAAACGATTGGGTGCCTCGCCCGTCTTTAGAGTATGAGCAAATGCAAATACAGACACGTTACGGGGAAGCGATGCGACGACTCGCCCGAAGGGATTCATCCCTTTTGCGAGTTCCACCAAGAGGTCTTTGAGGAGTCACTCGCGACTGAGAAGTACACGTCACGCTGGGAAGCGATGCTGGAGTCGGGCGACTAGCCCGGCTCGCGTCGCCGCGTTCGAGTTTTCCTTCTAGGCTTTCGCTGAGATTTTGTGAAACGATGCGTCACCCAACCCGTCCTTAGAGTATGAGCAAGCGTAAACCAACGATGAAGCAGTACGCGCAGATGAGCCGCACCGAGCGACTCCTGGCGCGGGCTAAGCCTGCCTGCGGAACCTACCCAGGCCAAAACCGTGCTCGGACCTTTGCGGACCGCAAGCACAAGGCGAACAAGAACGCCTGCCGTGGGAAGGTCCAGTACTAATGGGCATGTTCAGCTGGGAGTGTCCAGCCTGCAACTTTTCAATCCGCGACTGCGGTGGGTGCTGCGAGGACAACTGGCAGGGCGAGGCCGTGGTACTTACGCCTGGCGGTTCACGAATCATCGGCACGTACGATGGCTATGGTCGCATCGGCGGTACCGAGCTTGGTGAGCAGATTGACGACTTCGCCATTTACCACAAGGCTTGCTGGGAACTGGCGGGGAAGCCCGAGTTCACGAAGCCAAGCCGCCATGCTGCTGACCAGGGGTTTTGCATCACGGAGCACAACGGATGGAAGCTGCCAAAGCCTACGAGCCCAGAGTGGTTTGACAAGGCAAGGGATTGGCAAGTGCTCTATCGTTTCTTCGATGGCATTGGAAGCTACCTCGGCAAGCTGGAGACAGCTGCGCACGAGCGAGCCTACGAAGCATTCGACGATGAGACCCGTGACAGGTTCGATCATATGGTGCTCGGCTTCATGACGGATAAGAGTGGGCCACAGCCGTTCGAGTTCGATGGCGAGGAGTTCGATGTCCAGACCGCTCACTTGGTTGTGTGTTGCGCCCGGCGTGACCGTGGGCTTGGATGGCCCGCGTATCCTTCCCAGGAGAATCGGGATTACTTCGGGGACGATGATAATGGGTGCCATGTCATCTTGCTTGCGCTGCCCAATGGGGAGTTCATGGTCAAGGTCGTGACGGATAGCTATCCCGAGGTTGAGGTTGTCGTGCTCGGCAACTACGCTGACGCTGACCTCGCCTGGATTGACGGGACCACTGTCGCAACCGATTGGTGCATATCGAAGGGCGTCAAATTCCCTGAAACGGAGGAGGACGCGGCCCGTCCTTAGAGTATGAGCAACGCATTCGACAAAATTAACCCCAGCTCTGAGCTTGACGGCTTAGAGGTGGACATCTGCCGAGGTGAAGACGGCAAGCTGGTGGTGTCAATCACTGGACCCGGTGACGGGGACCTCATTGACCTTGGCAGCCCAGACATTCGCATCTGGCTCAATGATGCCCTCATCTACGAGGCCGGGGAGGTCGGCGACGATCTCAGCGGCGGGACCGTTCCAGTCTTCAGGGCCATCGAACCGCTGAACAGGGGGCGCGATGACCAATCATAGGGAGATCGACTGCCCGGTTTGTCCTGGCCCAGTCTGCGAGCTGGATGGTAATTCTGACATGGTTTACATCCTCACCTATACACACAAGCATGGCGGGGACGTGAGCGCCTACCGCACCCGCGAGGGAGCATTCAATGCTGCATATGGCCTGGCGTGCGCTCGTGTCGAGGAGTGGGATCAGGAGGGGGCTTGCAGGCTTCACTTTGAATCCCTGGAGGACCCGGAGGCGCAGGTGGATTATTTCCACGAGATAGAGCGCGAGATGTCCTACGGTGAGTTCTTGGAGATCACAGAGAGCCAGCTCGGGGACTGACCCCGGGCCTGGCCCGCCAGGCGGAAAACTCCAATACATAGAGTTTTCCAATGAGAGCAAAGGCAGTGGCCACCGGTTGCCCGGCAGCCTACCGACCTACGTTGTTGCTTGGTCTTGGGTGGCCTTGGAGCGGGGCTTGGACCGCTTAGCCTTTTTCAGCTCAGTCACAGCTCGCTCGGTCAACTTGTATCGACCATCCCCATACTTGCTGGCGTGCTGGAGCCATCGCCCCTTGACGAGGCGGCGCACCGTGTTGCGGACACGGGAATTTCCACGGGCGTGGCCCTTGAATTCTGGGTTCTGCCCACTAGCGCGGAGACGGTTCCACCCAAGAGACTCAACCAGCTCCGATATGGTCAAGATGGGTTCGGGCGACGACGCGAGTGCGTTTACAACCTTCTTCTCGTTCGAGGTTAGTTCCTCGATCGGAAGGTCGTACTTTTTGCCTCGCTGGCCCTGTTTCGACGTGGGCTGTTCTTTGCTTTTACTCATAGCTTAATGACGGGTGAAGATCCTCATCGTTTCATTGAAAATACTATGAAATGACAAGAACACCTAGTCGTCTTTATAGTATGGGATACGTGAAATCATTGACATGCCTTGCTAATCAGGCACTTAGGGCGGATCTAAATGCACAATTTTAGAGATACAAGACCTACTGAGCCTGACGAAAGCTCGGGGATCCCAGAGGAGTGCCCTGTCTGCAAGCGTGAGAATGCTGACGACGACGGGGAGCTGCTACTCCCGAGCGGGCACTGCTCTCAGTTCTGCGAGGGTCACGACGAACATGGGTCGTACTCCTGGCGCGGCATGGATTACGCTGCTGGTTACGTGGGTGACGGGGAGTGCGGCGTCTACTATGGTGTCGGAGAAGGCCCGAGGGGCTGGTATGTCACGACGGTGGTGGACTTCCCCGGCAACTGCGACACGATGACCAGCGATGATGGTCCCTACGAGTCGGAGCTTGATGCTACCGCTGCCGGGCAGTCGGCTGGCACTGACTGGTGTATGGACAATGAGGTCAACTTTCTTGAGAACGAGATCGAAGAGTAAGATCTATAAGCGTAGATCTCACGACTTTTCCAGTCTCCCTTAATTCACAGCCTTGTGGATAAAGGGGGACTTTAATTCGTTGTCTCTATTGTTAGTTCGGTAAAAGGTAAGCGACGTCGGACACTTCCGACACTTGCCCACAGGGATCTCCTCAACTGTTTGTTTTGACAGATGAAAAGTTGCGGCAATTTGTTGACCCTCCCTACCTCGGGTGATAGATGGTTTGTGAGATTAAGCGTGAAACGACGCAAGATCTCACCCGTCATTAGGCTATGAGCAACAGGGGATATATGGACAAAGCTGAGGTCGTTAAGGGTGCTGGGCAAGGTGGGAAGGCTTTGAATCTGACGTTTGATCAGCTCAATGTCAATGAGAAGGCTGTTCTCGCCTGCCTGCGTGAGACTAAGGCTAAGATGAAGATCGGACAGATTGTCATCGCCAATGGTTGGGACAAGCCAGACAAAGCCAAGGGGAATAGCATGGTTAGAAACGCCGTGCGTAGGCTGGTGCGGGCGGGGCTGATTCTTCACAACAACAAGATCGGAGACGGCACCTATGTGGCTGCTGATCTGATCACTGGGGCCATGCGCAACCCGAAGGCGATGTCCTCCGGAGATGCGACAAAGCTTTACAACGATCCGAAGCTCGCTGAGACAGTCAAGAAAACGGACTGCTCCTTCTACAATGCCTGCCTTGACCAAGCCATCAGTGGCAAATGGGCTGGCTTTGCATGTACCTCGTGTAACGCATACGCCGAGGCTGACCCCTTCCAGAAGGAGATGGATAAGCTCGGACTAGTCTGTATCAACAGGGCTGCTGATCTCGTTGAGAAGTATGGCAAAGTCCATAGGGTTCGAGGTGTTAAGCCTGGTGCGGACGCCAAGCGCACCCGAGTGGTTGAGACCGTGAGCCTCAGCGAAGTCCTCGCCGCCGCCGAGTAGGGTGGGCGGCGAAAGCCGTTACCCTGGAAAACTCTATATGGTGGAGTTTTCCTTTAGGGACGGTATCCCGAGCAGGAATTGAACCTGCTCAATCGCAGCACCACTGAGCTGAGCGCTGGAACGCTCGGGACGTGCCCACCCATGCAGGATGATCACGCCCCTTTCTACTGTGGGTCCAGTCTGCGACCCCAACCAGGGGGACACTCTAAAGACGGGCGAGCAAGCCTACCGTTTCACTGATATTTCGTGAAACGATGAGCAACATCACCCGTCCTTAGGGTATGAGCAAGACAAACCAAGAAATCGCATCCGGTCTTCGTAATTGCAGCGTGGACTCCAAGTCCCGCCAGGTTGACTGGCAAGAGGCGCTTGGCGAGGACATGGAAGGCTGGCAAGCCTTTGAGCTTGAAGAGTGCGAGGAGTGCGAGCGCTCCCTTATCGTCTCCTCCCACTGCGGGCAAGACGAACACCGCCACGTCCAGCCGGAGATCGAGGACGAGGACGGCAACGAAGTTGAAAACGAGTGCATGGGCACCGTGAGCTACTTCGAGGGGCCGATGATGAACTATTTTCACCCCTGCGAGCTTCGTGGGCTCAGCAATGAGGAAGCGGCGGAAGCAATCGCCCACCTTCCCCTTTGCGTGGTCGAGTTCGCCGATGGTGAGCGCGGCTTTGCTCTCACGGGCGGCGGAATGGACCTGAGCTGGGAGATTTGCGACGCTTACATCTCCTGTGGCTACCTGCCACCGTTCGCGAGCTGTGACCTTCCCGACATGAGCGGCAAGGGTCGCGAGCCCCGAACACAGCTTATCTTGGCAGCGTGCCAGCGGTCGGCAGAAATCCTCGAAGGATGGGCCAACCGGCGCGGGGATTCGCTCGCAAAGATGGTTAAGAGGTACAAAGAATCAGCAGCATAGGTGGCGCTCTAGGTAGCCGGGGAATTCTCCTCGGCTACCGTTTTGGTCCCAGGTGGAAAACTCCAATACATAGAGTTTTCCATCCACACCGAAAAAGAACCCACCCAAGAGGCTATGCTGAACACGGTGGCAGAATTGCTGCCGAGGTCAACCTCAAGGGTGGGTAGAAATCTATCCTAGCTGCAAACCGTCGGGAAGAACATCCCGGAAGAGTAGCGACCCGACTGATACGCAACTCGGTCACTTGGCATAGCGACCATGCGCTCTTCGCCAAATTCCGTAGTAGTCACGCCCACTTCTACGCAGTAGGCGTAATCGTAATCCTTGGGGGCGCGGGTTCTCACGAGCGTGTAAATGTCTGAATAGTCACAGACAACCCACTTGCCGGAGTGATCGCGGTTCTCGGCACTGGCATTGATGCTGCCACCGTCGCCGAAGAGAGACCGGAGACCGGCCTCGATGTTGAAATAGTCGCTAGACGTGGTTGCCATCGCCTTGGAGTAGAAGACGCCGTTAGACGACTGCAAATCACCCCAATCCTGGAGTCGCTCCACGACGGACTTGTCCGTCTTGTAAGCAGCAGCGAAGGCTTCTCGGTCAATCTCGAATCGGACTATTTTCAGCATACTCTAATGACGGGCGTAGGCTCCAATCGTTTCACGCATTTTTGTCATACGTGTTTGCTAGTCTTTTTGTGAAACGATGAGTGATGTCACCCGTCTTTAGAGTATAGGCATGACGCCTAAATCAACCGGCCCCGCAAGGGTAGCCAACCGAAAGAAGGTCAAGATATGAGTGATGGTCCCAAGGACGTGATTTTCGTCCCAAAACAAGAAGGACAAGTCGAGCTAACGCTTGATGAGTCGATCGCCCTGGCAGTGGAAATCCAGGCGGAGCAACGGGCAACCAAGAAGCGCCTGGACAATGTCAAGGAGGTCATCAAGACCCACCTTAAGGGCAAGGATCTCAGGGAGTACACGACATCCGAGGGCCACACGGCCAAGTGGTCGTCAAGCCAGCGCCCGAAGTACGACAAGGAGGCGATCAAGGAACTCACGGGCACAGGGTTCGACCTCTGTGTGAGCTTCTCAACCGTCAACAGCTTCACGGTCAAGTAAGCAGGGAGCCGGGGGAGAAATCCTCCGGCTTCGCGTTGGCCGATCATGGAAAACTCAACGAGCACACCAAGACCTAGAGTTTTCCAATAGGCAGAGGGCCGAAGCCCCGCGCCCTACAGCATGAAGAGGGTTTGCTCTGCGCCGAATACGGCCTCCTCCTCGCACTCTTCGCAGGGGTACTCCTCGGCGTCTGGCTCGCAGCCATCGGCATCTGCGCCGCAGGCATGGCAGAAGCCAGGGTTAGCAAGGGAAGTGTGTTGCTCCTCGATCGCATCCGTGACGCGCTTGGAGGTGATGCTCTTGTGAATTCGTGGTGTGCTCATACCCTAAAGACGGGTGAGTATGGCCAGCGTTTCACCAAATATCCGTGAAACGATGAAGGCCCTAGCCCGTCATTAGGGTATGAGCATCACAGCACGATACGTTGATACCTGTCTGTCGGACTACCTTCAGGACGGCTACAATCGCCCGGGGCAAGCCCTTTGCCTTGCTAGCCTTGGTTGTTCCATCGAGGACACGGCGCAACAGCTTTTGGAGTCGAATCAGGGCGACCCATGGTTGCCAGAGTGCTTTGAAGATGCGGACATCAAGGCGGCCTTGATTGCTGCCCTTGAGGGCGTTGACCTTCGTTACGTTGACGAGGACGGCAATCCACAGGATGAGCCCGACGAGGATCGAGACCATGAAGAGCCCTACGTCTACGTGGTTCTCGAATGGGACGCCACGGTCATCAAGATGCGCTTGACTCTTGACGTGGAATACCTCGCCAATGGGACAGATATGGTGGAGCTGAAAGATCGGCTTGAGAATATCGTGCGCAATGCCATGGGAGAGGGCGCATTCACTTACGACACCGATGCCACGATCAATACTTGGGGCGCAACGGCTGAGGAGGTCAAGGGCGAAGAGCCTGGCCGAAGCGACTCTGAACTACGAGAGCTTATCAGCTCGATCGATCGCTTCCACGGCAACGAGCTGAAAGATCGAAGCGAGAAGAGCATCCAGGATGAGATTAGATATCTCAGGGAGGTGCTCGGGCAGTAGGGCCGGGGGGTTCGCCCCATAAGTGGAAAACTCTATCTAGTATGCGTGCTCTTGAGTTTTCCAAGACGTGCCCCGAAGGGCGGGACGCTACGGGGCGTAGCAGATGGAGTCACGAGGATCGTAGCAGCTGATCTCATCCTCACAGGCAGCACTGATCAGGTCGTCGCAGTCATGGCCAGCAAGTGTGAGGAACGCAAGGGCTAGGCCCATCTGATCCTTGTCGTCCGACTTCCAGATTGCTTGGCCATCTTCATTGAAGACACCAATGGAAAGCATCTCATATCCGTCCGCCTCGAAAGCGCTGGACATGATTCCAACGGACGGATCGGCGGGCTCAAAGTACAGGTCGCACTCCACGGCTAGCTCGATGTACAGGTCGGCAGTCTCGATGGTTGCGATAGCTTCAAGTGTGTTGCTCATACTCTAAGGACGGGCGATAGCGCCTATCGTTTCACTGAATTTTCGTGAAACGATCGAGGGCCTAACCCGTCTTTAGAGTATGAGCAACACCATCAAAGTCACCATCACTTTTGAGACCACGACGCCTGAGTCCGCCGAGCACGGCGACTTTGCGGACCACGGCTTCTATGGTCGCGGCGGCTGGAAGTTCAGCATTGCAGACGACAATTTCCAGGCCCGTGTGGCCAAGGACGGGCGCGAGAAAGCCCTCAAGGATATGCAGCCAGAAGCGGAGTGCTTTGACTCTGTTGAGGATGCAGTGGAATACATCCAGTGTGACGGCCCCTTCGAGGCGTCAAGCTCCGTCATTGACGAGCGCACCTGGTTGATTCAATCCAGCCCTATTGAGGATCGGGACTACTTCGAGAAGGGTGAGAGCACGCGACTGAGCTACCACGTTGAGTGCTCGGACCCTGCTATCGTCAAGGAAGTTCTTGAGGGGGTGGTGGGCTAGGGGTCCCGGGCTCGGCCCGCTGGGTGGAAAACTCCAATACACTCCAATACATAGAGTTTTCCTGCCCCACGCAAAAGGCGGTGGCCAAGGAGAATTCCCTGGCCACCTATGAACACACCAAGCTAAGGGATATCGAAAATTGAGACGGGCGCATCCTTGAGGCGGGGGAGCCACTTGGCCAAGTCCTCCTCGCTGAGTGAGACTGTATCGCCTTCATCGTCGTGGCTGGCCAGGAACACGTCACCGTGAACGTCCCAGTCGTTGCCGTAGTCGTCACGAACTAGGCGATTGAGGGGCAAGCCAGTGATGCGGCCCTCTTCGTTGAGCCAAAGGTCAACCGTTTCGCTGAGCTGCACTCGCTCAATGTAGCCACCGACTACGGCCTGCATTCCGTCAAGCCCTGCCTCAATCTCTTCGACCGCTGGATGCTGGCCTACTCGGGCGACGATGGTTTTGATTGTCTTGCTCATACCCTAATGACGGGTGACTATGGCTAGCGTTTCACAAAAGAATCGTGAAACGATAGAGGGCCACGCCCGTCTTTAGAGTATGAGCAACACCACCAAAACAATCCGAATTCGTTACGACTCTGATGCTGAGTCACCCCGTGAGTGGAATGGCGAGTCAAGCACCATGGCGTGCTGGCACAGCCGTTACAATCTCGGCGACGTTCAGCCTAGCGAGGAACCACGGGACTGGATCAAAGAGAATGCCCCGAAGGGTTCCGTGGTCCTTGAGCTATTCCTCTACGATCACAGCGGTATCACAATGCGGTGCGGTGCATTTTCTTGCGGGTTCGACTCTGGCCCTGTTGGCTATATCGTGGCCACGCCTGCACAGATTCGCGAGACTTTCATGGTCAAGCGCATCACGGCCAAGATTCGTGAACAGGTCGAAAAGAATCTTCGTGGCGAGGTAGCAATCTATGCGGAGTACCTTGAGGGCAACGTCTACGGGTTCGAGATCGTTGAGACAACCGAGTGCAATCTCGGCTGTGGTCACGATGAAGTGATCGACTCGTGCTGGGGCTTCATCGGTGAGTCCGCAAAGGAGTGCATGGCCGAGCATATCGACGCCGAGCTACTCCCTCAGCTTGAGGCGGCATGGAGTGAGGGACCATCAGCCTAGCCCCCCCGGGGCTTCGGCCCTATAGGTGGAAAACTCTATTCTGTACAGAGTATGTTGAGTTTTCCAATAGGCGCTAGGGCGCGGGGGATGCCAGTCCCCCTTGCTTCCTAGTTGTCCTCCTCCTGGTCTGCGTCCCAGTCTTCGCACAGTTCATCGAATTGCTCATCGTCGAAGATGAAAAATTCGCTAGCAAGTTCCCGGAGTCGCGAGTGGCCAGAGGCCCGGCGGGCTTGCTTGTAAAGGTACTCGTCATTGAAGACGTTGAGGCTCAGCTCTTGCGAGCTGTATTCGGTGAGGTCTGTCTTGTTGCTCATACTCTAAAGACGGGCGGACGCCTTGAGCGTTTCACGTTTTCTCGTCAATATTCTGTGAAACGATAGGAGGGGACACCCGTCTTTAGAGTATGAGCAACACCAAAGAATTCGGAGCAAGTGGAGCATGGGCTGGCTGGCGTGAGCTGGGTGGCGATTGCAACTGGGAGGACTACGGCGGCAAGTGGGGATTCAAAGATCCCAACAATGCCCGCGTGTTCTACGTGATCAAGCACGACAACATGATCGAGTGCATGGGCGAGCGCGATGTCGAGGCTTGTGGCTGCGACGTTCACGTTTCGCAAGTGGTTCGCGTGGACTTGGACGATACCACCGGAGAGTCAATCGAGAGCGCCCTAGAGTGCTGTGGTGTTGACCTTGAGGAGTTCGAGGGCAATCACGACTGGGTTATCGTGGAGTGCCTCGTGGACTACGGTGCAGCCGCACCAATGGGCGAGCACTCACACCCACACCGGGCGGACGTTGCGCGAGCCAATGCCAGGCGCGAAGTCGAGGAGCTGATAGCAGACTCGGAGCAATGCGAGGAGATGCTAAACCGCCCCGTCAATGCCATCGGAGCTACCGCCCGCGAGTATGGGCGCGGTGACATGGACAGTTGCATGGACAGGTGGAGAGTGAACTACCGCCCCGCCGATTGGTTGCCGTACTCGTTTGGCTACATCGCCGGACTAGCAGGCCACGAGGCCCAGAAGGACGATGATATCGTGCCGGAGTATTTCGACGGCTACCGCTACGGTGCCAAGGTGAAGGACGGCAAGGCCCCGGCCTGCAACTGGATCAAGCAACCGAGCTAAGAGGCGAGGCCCCCGCAAGGGGGCCCACTCTGCCCTACATACGGAAAACTCTCATAGGTAGAGTTTTCCATCCACCGCCCCTAGCGGGGGTCGGGGGTCTGTTCCCTCAGCGTCCTGTTGAGGTTGGCAATCGCGTCCGCTCGCTCTTTCTCAAGGGCTACGGCAAATTCGAGAGCCTCGCCACCGGTCAAGATGCCATCGCAGTACAGCGATAGGGCGTACTCGACATGCGTGATCACGCCGTCAATGTACAGCTCGCGTGAAGAGGTAAACGGAATGCGACGGTCGATTGCTTTGGCGCTCATACTCTAAGGACGGGTGACTATCCCAATCGTTTCACGTTTTGTTACCTGTTGATTTTGTTGAGGTATCAAGAAAAGCGCAAGAGATACGGTTTTGTAGTGGTATTCAGGGTAAGCATGATTTATGATGGTATCATGCTGGACACGAAACACACCGAAACCGCCCTTTCTCTTCTGCCCGCTATCCGGGGAATGCTTTACAAGATGGGCTTAAGCCCAGACCAAATCGAGGACGCGGCGCAAAACGCCTTTGTCCACCTTGCGACCTACGCGCTACCAGCCTGGAATGGCAAGGGCAGCCTCAAGACGTTTGCAACGCAAGCGGTCAAGAATAGCGTCCTGGACTTCCTTGCGAAGAAAGACAACGCGAAATCAGCCCGCGAGGTTATGCCCTCCGAGGAGTCGGATTTCGGCACCGATGGAACCGCAGTCCTAGAGGACGTACAAGGCACCGTGGCCCGTGAGCGCGATGAGCTAGACCAATGGCTAGCCGTAGCACTGGAGCGCCTTACAGGCCCGGAGCTGCGTCTCTTGGCCGCAGTGAAGCGCAACGCTGGCAACTGGACTGCCGCAGCCAAGGAAATTGGCATCAGCGCCCCAACGGCGTGCCGGGCTCGCAAGGCCATCAGGGCCAAGCTTGAGGAGTTCCGCGAGGAGTAGCGGACGCCGGGCCACCGGCATCGCGCCGGGCTCAGCCCGCAGGATGGAAAACTCTATGTATGCAAGCGATTGTCCACCCGAGTTTTCCTCTGAGTAGCGAAAACGCTTTCGTTGATCGGGCCGTGGCCCGCCCTGTTACGGGCGGACCGGGGCGGGGAGGCTTTGAAGCTCGCCGATTGCGACGGGGGCCAAGGTCATCTCGCTGACCTCCTCCTCCAAGCATTCCCAGCAAAGCCAGAGGTCGATCATCGGGTCAAACGTGCAAGCGGTTAGGGCGTTGCACGTTTCGCAGTTGCATCGCTCGCTATTCCTCATCGCGAAATGCCTCCACTGCAAAGTCAACCGTGCCGCAATCCATGTAAGGCGTCTCAAGCGGGAAGTCCGCGTTATCGTCAAACCAGCTCACGCCGGTTCCAAGGGCCATCATGGCGCAATCGCGGCCAAAGTGTTCGACATCGATATCGCTGGCCAGTACGCCGTTGGCTTTGGCAGCTTGCTCTACTAGAGAGATCACGCCGCAAGGCGCGGTGGCCTTATTGAGAATTGCGAGGCGTGCCCAAAGCTCGCCAGCAAAGGCGTAGGCGGCGGGCGGGGTTCGCTCTGGCGCGTAGTCGTACCAGTCGCCACCGCAACCGGCGGCGGGGTACTCGTGGCCATCGTCCTCGCGCTCCTCCTCCTCCACAAAATCGGCGTATGCGCAGACGAAAAAACAGCGGGCCGCGCCCTCGATAAATTCGTCCATGATTCCCATGCTGCTATGTACGGTGTTGCTCATACTCTAAGGACGGGTGACAGGCTTGATCGTTTCACTGAATTTCAGCGAATCGCATCCCAGTCACCGGGCAGCGGGAGACGGAAAACTCTATACATGCAAGCACTTGGCCACTAGAGTTTTCCTCTGATGCCCCGAAGGGCCGGGACTAGGCCCAGACGATCAGCCTGTCGCCGGCTCGCTCGCAGGTGGCGAGGAGTTGCTCGCATCGCTGGCGGAGGTAGCCAGCCTCGCGCCCGCAGGTGATCATGTTCGGAGCTTGCTCTACGCCAAGAGCCTCGGCTCGCTCATCGCCAGACATGGCGGCATCATGGTTGCGGGATTCATCCCAAAGACGACGGCGCAGGACGGGTGCCAGCTCGGGAGCGGGAACGTCGCCGCAGTAATCGACCGGGAGGCCAAGCCATGCGAGGAGATCGAGGGCGTTCGCGTTGCCCATGTTGACCTCGGCGAGGCAAATCTCGCACGAGTATTGATCAGGCGTATCCTGATCGGCTGCCCAGGCAGCATCGCAATCGTCGCACCATCGGCGCGAGCAATCGCAAGACTCGACGGGCCAGATATGGCCATCGTCGCGTTTCTCGCCAATGTAGAAGGTGATGCTCATACCCTAAGGACGGGTGAGGACTCGCATCGTTTCACGTTTCTTTCGCTGAATTTCAGTGAAACGGGCAAGAGCCTCATCCGTCTTTAGAGTATGAGCAAAGTACCTCAGTGGAGTAGCTTTTCCTGTGAGACATGCCAGGACGGAGGCGTGATCAGAGTGGGATCGGATCAGCCTTGCTTCTCCTGTGATTCAGAGAATCCAGACCCTCACTGTAGGGAGTGCCAGGGTGGTGGCGAAGTTCGCGCAACTAGGGAGACGAGCTGCCCATGCTGTTAGCAGTGGCCTTCGGGCTCACAGTGGAAAACTCTATGAATTCATCGCTGTGTACCTGAGTTTTCCATTACAGGCCCGCTAGGGCAAGGCGTAGCGGTACACTCCATCGTAAGGGTCGCGGTCGAATGGCTCGAACTCGCTGATCAGCTCGCCGTCATGCGACATGCACTCAAGGATGAGGCTCACTCGCCGTTGAGTGTAGCCAAGGCGGGCGGCGATCTGAACCTCGGTGGTCGCGCAGGCGCGAATAGCCTCGATGATTTGCTCTCGGATTGTCATTAGTATCCCATCACCTCATTGTAGGCTGCACATCCGCCGAGCATCCCCTCCTCGCGGGCAATCTCGCGGCGCCACTCATCCCGATCAACCGGGCGAGGCTCGCGCAGCTTGCGAACGCGATGCACGCCAGGCCCATCGATCTGGACAAAGCAATTATCGAGATCATCGGAGCCAGCAGCGAAAGCACGCTCGGCTTCTGCAAGGGTGGCGAAGTCTTCGCCGGTCCAGCAGTCATCATTGTCATCGTCGGGGTGTGATCCCCAGAAATTCACAGAATAGTTGCTCATAGCCTAAGGACGGATGACTCGAATCATCGTTTCACAGAATTTTGGCGAGCGATAGTTTGAGTTTTCCTCATGATGCACGAAAGATGAGCACGAGTTTTCCCCTGCCGAAAAGGCGAAAGCCCCAGGCACCACCCCGGGGCTCTCTATGCTGAGCAACACCCTTGCGGGTGAATCTGTTGGGCTACTCCTCGTCAAAGTCGAGAGAGAGCAGCTCTTCGCGGGCATCCTCGCCCACTAGCCGGTCGAGGGCGTCTAGCGTCTCAGTGCAGCCAGCGAACACGCGCCGCAGGTGATTGAGGGCCTCAGGAGTATCAAGCTCCCATCCGAACTCGCTAGCGAAGTCGAGAACATCAGCAGAATCGACCACTGAGCGGGCATCGCTGGCGAGGCATTCGAGAACCTCGGCGGCTGTCGGCTCCTCGGTATGGGCGGAGCCCTGCGAGAAATGAGTCACGAGGGCGAAGTCAGAAGCCAGCGTGCGGAACTCAACCCGGAAGTGGCGGCGGTGATTGTTCTCAACCTGAGCCCAGCTCTTGTTGACCATTGGGCCATCCGTTGGGATGTCCCCAAGGCCATCGGGGCGGGAGTCAACACGGACGGCGCGAAAGCTGAGACCGTGAGAGGCGATGAATTTGTTTGCTTGGTTGCTCATACTCTAAGGACGGATCAAGGGGTCTAGCGTTTCACGCTTTCTTTAG
>Ga0307377_10003867_pt1 | contig 16629 bp, 26 predicted proteins | sample TR3MG_FD_202535 | JGI IMG/M metagenome (GOLD analysis project Ga0307377, IMG submission 202535) | Soil microbial communities from Risofladan, Vaasa, Finland - TR-3 | ecosystem: Environmental > Terrestrial > Soil > Coastal area > Acid sulfate soil | place: Finland: Risofladan, Vaasa | collected... | reverse complement strand
ATCATTCGTAAGAATCCATCGACTCATAGGAAAATCTTCGAGGAGATCTTCGCCTACAAGCAAGAGCTAGAGGGTTTCCACGGTCTTGAGGTTGGCGTTATTGGCAGGTCCCAGACGCTGGATGGTGGGGCTGGGTACCTTATCGAGCACCCATGGTTCCCTGCGAATAAGAAGGGGGAGAAGCGAATTGCCGTAAGGGTGTGTGGGAGAAAGAAGGCTGCGGAGATTGGTGCGGTATCGGTGAATCGGCTCAGGAGCACATTGAGCAAGGAAGCGCCGGTTGAATACTTGATTGAAGAGGTGGTGGAATTTTGCTGTTTGGCCGAGGAGCCGCAGACGCCTGCACCTGGTAATAAGTATGAGTCTGGCGTTTTGCTTTGCACAGGAAAGGGGCGTCATGAGGGTACTAGGATTGGGATTGGGGGGCGCCCCGAGGATACGTTTGTAGACCTCAACAAAGAATTGATGAAGCTGACAACTCAGGAGCTTGCGCTTCTTGATGTGGAGCTTGGTCCTGGCAGGGTTCGTCCTGGTCCTATTTCGAAGGCGAGGAAGGAGTTCTTGGAGTCCGATCCGCTGGGATCCCAAGCCCCTGAATTGGAGAGAAAGTGGAAGGGTCTTAGCTCCAGGCTTTTCGACATCCAATCGAAGAAGGGGAAGATTGAAGAAGAGCTTCGACGGGCTTCAGTCTCGCGCCCTCTGGCGGTAAAGGAGGGCAGCCGCAAGCTTGGCGGTCGTGGCCTTCGGTTGCATGGGCGAGCCCTTCACGAGGAGGAGTTCTTGGCCGGAGGAGGCGAATCTACTGCTAGAGGACTGGCCTTCCGATATGGCGAAGAAGAGGCGGAGAAGCTTGGGAAAGTAGAGCGGGAGTTCAAAGAGGACATCCTCATGAAGACGGGGGGACGGCTTCGTCGGATAGGTGGTGGGGCTAAGATTCCGCTGAACCAGAGGTTCATCGTTGGGGACAGTCCTTTGGTTGGGGTCATCTGGGACGAGAGGGTTGTAGATCCGCTGACAGGGTCCGCAGTGGGGAAGAGGGGTGAGTTTCTGTGGCAGATTTACGATAAAACCGGGAGCATGATTACCAGCGGCGTTGTAAAAAAGTCGGAGTCGGGCGGCGGGAGATCGCGCGCAGCATCTTTGATCAGTCAAAAATCATCGGATATTATGTCTGAAACGAAGAGAAAGCGCGGCAGTTTCAAGGCTGCCCCGATCAGCGGATATGAAGCTTCTACAATTCAGGAGGCTATAATTTCAAAAAAGACCGCCCCATCACTTGTTCTTGGAGAGCATTTGATTGCGCAGTTTGTGCCGCAAGATAAGCTGATGAAGAAGGGGCGTGGTGGGAACGCTGATTGGCGGGATATCATGCAGTGGGGATTCCCGACGCCGTATGGGCTTGTTGAGTTTCACAGGGACCTGTCTGGATATCACGTCACGCTGAAGCTTCCGAGCGGGACAAAACATATGGCCACCGCCATTTTTGACAATATGGATGACGCGGTAGATTACAGCATGATCATGATGCAGGAGCTTACCGGTATTGGTAAGTGGCTTGTGACTGATGGCCCGCGTTGGTCTGAGAAGCCGGCGAGGGGGCGTTCGCGTCGCCTCGAAAATCCGACCAAGAATCCAAGCCTCATGGAGTTGTTGGCACCGCCGTTTCTTTTGCGGCCCAAGAGAAAGAGGGTCGCGGTCAAACCTGGAGAGGTTAAGTTTGATACTGAGAAGCGCATGGAACAGCTAATTAGAAGCTCCCATGGTAAGGACGCGTTTGACCTTGGGTTTGTTTTTGGTGTACTGCGCGGGATTGATACCTGCGGGATGACACGGGTGGTTGAGCGTCGGAGAATTCGACGGCATGTTGAGCAGCAGGTATTGGATGCTGTCTATGCGCTCGCCGTTGAGGCGCCTTCGCAGGGCAATCCCAAAAAGAATCCCAAAAAGAATCCCGAAGAGTTTGTTGAGATGGCGAAGGATATCCTGACGCCTCCAGGGCTTGACCGTCCAAAGAGGAAGCGGAAGCCTGTGACTGTGCATGAACTGCCAGATCTAAAAGGCCACTTCACGGACCTGGCATGGGCGCTCGATGGCCAGGCCGGCTTTGATTTTGGATTCGTATTTGGCGTACTGCGCGGGATTGACACGTGCGGCATGGCCAACCTACTCGATCGACGCCGTGTGCGACGCGAGCTTGAGGGGAGCGTTATCGGCATGCTGGGCGGAGGGGTAGGGTAATCGGATGGCGCGCGCAAAAAAGAAAGCCGCTAAGAAGGCGCCTAAAAAGACGTCTAAAAAGAAGACGTCTAAAAAGTCTTCAAAGAAAAGCGGTACTGGTCTTATTCAGATCCCCAAAGAAGAGTGGGAGGTTACCTGGAATAAGAGCAAGTCCAATTGCAAATTCAAACACGAATCTGGAATCAAGGGTACATTGGGATGTGGGGTTACCGACCACGTTCACATGTACACGGACGGTCATCGTGTATTTGTCATTTCAATCAATTACGGCGAGTGTTATGCTTGCGCTGAAGTTTTTGATCAAAAAGGATGCGCGGCAGTATGCTTCCTGGATTCAGGAGACTGTGCGACAATCCACAAGATGGACCCCGACCAGATCGCAGAATTGCTGTCATCGCAAATTTAGGAGAAAACACCAATGAAAAGTCTCGCACCACTTCTACTTGTCGGCGGCGCAGCAATGCTGGCCATGGGGAAAAAGAAGACCAAGTCGTCTAAGCCCAAGGCCACTCCGACCTACGTTTTCTATGCTTCCGGGCACAACATTTTTGCGCGTGGATTGCTTCACACAGCGATGTTGAATCAGGGGCTGAATTCGACTATGTACGATCAGCGGGATCTCGCTGAAGCATACGACGACGCCTGGGCCAACGCCGACGGTCTCATCGTGGCGCTGGACATAGCGAACAAGAAGCTTGCGGGCGCTTGGGCTGCGGCGGCTGGGACCAACGAAAAGTACACTTCAGCGCAGGTTGCCGGGACTATGGCGAAGGCGATGACGCTGGAGCAGCTTGGGACTCAGGGTGTAGCCGAGGCGGTTGCGCTGGCGCGTAGCGCTGCGAACGCATAAAGAATAAGAGCGCATCAGTCCGAAATATTAGACTGGTGCGCCGGTCAGTCCTGCTATGTTCAGGCCTTCTTTTTTCAAGTTAGGGAACATCAGGAATGACAGAGCCCCACCGCCCCCCAAGGCCACAAATGGCTGTACCTGCATACGTATCTGGCGATGTTACGCCAGTGACCGCTATGCATCCGACATCGGTCTATATTGGCGAAGGGGAGCATCGACACATGGATGTTGAGGAGACCATTAAAATGATGGCCTTCAATCTGGACCAGGTGCGGCGGCGCGTTTCGCCTTCTGCCCAGGCTTCTATCGATGATGCCGTGCTTGAGAAATATGAGGTCCGGGTTCAGCGCGCGTCCAGATGGGGCGGTTGGGTGTGGGGCGCTTTTTCTGTTGTCGCGCTAATCTTTTCAGCCGGCATAGGCTGGGCGGTCTTCATGGGCGAGAACGCTACGGACACTGAAATGATTATGGCGGACAAGGCTGCCATAATTCAGCACAACGGCGGTGTAGACCCACGGGCTATAGACGACACGACGCACAAGGCCGTGGGTGAACATCCGGACATGAAAAAGGCGATTCAGTTAAACACTGAGACGCTTGTCAAAATAGAAACTGAAATTCTCCCGCCGATTATCTTGACGCAAAAGAAGCTCGATAAGCGGAGTGAGTATCAGTATGAATTGACTAAATGGGAGAGCCGGGTTGCGGAGGCGCGACGAAGGAAGCGGGAGGCGCCTCCGAAACCGCCCAGACTTGATACTCTTGAAGGCGAACTGCTGCGCGGCGATTACGACTGAAGGATTCAGGCTATGGCAAATTTACTCCCATTTCTTCTGGTTGGCGGTGGCATCGTCTACATGACTGTTGGTGGCAAGAAGAAGAAGGCGCCGTTTCTGTGGATCTCCGACGACTGCACAGAGGCGAAAATCATGGGCCTGACGCCGGAGCAGGTTGTGGAGAAGTCCGGGGACGAGAGGCTGTCGAATAAGTTTCGGACTGCGATTCAAAGCTGGTCCAGAGAAACTCTAGATCTCGAAGGATGGTTCCAAAACCGCCCCAACCTGAAGCCGGAGGATTACGACGACTTCGCGATGGAGATCGCCATATGGAGATATCCGCATTGTAAAATTTCAGAGGACATGGAGTTCAACTCGATGCCCTTCAAGATCTACATGCTGGTGTTTGCCGCGGTGATCGCCTACGCTATTGAGAACAAGATCCTGACGACCCAGCAGGTTGTTGATATGCTGAAGGACGGCATAATCAGCAGTCTGGGGCCGCGGATTCCCGATGGAGTTTCAGCCATCCGGCAAATACCACCTGAAATTCAGATGGTCCTCTGAAGAATCTGAACCTCAGGTGAGGGCGGGGCTTGACAGGCTTATGGCTGCGGCGTAGACTGCTTCCTGTCGTGTTTCGGCTGAATACATACCCGCGTATGCCAGAGCCCGCTCTCGAACGAGAGCGTGAGGCCGGCTTGCGCGGGATGTACGACAACAAGTAGTACCTCTTCTGCTCGGTCCGGCCTCACGCTTTTTTAGCGGGTGTCGTTCAACCGGCCAGGACAGCAGGCCCTCAACCTGCAGACAAGGGTTCGACCCCCTTCACCCGCACCACGTCCCGTTGGTCTACGTGGTTAGGATGCCGGATTTTCACTCCGGCGGAATGGGTTCGACCCCCATACGGGGCACTACGGAATATTCCGGAGTAGCTTAATTGGCGAAGCAGTCGGCTGTTAACCGAAAGATTGTAGGTTCGAGTCCTATCTCCGGAGCTAACACGGGATCACCGCTAGATCGATAACCCGTACAGCGGGCAAAAATTTAGATGGTAGGCGGAGGCCCTACGATAGGCGTCTTGTCGTCGCCTGAGGCCTCCGCTGGCGCCGCTTCAGGTGCGTCGGGGGTGGGAACCTCCCTCTCCTCGTCCTCGTCTTCAGCGGGCTCCTCAACGCGGGAGGAAGCCTGCGCGACCGGCGTCTCTGACTCTTTGGTCATCATGAAGCGGATGGCTGCGGCGATCATGAAAAGCCCACTGCCGACCGTGGCGATTTGATCAGCATTCAGCTCCAGCCTGGAGAAGATGCCGACTGCGGCGAGAACCTGGACGATGCCTCCGACAAGGATGCCGAGGGGATCTGTAGGATTCTGTTTTACCTTGGAGATCATGGTAAATGATTTTACCACGATCTGCTAAAATGTGATCGCCGGCCGAAATCATTTCTTCAGTTCTTCTTTCCTTCTTCTCTTCGCTGAGGTCCGTGATTTCGGTCGGCATTTACAAGGTCCCGTAGAGGCCGCCCTTGGCGTAGTCCTCTGGCCGTATCTTCAGAACCTTTTTTGCAAGCTTCCTTAGAAGGGCGCGGTAGCTGGAAAGGTGTCTCTTTTTGCTGTCGGGGTCATCCCATTCTGCTTCTGCGGAAACCTCAGCATATCTTCCCAAGGCATCAAATGCTTCTTCTAAGAACTTGGGGTAGTCAGAGGCAAAAAACAGCGGCGCTTCAGATTCTGTGAGGATAAGGGCAACGTTGACCGGCCCGCTAGTATTGTACTCGTTGTGCATGTCCTTCAGCTCCTTACGAAGTTTTTTTACTGCACTGTTAGCCGCCTTCGTAAAGTCATTGCTAACCCAAGAGTACGCATCCGCAGCGGCGTCGCTGCCGTATAGTGTGATGTCGCTGTATCCCATCAATCGTCTTCCTCCTCCTCTTCCTCATCGCCTTCTTCCTCCTCCTCTTCCTCATCACCCTCCCAGCCGAGAGCCTCTTGTGCAAGCTCATCGATATAGTCAGAGTCTTCTTCATCCATTGACTGAAGGAGGGTTTTGATTTTGATGCTTTTACTGAGAACGGAGACTTGATGAATCATAGCTTCACCATCCTCATCAAGTGAGACGATCATCTCAAGCTCCACGGGGGCGCCAATTTTTGCTTTGATCTTTGCTTTCTTCATGATGCTTTTCCAGCTTTACTTTAGGGTCCATCAAATCCTGAGAATACGTATCCCTTGTCTACGCCATTTTCAATAAGGCGGATGGAGCAGTTGTTAGGGTTGGGTTCCTGATGCATCCACTCATAGGGCAGATGTAGCCACATCATGGTGAAAGCGCGGTTGGTTGTACCGTGTCCGACGACTACGATATTGTTGATATTGTGTCGCTCTGCGTCTCGATGGAAGGTGCCAAAGGATTGGTGGACGCGCTGAGCTACTTCAAAGCGTGACTCCCCCAGGGGCATCTTGGGCCAGAGCTTACCCTCGAAGGCTTTGCACTTCTCGTAGTAGGCCTGGAACTCCGGGTACTGTTCCTCGCGCTCTGCATCGTTGAGGCCGTCGAAGATGCCGAATTGCTGCTCGGCTAGCAGCAGGTGCTCGCGGCGGTCGTGGATCCACGAAGGCCAGTTCTCCGGTTTCAGCTTGTTATCCCGAAGGCATGTGCCTGCAAGAATATCCGCCGTCTCCCTCGTCCTGGTGTATGGGCTGTTCCACATTCGGATGCGAGGCAGCGAACTTGGGCTCCATTGCAGATCTTGAAACTCAGAAAAGCATTTAGCAAGCCCCTTACCCGCCAGCGCGGCCTGAGCTTTACCCTCATCAGTAAGTTGAATCGCGTGATCCGCAATCCTCTTATTGGTACTGTGATCTACATTGGAATGGGACTGCCCATGTCGTACTAGAAAAATTCTCATTGTTACCACTCGTCTTTCCTATCCGAATCGTTCGCCTCTTGATTTCTCAATCGTGCGCAGGACTCCACGATGCAATATTTTGATCCTGCAAATAATAAGAGGTGGGACTTGAGCCCTCTCATTCTCATAGTGGGTGAGAGAGCTTCGTGTAATCCCGAGAACCTCGGCCATAATCTTCTGGGTCCATCCGATTTCCAATCGCATGAATCGTAATGTTGAACCCTGCATTGTTGCTATGCTCTATTTGAACTCTGACCGCCGGTGTAGCTTTTGACATGCAGGTCGCTGCGGGTCATGTAGCCGTTGCATGTGCGGTGGGCGATGGCGTTGAGGAGAGGATCTGTGACGCCGTTTAGGAATGCGTAGTTAACGTTGTCAGCCTCATGGTGTCGGGCATGATGTCCAGGCCGAAGAAGAACGCCCCATCGCTGCAGGAACTGCACCGCGGGGCTGAAGGAGTTGTGACACAGATAGTGAGACACCTCTGCGAAGGACGACAAAACCCCGACCATTACCAGGGTGAAGTTAAGTGAGGGCGCCATTGCAGAATAGTTCTGCGCAAAAATCACAAGCGACAGATAGACTACCAGCCAATTTTTAGATCCACTTTCAAGGATATAAATCATTGCCGGGTGCCTGTCTTTGTACAGAGGGTGCTTGTGGTGGAGGTGGAACACGGCGATCAGCGGACCGATTATCGACGTGTAGTTGTTATTGTTGTCCATGAACATATGGACAAGCCCATTGATAAAATCGGTAACTAAATATGCCACGACGAGGCACAGGGCATAAGCGACCGGAGGCATGTCCCATTCAATACCCGTCAGTGTTACTGCCTGTAGGAATACAACGACCGCCGAAACAACAAGGGCCAGCTTGTTGTAGAGCGGATTTCGATGGTACGTGTCCATCGCTTTTGCGTACTCCTGTTCTTTTGTCATTATGTGCATGGCCGGTTACGCCGGCCAGTCGTCCGGCCTAGTTCAGATGGTACCGGGTGCCGCGCCGCTTGCCGACTTTGGAGACCTTGTTGTCGGTAACAAGGGTGCTGATTCCGCCTCGCAGGGCCGCGGATTCCTCGTCGCCCCACGCGCCTTCGCCGTGCATTTCATTCAAGATGACCTGATTGTTGACTGCCGTGTCCTCATCATACGCCTTGTGCGCGCGAAGTGCTCTAACGATCAACTTGTTGTATCCGGCCTGCTGCGCATTCTCCTCAGAGCCGCCCTTGGGTCGTTTGGTGGAGACCGCCTTGGGCGCAGCCTTGGGCGTTACCTTCTTCTTTTTCTTCTTCTGCGTGACCTCAGGAGTATTCCTTGGGATCTTCTTCTTCTTTCTCTTCTTCTTAGGAGGAGGTGCCGGCTCGACGTCCTCATCCTCAGACTCGCCCCCGCGCTCGTCGCCGTCCGAATCTTCACCAAGGATGTAGTCAGTTCCGTCGTCCCTCTCGATAACGATCACATCGTCATCGTCATCGTCACCATCATCGCCGTCGCCGTTGCCGTCGTCATCGTTGTGTGAGACGGCGGCGTGCGCAGCACTTTCTGACGCCAACCCCATGGCCTTCATGCCAGATTTCACAAGATGTCGCACTTCAAGATCGAAGAGCGTTTCCCTCATCCAGTCGTCATCGGGGTCATCATTCTCCATGATGTCATCGAGAATATCTCCGAGCCGACGGTTAGGGTTTGAGAATAGCGAGGCGATAAACGCCTCAATCAGTGCGGATTTTGCGGTGTTGTTCACTTCGTCGCGAAAGCTCATGTCTTTCCTTTCGGTGGCTTGGGATCCCATATCTTAATCCCAAATTGTTGATATTGAAAAACCATATGTAGAACGTCTGTAATAAATAGCTTGGACTGCTTGTATATCCCCGGTCGACCCCTTTCTCTGGGGCCAGCTATGTTGAGGACGCTGACGTTTTGCTCAACGATAAACTTGACCGCCCGGGGTACATGGTATGTTTTGAAAGGATCGCAGATGACGTAATATTTGGTCTTTCTCCGACAGATCGTGATAGTCAACTTCGTCCCAGTGGTGATGAGCCCCGATTTCAGAATGAGTGTCGCGTCACTGTCGCGCACGTTCAGTGCGGTACGCTGAGCGTACCGAGAACTTTCAGCCTCACGAAGACCGCAGTTGGCTCTGTCGGACTCAAAATAGTAATCCGGAAGCTGACCTTCTTCATACAGGCGTCCCTTGGGACACCAGCCTCCCCATTGATATGCACCAAACTCTCTGGCGCTGTCAAGCGCCGCGAGGTCCACCCCCGTCTGGGCGCCAGAAATAATCCGGTGGAGGGTCATAGCACTTCAAACAAATGAAAGACCAAGCGGTCTTGACTCATTTTGAAAGATCCAACGTGCTGAAGCGGCACATCAGGCAGGACGTGCCCAGTTCCGGCGAGGCGAAACCTACGCTTCACCATAGGCTTTTCGGGATTCACCCACGCCCAAATACACGGCACTTCTTCCTTGTGCATTGCCATTGGATCTATGCCGATTTTCCTCTGAAGCTGCATATCGACATGCAGGACAATGGCGTACTCCGGCATCTCTATTTCTATATTATCATCGATCTTGAATTCGAACTTCCATACACTGCTCATTCGAACGATCTCCTTTTCTTCTTTTCCGTAGGCGACTCATAGGGAATAAGCCCCTTATCCGTCATCTTCATATAACCCTTACCCATGGTTGAGCCGAAGCGGTTTTTTGAAGCGCGAATTTGTCGGGATGACATTTCGTCCTCGCCTTCAAAATGCAGGACGGTATCCACAAGGTGTTCGACAGCCCGTGGTCCGGCGAGGTCACCATCTTTGGTGACGTGGCAGATGATGAAGACGACAATCTCGCTCTTTTTTGCCATGTCGATAAGCTTGTCGGAACAGGCTTTCATTTGGGCTGTGCCGCCGGGCTGTCCCCGAGAATCAGCGGTGGACATGCAGTTGATTGAATCAACGATAAGACAGGATACACCGAGCTTGACGGCCTTTGATATAACGACTTCAAGGCGCTTTTCGCTCATGATGAGGAGCCGTCGCTGTCGAATGTCCAGACGCTTGAGCGTGCCCACCAAATCTCGGAGCCCCTGCTCGCCGCTATTGTATAGAACCTTCCCTGACTTTTTGGCCAGGGAAGCGGCTCCGTGTTGGAGCGCCGTAGACTTTCCAAGCCCCGGTGCGCCAGCAAGAGCGATTACCTGACCTGGGGTAACACCGCCGTCGAGCACCAGGTCGAGCGGTTTATAGCCAATCTCGATCTTCTCCTCCTCCCCTTCGATGTCATCGATGGAGGCGGCTGACATTATCTCAACGCCATCATCCGGTTCCCCTTCCTCGCCGTATTCATTCTTCAGGAGGAATTTGGATTCGATTTTTGCAGAGAGTTCGCCACCCAGATCGAGCCGCTTATCATCATAGCGCTCCAGCATTTTGTCGCTCGAATGCTCTGTCAGGCGCATAACCTGATGTCTATTACCATCCGTCATCTCCAGACCTTCGGTGGCGACAAAGTGTCGGAAGGAGTGGGCATGAAGAGGCTTATCAAGACCGACCCTCTTCCCAATTGACTTCAGCTTTTCATCGACGGACTGCCGGGTAATCCTTTTTCCATTTGTGAAGTTGACGACCAAGGGACCGTCATCCTCTCCGCGGTATTCTATCCACTCCTCCATTGCTTCAATGGTGAGCGGCGGAATGGTCTTGAAGGTCCGCTTAGCCCCCTTCCCCTTCATCTTAAACCACGCACCACGCTTCTCGAAGTCGACGTGTTCAATGTCCAGAGTAAGGACCGAGCTGATGCGGAGCCCCATGAAGGCCAGCATGAAGATGATCATCCTCAGGCGCAAGACATGTTTGTCGTTGCCCTCGCTGATGAATTCCAGGATGAGGTTTAGCTCTTCAGGGCTGACGCCTTCGACATCTTTTACGAGAGAGTTCTTCAGACCATCTACATCAAGCTGCCACTCGCACCAACCAACCTTGCGCGCGATGCGAACAAAGAAACGAATTGCAGCCAGGTAGGTATTGATGGTGGACGGCGCAAGCTCCTCCTTCTCGTCCATCCACTTGATGTACTCTTCCACCAATGTCTCAGCCTCGATGCGACTGAGGACGATGAGCCGGCCGATAACATCGGATGGCTTGGCCTTTACAATCCCAATGTATTTGCCGAAGCGCCGGGCCGCGCTTTGGTAGGCGCGCATAGTTTCAGGAGACTTGCGCTCAAGTGCCGTGCGAAATCTACGCTGAGCGCTCTCGACCTCCCGAGGGGACATTTCAATTTTGATGTCCCGCAGACCATTCTTCTGGTCCTGCAAGACCTTGCCATACCACTTGGGGTAGTGGCGCTTGCGGTGGGCTATCGCTGTTGGCTTGGGTGGCTCAAATGAAGCGTCAGCCCCATCTCGACTGGGCTTGCGTGGAGAACCAACACGCCGATGTCCCCGGCCTTCTACTTCGGATTTTGGCATGAGTTAGGAGCGCTCTGGCCGTCCTATTGGATTGATTACACTAACCAGAAACCCAATACAAGCCCACGAATATGCGGGCAGTACCCACCCCGCACCGGTGATGATTCCGTAGACAGCCGCGACCATGAGAACGGAGATCGACAAGTTCATGGTGTATAGCTTAGAAATAAAATCTCTGAACTCACTACGCTGGGCGACTGAACCGCCTCCACGTATTTTTACGTCGCCTCCCCGACTGTTGCCGCCAAGGATTTTAGCATCTCCGCCGTCAGACCGCTCAGTCTTCATACCCATAATACTCCCAATCAATCTCGGCGCAATCGTCCAGGGGGAAGCGCTCGCAGAACTGTTTCGCTAGACCCGGGAGTCCGAGTTGTTTGATGATAACGAATGCTATTACGATCTCTATGGTGATCCATAACCGCACGTATCCTTTCAGCTCTTTCTTCGATATTTTCATATAGCGGCTCGTAATCTGCTCCGCGCAATCTCCGCGGCTTTCGTCGTAGGTATATGCCGCGATCGAGGAGTGCCGCCACAGCCTCTGCGCCAAAGAATGATAGCAGGATGATAATGATGCCTGTCATTGAGGAAGCCTTCGATTAGCTATCTTCAGCTTATTATTGAAATGATCGATCATATGTTTCGATTTCTCCGGGGCATTTTCATACCACATGATTCCAATTTTGAATAAGCCGTCTAGCTGCGGTGTGGGATCTGCGATGCACAGATCGATTTGTCTAATTAGATCTTGTGCTATGTTATGTGCACGTTTCCATTTGGCATTATATATAGCCACCCCCAAGTCGTTCCGGAGCCTCCGTGCTTTGTATATGGGATGTAGGTCTTCCTCTTTGGGCGGTGTATACATCATGGACTCTGGCCGTCGGTCTTTTTCTTCGCGACGGTTTCTTCAATGCTTTTTATCATCTCTGCCAGCAGGTCTCTTTCTGCGGTCACGAGCATTAGCTGGCGGCGGAGTTTGGAGATCTCGGCCAAAGCTATTTTGATGGCGTCATTGGCTGTCTCCAATGACTTTGCCACTCCTACTTCAAACATACTGTGCTGCTGACGGCTAGAGGTATCCGCGCTTTTTCATCTCTCTACTGATAGAGATGACGGCGCGCCGGGATTCTTTTCGAACGACCCTCTCGGCATGGTCGGCACCGGCTACCGCAATGCGGTGCGCCTTTTTCAAGCTCATGGCGCTTTGGTTCTTGAGATAGTCCTCCCAGGACTTTCGGAGTTTTTTGATGTAGGGGTGGACGTGTGCCCAAGTGATGCCGCGATGGATGTCGCTTACCGCTTGGCGTGAGATGCCATATTTGTCAGCGATGTCTTGCTGCGTCATTTCACCCTTGAGCTTGACGATCTGGTTGCGCTCCTTCTCCGACACCAGCGCCTGGGTATTACGTTCGCCCATCCCATGGGTTCCATGAATGTACTTGTCATCCATGTTGACCTGATGGCTCCCATATCGGAGGTTCGATAATCTCGGAATTGTAGACTTACCATTCTTGTGGAGAACAATCCGTCCATTTGCAGGGCCCAAAAATGCCCTTGCCACAAGAAGGTGGACCTGCCGAACAACCTTGCGCCCCTCCCTGTTCTGCAGCGTGACGCGAGGATACCCGTCGGCCGGGATGCGCGTCCTCATGAGCCTGGGTACTTTTCGCAACGGAGCGTTTTGATTCACCCCCTTGTAGGAACGAACCCGAGCGAGGTCCGAGACTTCGTAATCGGGGTAACCAGGAATCTTTTTCCAGGCTTCAGCCATGCCTCTATTCTAGCTCAGAAAGAATGGCCTTTTTGGCATCGGCGAACGTTTTTGTATGTCCGCTTTTATCATGCGTGTACCACGTGAACCACGAGGTCTTTGCCAGCACTGTTCCTACGTGTTCTTCACCGTTAAAAAACAAAGTCCTTTGACCTTCTTTTTTGGATGTAAGCGTCAAGGGCCGAATGAGACTGCCCATCCAGCCTGGGTGAGGACAAGCAGGAGTTCCTGCATGTCGCCGCCTGAGATGCTGCTGAATGAGATGCGGACGGTTTTAGGGCCGATTGTTGATGCTGACATTGGCTTCTCCTGGCGGATGGGTGTGGGGGCGGGAGCCTGCGCGACCGGCCTTGGAGTCGGTTGTCTGGCGGGGGTGCTGGGGCGAGTTGCAGGGGCGCGACTCGCTTCGGCGCGTGTGGCTGGTCCGACGTAGGCTGTGCCAGGGCCGGAGACGTAGAGGTACCGCGGGGCTTTTTTGTGGATCCACACCCTGGCCTTGAACCCGCCGAACTCTCGCTGGCGAGACATGAAACCCATCTTACGAAGGACTTGCGCGCAGTTCTTGGTCCAGAACTGATAGTATTGCCAGCGGATATCTCTGGTCGGCGGAAGGTCTACGCCGAGCATTCGGATGATGTCTTCTGGATGAACGTAGAGTTTATCCTTGGCGTAAGCCCTGATTGCCTTGTCATACTTTTTCAACCATTTGTTGGGGCGATCGATCGGTTCTGCCGTACGCGTTTTACGCGAGCGACCCCCTGACGGTCGGGGTGCACTGCGGACGGGCTGCCGCGGCCGAGGCGGCTGCGGTTGTTGCCGCTGCTCCTGCTCTTGCTCTTGCTGTCTTGAGATTTCTGCGGGGGTGCGATCGTCGTCGTACATGCCTTCAATCCGGAGGTGAGATTGGCGATCGCGACGAACCCATACTCGGGGACGCTTGGGGTCGACCGCTGGAGGAAGCTGCGCATTGACGTAGTTGAGGCGACGAAGAATCGCCCCTATGGCGTTGGTCCAGATTCGCATCTTGGTCCAGTTCACCATCCCGCTTGATTCCAAAATGATTGGAATACCACGCATCGATCGCATTAGATCTTCCAGCCGGAAATACGTGCTCTGGCCTTCAAGAAACTTCAATACGTCGATGTCTAGATCCTTATAGTCTTCCGGTCTTTGGGGAACCATCACAATAGTTCGCCTCCTAATTGTCCCATCACTGGATGTTTGGGGTGGAGCCGAAGTTCGTATAGTGTCGCTCTTCGGCGGTTCTTTGGTTATATCCAATCCAAGATCTCGGATTAGCGCCATCGCCGTAGACGTTGGCCTGGCCTTTTCCGCTCGAATATACGGAACTCCATTTGCATTACAGGCGCGGGCAATGATTGTCTCGATGTTGTGCGAGAGAAAACCGGTCTGACCAATAACCAGATCGTACTTCCGATTGGATATCGCCTTGGCCTGCGCCTGCGCCCTTCGCATGTCACAGATGGCCCAGGTAATATCAAGGCCCAACCTCTCGCTCAATCGCCTTTCGAGGTCAGGGTCCATGCGGTTTGAGATGACCAATGTCGTCATCCCATCAACCCACGGGCGCACCAAATCCTCGATTCGAACTTGCTTCTGGCCCTGAGGCTTATCACTTGGCAGCCAAGGCTCGTCTTGCATAACGCTCGATCCTTTCAATCTTCGCTTTCGGCTCTAGATACAACATGTCTTCCTGCGCACATATGGCAAGAATCTCCTGTAAAATTACGCGCTGATCAAAGCAAAGATTCTGATACATCCCCACTTCTAAAATCTGATCGCGCACCCTTTTGTTCAATTGGACTATTTTATTCCTAAAATTAGCCTCAATCTTCTCTTGATTTTTCTGCCATATACTCTCATGTCGCATGAGACATCACTCCGGACTCTGGCCGGGCGTTCGATATTGAGTTTGGGCAGATGGTAGCCCGCCACATCGTAGGGACGTAGGTGCCCCGGGTCAAGTGACCCGGGGCGAATCTTCTGCAATTAGTTCACCGTCTGACGGACCGAACTTCAGTGTGGAAGATTGTTTCGGTACACGACGATGTACCGTTTTCCTTCAACGACTCCATTAGGAGTTTCGATGTCCCCGGATTCGACGTGGGAGATCTCCAAGATGTCGAAGTTCGACATCCCGAGAGACCTGCACGCCTTCTCCGCCAGCAGCTCGGCGCCGCCGTCTGACATTGTCAGTGGGACAACGAAGTCAAATGATGGAAGCTCGTTATCCCGCATATGGACTACATGGAGAGGATGAAGAGCGATACGATCATGAGTCCGAAGACTCCGTATCCCACCTTTAGCCAGCGGCTTCCGGAGTTGAAAGAATCATCCAGATCCTTATTCTCCTCCGGGCTAAGGTGTGCTCTCATCTTCTCGTGCTCAGCCTTCGCGTCGCGAAGTTCGCTAATTGCAGACATACTGCTTCCTTTGTTTGACCGATGTTTAACACTTTCACATCCGACTCGGTCGTGACCGGCTGTGAAACTTGCATGCGCTACCAATCCCAGGTTTTGAGTTGGTCTATAGGCTCTACGTCGGAATCAAAAATTATGATTTGGCATGAGTTCAACCTGGCCTCCTCTAACACTGGAGTCAGCCATTCCGGGCTCTTTGCAATGTCTGATACCCAAAGCACCCACCCATGTTTATGCTCGGACGCGCGCACCTCGCGGAAGCCAGGATATGGTCCCGGCATATGAGCCGTGGACAGCATGAGGGCTTGTTCAATTTCAACCTTGCTCATCGAAATAATTCCAGTCTTTGATTTTTCAACCATCGTGTAACTTGGATAGATTCGCTCGTGCTGGCGATGATGTGTGATCTCGGAAACCAAATCTCCCGACTGCCGATCCGGTATCGAATGCCCATTTTGCTACTTGCCGCAATGCCGTCGTGGCGGATCCAGCAGTCTGCCCCATCGTCGTCATCTTCTTCTGCGTAAGCTCGATCTGCCCAGAGGAATCTATGGTCATCCTCGCCACTCATTCTATAGCGGCTCGCCAGCTTGGAGCGCGCGAGCAATCTCCGCATTCCCCAGGGTAATCAATAGTAGGAAGTCATTCACCGCGGCGGGTCTGCTGGAAAATTGGCGGGCGGATTCGAATGCATCGCCGGATGTACGAAGAGCCCAGCACCACTTGCCGTACTCATCCTGCCAGAACTTCAGCGGTGATTCTTTTTCAGTCATCCTGAACACGCTCCAGCACAACCTGCAAATCCTGAATAGCAAGATTCAGTCGCTCAATGGAGTAGGCTATATCCCCACGGACTATCACGGCGGGATTCCTGCCTGGTAGCGAAAGTGGTGGGCTGCGCCCGGTACCATCTCGCCCGTAGAATTCATCGAGAACCAGCGTGAGCGATCTCTTCGCTGTGGATATATTTGCATGAGCTATGGCAAGCCTGCCAATGCTGTCTTGGTTAGTACTCATATCACGCCCAATCTGTCGCTCCAAGAAAAAGGATGCGACCAATCTCATCTCTCGCCTCCTTCTTTCTCAGAAGGGTAATGCGATATTTGTAGCGCATAATCTTGATGATGTATGCGATGTACGACTCGATTTCTTTCTGCGTCCCACC
>Ga0307377_10003866_pt1 | contig 16631 bp, 25 predicted proteins | sample TR3MG_FD_202535 | JGI IMG/M metagenome (GOLD analysis project Ga0307377, IMG submission 202535) | Soil microbial communities from Risofladan, Vaasa, Finland - TR-3 | ecosystem: Environmental > Terrestrial > Soil > Coastal area > Acid sulfate soil | place: Finland: Risofladan, Vaasa | collected... | reverse complement strand
CTCGGGTTTGACTGGCAACTGCTCGGGTCTGCGTGGCAACTGCTCGGGTTTGACTGGCGACTGCTCGGGTTTGACTGGCTACTGCTTTAGCTTGACTGGCGACTGCTCGGGTTTGACTGGCGACTGCTCAGGTTTAGCTGGCGACTGCTCGGGTTTGACTGGCGACTACTCAGGTTTGACTGGCAACTGCTCAGGTTTAGCTGGCGACTGCTCGGGTTTGACTGGCAACTGCTCGGGTCTGCGTGGCAACTGCTCAGGTTTGACTGGCAACTGCTCAGGTTTAGCTGGCGACTGCTCGGGTTTGACTGGCAACTGCTCGGGTCTGCGTGGCAACTGCTCAGGTTTAGCTGGCAACCTGAATGACGCAAGATTGACTTCACTAGAGCGTAAACAAGGCGTAGAGATTACGCAATTGGTTATTGACTAGCGTGCCCTCTACCGCGCTTGCGGGGACAAGCGCGGACTAGGCTACACTTCGCAACCTTTTCACCTTGGAGCTACAGCGATGACTACTGCAACCGACACGCCTAGAGTCTACGTGGCTTGCTTGGCAAGCTACAACAATGGAATTCTCCACGGGGAATGGATCGACGCAACCGACGCCGACGAGATACGCGAAGAGATTGCCTTTAGCGTAGCCATACAACTCGAAAAGGTCGGCTTCACGGTGACCGGCAAGCCGAAAGGTGAGCGCGGCCTAAGCGCACAGCACTTCGGAACCGTCGTTTCCAGCCGCGGAGTTGAACAAACGCACATTCGCCGCGTCATGCCCCCGGATCAGTGGCGCGCCGAATACAAGCGCAATCTCGCATCGCAGAATTGGAAGGGTGAATGAAACCAGAAAAACGACCTGACGGCTGGTGGATTATCGAGGTTCCCGAGTGCTGCGATTGCGGCCCATACGACACCAAGGCAGAAGCCGAATCTGACATGCGCGGAATAGCGCGAGCAATCAAGTATGGCGATGTGCCAGGCTTTACGTCGGTAGATGAATTGAGAAACAACGCCGAAAAGCAAGCAATCAGAAGAAACAACAATGAACCGTGAAAAGTGGCTGTCTGAGTGCATCCGAAAACTGAGGAACGACTTCGTTGAAACCGGATTCGTATTACCTGACAAGATACGCGCATCGTGCTCGTGGCCGTCCAGGGGGGGGTTAGCGAGGAAGAGCCGTACACTCGGCGAAGCGTGGCCGAGTAAGCGTAGCGGAGACAACACATTCGAGGTATTCGTATCCCCGACCCTGACGGACCCGGCTGAGGTGTCGGCTACGTTGGTACACGAGCTATGCCATTGTGCCGTGGGGCTGGAGTGTAGGCACAAAGGTAACTTCCGGACCTGTGCTAAACGCATTGGCCTTGAGGGGAAAATGACTGCGACGAATGCAGGTAAGGAATTGGCGGAACGGCTTAGTATACTCACGGCTGAAATTGGGCCGTATCCTCATGCTGCGCTGGACGGAGGTTATGCGCCGCCAAAGCAGACTACGCGAATGCGTAAGGTAACTTGCGAATCGTGCGGTTGCGTTGCGCGAATGACTCGCAAGTGGCTGGATGAAGTCGGCCCGCCAGTGTGCGCTTGTGGAATCCAGATGAGGGAGCAGGAGGCCGCTGAGTGATCTGTTTCCTGCTTACTGACCAGGAGATTATAGCAGCCATTCAATCTGGCGTGCGTAAGCCGGATGGACGACTCGCTATCCAGATACCGGCCTCGCGCGTCGAGAGTAACGCCGAGTCACGGCCAGCATTGACCTTCGTTGACAAATCGCGCACTGTCAATTGTGGGCAGATTAGCACGCGGCTCTCACCTATTCAGTATTCCGTTTTACGTTGCGCTTATGCGGATTCGCGAATCTCATTCGAGTCGCTGCAAGACTCTGCTTGGCAACGCCGAAGAGCAAGCGATGGAGCAATACGCGCTGTCGTCAGTAAGATAAATTCTCGCCTTATGGAAGCCGGCTTTCCGTGCGAATTAACGGCTTATCGAGGCTACGTTTCTCTTGTCGGCATTGGCTGATTCTATTTGCACCGCTTTCGGTGCGCTGCGCACCGCAGCCTCAAGCATAGTAGTTGAGTCAATTCAATTGCTTTGCATCTTCCAGGGGCGAGAGCCATGCAACTCTACACTGTCGAGCAAGTAGCCGAACAGCTAGCCATCACCGAACGGCAAGTAACCCGGCTCCTTCGGACAGGGCAACTGCCGTGCATCGACGTTTGCGCGTCTCCTACTAGGGAAAGGCCGCGCCGGCGCGTTAGGGCTGACGACTTGTGCGCGTTCTTAGAATTCCGCCTGGTAAAGCAAGCTCCGTTACGACGCACTTGCAGACGACGCGCCAGGTGAGATATGGAAAAGAAAATGTGCCAACGCTGTAAGAGATCGCAAGTTAAGCCTGGTTACCGCTTCTGTAGCTTCTGTAAAATTATCGTCATGCACGAAATGCGCGCAAGTGGGTATCTGACGCCGCTTCCGCCGCCGCCGAAGCGTCGAACTCGCGACCAGAAAGAAGATATATACGAAACAAAGCACGGCAAGACTAGCTGATAAAGGGAGTATCGTAGTATGAAAAAAGAAGGAAAGGTTGAAATAATCGCACTTGGAGTAGAGCCGGTCTTTCCGAGTCTGCTTCTCGTTGACTCAGGAATAACGGCTCGTGGATACCGCGTATTCGTGGAGTCTGCGAACACTGCTCTGGAAAACGAAAGAACCGTAAAGGCATTACGTCGTTACATAGAAAAGCAGAATGAAGTATTCGGAAAGGACCTATACTAATGGCATTCGATCTAGCGTCAATCTCAGCTGGGACAAGACTCCGCGCCCCTAGAATTATTCTCTTGGGCGTAGAGAAAATAGGCAAGAGCACATTCGCTGCCGGGTCGGAGTCTCCGATCTTTCTTCCAATCAAGGGTGAAGAAGGAATAGATTCCATTAACGTATCTCAGTTCCCGGTTTGCTACACATTAGAAGACGTTCACGCTGCACTTTACTCCCTGTATTCCGAGAAGCATGAATACGGAACAGTCGTTATTGATTCAGCGAGTGCGATGGAGCCAATCATTCACGGCGGGATATGCGCCGCAGCGGGAGAGAAGACAATCAACAACGGCAAGCTTGCGTATGGTGCCGGAGTTGAATTAGCAGGGATCGCCTGGAAATCACTTACCGAACGGATTGATTCTCTCCGGGCTGATAGGAACATGGCGTCAATCATCATTGGGCACGTTAAGGTGAAGCGGTTCGATGATCCGGCCGGCAGCAGCTACGACCAGTATCAATTCGACATTCACGACAAAACCGCAAACCTATTATATCGTTGGGCTGACGTTATTCTCTTCTGCAATACTAAGGTTGTTGTCAAAGAAGAGAAACTCGGCTTCCACAAAGACAACGTGCGGAAGCGTGGAATCGATGTTACCGGCGGCGAGCGCTTTCTGTATACGCAGAAGCGGCCGTCGCATCCGGGTGGCGGGCGCGGCGTTTTTGGACAGCTTCCCTATGAGCTTCCGCTCAATTGGGGTTCGTATATGGACGCTGTTTCTGCGGCAACACCTGCGTAATTGCAACATACGACATTTGCGCTAAAGGCTAAGATCAACACCCATGTTTCATTTCTCATTTCGCAAGAGAGGTACTACTGCAATGGATCGACCGACGCTGAAGACGCGACTATCCGACTTTGAATTTGTCAAACTGTGGCTTTCCAGTGGGTCAGCAGAAGAAGCGGCCGAAGGATTGATCGGCCTTAAAGTAGAGAGCGTGAATGCACGCGCTAACAAGTTGCGAAAATCCGGAGTCAATATCCCGAAATTCGCTCGCAAGAAGCAAACAACCAACATCGCTGGCCTGAATGAACTCATCGACGACATACGAGGCCAGCAGCAGTTGTTCGGCAATCAAGAACAGGCCGACTAAACCCAAGTCAATAACTATTCTACCCTGGAGACTCACTTATGATCGACTTCACTTTCAAAAACTTTTTTGGCGATGCGTTCGACCCTGCTAGCCACGAACCGACTTCCGATGTACTAGCGCCGGGTAAGTATCCGGTGGAAATCGAGGCTGCTGAGATTTCTGAAACGAAAGCCGGCAACGGTCATTACATCAAGGTTACTATGTGTATTCTCGATGGCCCCGGCAAGAACAGGAAGGTCTGGGACTACATCAACATCGACAATCCGTCTGCGGAGTGTGTGAAAATCGGAATGAGACAGCTCTCCGCACTCTGTCAGGCTGTCGGACTTATCGCACTCAGGGATACGGACGAACTGCTTGGCAAGACGTGCCTTGCTCACGTTAAAGTCAAGGACGACCAGAATTCCGTTCGCACCTATTCGTCTTCTTCCGCCGCGCAGCCCGTTCAACAGTCCGTCCAGCAGCCCGGATCGGCATATCAGCCGGCTCAGACTCCCGCTCCAGTCCCGCAGGCTGGACCCATGAAAACGCCTTGGGGAGGTAATCAGACGAAGGACAACGGCATACCCTTCTAAGTCAATTCATTTCGGAGCCATAGAAATGTTTAGTAATCCCCTTGATTGTAACGACGATGGCAACTGGGATGACGACTGGGACTGCATCGACGACTACGACCGGGACGCCTTATACGACGACTGGGACGCCTCAGACGACCTCGATTGGTCAGCCTTCAACGGCGACGACTAGGACTACCCATCGTTAATCGACTAGCTCCTCCTGTTCCTTGCCTGCTCGCATGGACGCGAGCAAAGTGACTCCCTTCGTGTAGAGCGATAGGCTGATTCTCCGTAACGCAGCCGAAAGGTAGCCACTCTGCTCGCGTCCACTTCACCTAAAATAGGAATCAACGAATGAACAACACTCTACTCCGTGGCCTAGTCGCACGATTATTGGAAGACAAAAGAGAAGAGGACTTCTGGAAGATACGACGAATCAGGAGCGAGGAAGCGATTGCTGCACAAATTCCTGGCCCAGAAAAGGGACAGAAAACCGTTACGCTTGAGGACGGGACAAAGATCACTGTCGGACGAGGGCTCAACTACAAGGCCGACTTTGATGCAATCGACAAACTGCTGGAAGGTTCAAACTACCCAGCGCCGGCTAAGGTAAAGACCACTCGCGAACTTGACGTAGTTGGGTATGGGTGGTACGAGGCTAATCACCCAGATTTATTTAGTCGCATCGCGCAGCACGTCACTGTCAAACCGAAGAAGGTCTCGGTTAGTGTAGAGGCGACGAAGAAATGAGTAACAACAAACCATTTTGCGATTACTCGCAAATCGAAAACCGGCGTACCCTTATAGCAAGGCACGCGGCAATGATCCGTAGTGATATGGGATCGTATGCAGTGATAGACAAAGATTGCAGCGAAGAAACCCATGCCGGCATTACCATCGACGAATGGAAGCGAACGATGGCTTTTGAGATCGATGATTTTGTCGATTATTGGAAGCGACATATTAAGACAGGTAACTTCGCGAGGGAGCTTACATTTGAGGAGTGGCTGAGGCAATTTACGATGTTCCATGACGACAGGCAATGACCAACCTCTCACAGTACTTTCCGCAAGAGCATCCAATCGTCTCGGCGATCTACGCAGCGTATAAACAACGCGGCGATGCTGAGCCGAATCGTGGGTATCTCGGCGCTTCGATAATCGGCCATTCGTGCAGCCGTTACCTCTGGTACACGTTTCGCGCTTGCTGTAAGCCGGAATTCAGTGGTCGGATATACCGATTCTTCGAGACAGGCGACCTCGAAGAGACTCGTCTCGTTAAGGACCTACGCGCTATCGGCTGCACTGTCCACGATGTCGATGAGCACGGCAATCAATTCGCGGTGAATGCCATCGGCGGCCATTTCTCCGGCCACATGGACGGTGCAGCTTTGGGGATTCCAACTGCTGAGAAAACTTGGCACGTCCTCGAATTCAAGACGCATAACGCCAAGAGCTTCGCGAAGCTCGAAAAAGAAGGCGTACAGGCGTCGAAGCCACAGCATTATGCGCAGATGCAAGTGTACATGGGGCTGACCGGCATGACGCGAGCGCTGTACATAGCTGTCAACAAGGATACAGATGAGATTTACGCAGAGCGCGTGCGGTTCGATAAAGTGGCATTCGATGCGCTTATGGAGCGAGCCAAGCGGATTATTACATCCACTAGCCCACTGGAGCGAATCAGTGAACGATCAGATTGGTGGGAGTGCCACTTCTGCGATGCCTATGATCTGTGCCATGGACCGCAAATATCTGCCCTACCGATTTCTGCTATCAACTGCCGGCAATGTTGCCATGCAACGCCGGAGATGGATGGAGTTGCGAGATGGTCTTGCAAGAAGCACGGAAGAAGCCTGTCTGAACACGACCAAACGGCAGCTTGCGACGATCACTTGGTTCTGCCGGGATTAATCGGCTTTGCGTGCCCTTCTGATTACGGAAAGGATGAACATGGAGAATACATCGAGTTCAATTTCACGGCCAGTAGAGACAGATTCTTACATGGACGCGGCCCAGGAAAATTCACAACAAACGAGCTTTGCACTCTGCCTGTCTCGGCTCTTACTAGCAAGCTCATCGGAGCAGCTAAAGAGCTATTTAACGCAGAGGCATCTGGATATTCAGCAGATGATGTCCTCTCTCGCTATCCCGAAGAGGATTCTCGAATTGTCTGGGAAGGAACGGTCCACGGACTAAGGCTCGCGTGGAAAAAGCTGTACAGCGAAGACCTCAGTACGCTTTCGCCCACCGCAACAAGCGAAAACCTCGATTGCAAAGCCGCCGAATTTGCTGGTGGTCGAGTTGCGATCATTTGGACGAGTAGCATTCGCCAGTGCGCAGAAATCAGAGAGGGAGTAGAGTAATGCTACCCACCGCAAAACAACTAGAAGATGCAGCCGGTGTCATTACCGTTTTGAATTAATGGTACTGGAATGAACGAACGCACTCGCTGGAGTTGCCGGAGCAGTACATCCAGATACCAATAGGACAACCAGGGACAGAGGGAGTCGAATGACTATCAAAGAGAGCACTTTCATCGGGATGCTGTTCCAGGGATGGTTTCCAGTGGACATTACAATGCCCTGCGGACAAACGGTTTCGATACACTCATCGGCAGAGATGGCTTTCGATAGACCGTGCCCATGCGGGGACCCGAATCATTGGATCGTTAAATGGGAACCAGCCGCAAAGAAGGGGAAGATCAAATTACTGGAAGTGAAAAGCTGTAGTGCCAGTGCCCATAAGATCACCGCAATTCATTCAGGCTCAGACTGGGCGGACGCCCATGCGGATTACGTTATTCTGCCGAATGGAACTACCATCGAAAAAGAGGTAGCTGCCTGGGATCGCTGGTACAGAGACGTATATACAATGAGTCTCAGACTTAAACAACACGTAAAGTACAAGACTCTCGCTGAGTTGATTCTCGAACGTGGCGGAAGAGTTCCAAACGATGATGAGTTGGAAATTTTCGATGATTGACCACACCAACTCGAAGCCATTGACGCGCGAATAAGAGATGGAGTTGAATAAATGGCGAGATGCCTTCAGTGTGGCTGCGACTTCGCGTTTCCGTTCGCAACAGGGTCGCGCAGACCGCCGACGTGGACGTATTTATTTTGTAGTAGCAAATGTTTATTGGAGCAAGATTTGCGCGCTAAACATGACCATGCTACCGCGCTCAAGAAGCAATTTCATTTTTCAATCATCGCAGGTGAAGGAATCTCATGAGAATTTCCCGCGAAGATTTAGTCAACTTCCTCGTTAAACACAGTTTCCCTAGGCGCGAGGATACATACCGGAAACTGATAGTGGAAACCCCGTTGCACAAGACGCCTTGCGAAAACTACGCAAATTGGCACGCCACGGCAGCAATGCTTGATTTAATTACTGCTATTGGCTTTTGGGACCCGGAAAAATGACCTTCACACTTCGTCCATACCAACTCGAAGCCGTCGACGCGCTGCACACGCACATCTGCACAAAGGAGACGAATCCGTGCATTGTGCTACCTACAGGCTCCGGGAAGAGCGTTGTCATGGCCGCAGTTATTCGTAAATGGGCAGAGGCGGCTCCGTATGTTCGCGGGTGCATACTAGCACACAGGAAGGAATTGGTACAACAAAATGCCGAAAAGCTCAGAACAATCTACGAAGCAGATGGAATCGGACTCTTTAGCGCGGGACTTGGCGAGAGAGATTTTGATTCTCCGATCCTTTTTGCTTCGATTGACTCAATTTATCGAAGGTCGGGTGAATTCGCTCCCTTCGACTTCCTCTTCGTCGATGAGGCGCACAGAATACCTCCAGGCGGTGAAGGCAAGTATCGAACGTTTATTGCAGGATGTAAGCGTTTCAATCCAGCGCTGCGAGTCGTAGGCTGGACCGCAACGCCGTTTCGTATGGGTTGCGGGAACATTTGCCACAAGGATCATATCCTAAATGAGGTGTGCTATGGATCGAAAGTAACCGACTTAATCGACCAAGGCTATCTGTGCAACCTGCGATCTAAAGTAGGCGAGTACCAGCCTGACCTGTCTGGGGTCGAAAGAAATAGCGGTGGTGACTATAAGACTAAATCCCTGGCCGGCGTAACAAATAAGGGTACAATTGTAATCCGGGCTATAGGAGAAGCGATCCGAATTATCGAGGCTGAGAATCGGCAGGCTGTAATCTTCTTCTGTGTTGACGTGGAGCACTGCCTAAAGGTGTCCGAAGAACTTCGTTACCGAGGAATCTTTGCGCCGTGCGTAACGGGTAAAACAAAGCACGCAATCCGAGACCGGATTATCACTGATTTCAAGGCACGGCGGCTACGGGCCGTGTGCTGTGTAAACGTACTGACAGAGGGTTTCGATGCACCGCATATCGACTGTATTGTTCTTCTTCGCCCTACTCTTTCCGCTGGCCTGTTCTCACAAATGGTCGGACGCGGACTTCGGATATGTTCCGATAAACATTATTGCCTGGTTCTTGATTTCGCTAACTGCATTGACGAACACGGTCCGCTTGATCTTCTTGGAATAGGTCAGCGGGTCGTTATGGCGACATGTCAAGAATGCCGCGAATCATTCAGTCGATCAGTGCATGTATGCCCGGCTTGCGGATGGGAAATACCAAAGCAGGAAATCGACCGGCTAGAATCCGTCGAGCGCGAGCGCCGTTTACACGGAGACAAGGCTTCTAATAAGTTCATCCTGTCCAATCAGCCGGAGATACTCAAGGTCGATTCCGTCCATGTCTCTCGGCATGTTAAACCGGGATCGCCCGACTCCGTTAAGGTTCAGTATCGTTGCGGCCTATCGATGTTTCGTGAATGGATATGTCTGGATCACGACGGCCCCGCTGGCCAAATTGCACAGACGTGGTGGCGACAGAGATTCGGTAAAGGACCACGCGCTACAGTGAATGATGCTCTCGGAAATCTTTTCCTTTCGCAATCGATCTTGGAGTACACCAGGACGATTACCGTTCGCAAGAACGGAAAGTATTTTGAGGTAGTTGGTTACAATCTCTCGTAACAGGAAAAGAAATGACACACTACTTAGCTTCGGAAGTTCTGTGTCTCAATAAAGGTGACCTCATAGAAGTTTGCAGAGAAGAAAAAGTAGTGGCCGATGTGAAGCTAACTGAGTTAGCTGACTCAAGAGGGCGAAAGTGGCCACCGCTATGTCGCGTGAGTTTTTCGGATGGAACCCACGAGACTTGGTATGGAACTAGTCTCATTCATTTAATCAAGAGAGCGAAATGAGTAACTTCCTGGAGGAAGCTCTGCGCTACGCATCTCTCGGCTGGAAAATCTTCCCGCTCGCAGCCGGCAAGAAGACTCCCTGCACCGCGCACGGGGTCAAGGACGCCACGACCGACGAAAAGCAGATTCGCGCGTGGTGGGAAAGGTGGCCGAATGCGAATATCGCCGTTGCCTGCGGCAAGGAGAGCGGGATTTATGTTGTCGATGTTGACGTAGACGCAGAGAAGGGAATTGACGGAAGGAAGTCACTCGCAGAATTCCCACCGCTGCCCGATACGATACTTCAGAATACGCCACGAGGAGGCTTCCATGCGTTTTTCAAGACTGGCAATGCCCCTGCTAATAGGAACAGTTTTCGTCCTGGGATCGACATTAGGGGCGATGGCTATTATGTCGTCTTGGCTCCATCTATCCATCCTAACGGCGGGAGTTATTCTTGGGGCATTGACCACGATCCTTTCCAACGAGATTTAGCGGAGTACCCCGACTTCATGCGGCCCGCCACACGAGCACCGTGGGCAGCCTCAGTAAAAGGTGTTGTCACGCTAAAAGGCGTTCCGATTGTGCACGAGCCGTTCCTTAACGGAGGTATTATTAAGGACATTACGGATTCTATATTCGATACCGATTGCTCAAATAAGAGCATTGGAATACCGTATTGGGTAACTAGCGACAAGGACACGCTTCGCCGCGCTAGCATGTATCTCGCGACGATAGACCCAGCGATCCAAGGTCAGGGCGGACACGACAAGCTGCTTTGGGCAGCAGTTGCGATGGTCCATGGCTTCCAACTATCAGACAGCCAAGCCTACGATCTGTTGGCGCGAGAATACAATCCCGTTTGCATTCCGCCGTGGGACCTGAGCGACAAGAAAGACGAGAAGGATTTCCGGCGAAAGATCACGGAAGCACGGAAGCTGACTCCGCAGAACCCTCCCGGTTGGCTTTTAGATGACCCCACCTACGCGCCTGCGCAGCAAGTGCAAGTTGACATTAAAGGGCTTATCGATAAGAGAGGGAAATCGCTAGATAACTCACATAGCCCGTTAAGCATCGCCGCAGTCGAAGAAGATGCCGCCTTGGCGAATTCCAAGATTACTGAGGAGATTCAACGGGATGCTGGCGAACTCCAATTCTTAGTTCAGCCGACAGGACTGCTCGGGGAAATCTGCTCATGGATCAACGCAACGTCAATGTGTGAACAACCGATGTTTGCGTTGGCTTGTGCGCTGCCATTTCTAGGAACTTTATTCGGTAGGAAAATTCGCGATACCCTGGGGAGCCGCACAAACCTGTATTGCATGACGGTTGGCAATTCCAGCGCAGGCAAGGCGCACGGGCCAAATCAAATTCGTCGACTAGCGGAACATGCCGGGTGCATTGGCATGATTGGTGGTGACTGGATTACTGGTGATGCGGCAATCGAAAGTCGCGTAGCAGACGTTCCATCTACACTCTTTTTGTGGGATGAAATTGGGCACCTATTATCCCACATTAAGTCTGGAGTAAGTAAGCACCACGCACAGGTTGTGTCGTTGCTTATGAAGCTATACTCAGCAGCAGGAACCATCTACCTCGGAAGGGAGTATGCGGACACTGGAAAACAGAGGATAATTTCAGAGCCGTGTCTAAGCATCTATGGCACTTCAACCATGGAACGGTTTGCGGAAGGAATTTCCGTTCGTGAATTGCACGACGGATGGTTAAGCCGCTGTTTAGTATTCCAATCCAATGAAACACCACGGAAAATACGCAAGAAATACAGCGAGGAGGTTCCTGGCGACATTGCCAAGAAAGCAGCAGCTTGGTATGCACGCGGAGGAGTAATTAACGATGGGCACACAGTATCAAGTCTAGTGACTAATAACTACGACAAGGCTCCTCCAGGAAAAATTATAGTACAGACAGATCACGATGCAGATAATCTCTTCGTTACACTGGACGACGAATCAAGAGGGGAGTCTGAGACATCGTGCCTATGGGCTAAGTCCGAAGAAAACGCCAGGCGCATAGCGTTGATAATTGCAGCCGGCGAGAACTTCGATAAGCCAGTCATAACCGCATCGATTGCTGACTATGCGTGTAGACTCGTGCGCTTTCTACTGCGCGGTTTCTGCGAGAGTATTGTACCAGAGATCGTCTCAACGAGGATCGAGCAGAATAAGCGGGACCTACTTGCGGTAGTTAAGAAATACGGGAAACAGGGATGCCCTAAGCGCGATATCACGAGAAAAACGCAGTGGACTGACCAGAGCGGGCGAAACAAAATGCTCGCTGATTTAATCGAGGCTGGGGAGATAGCCTTCCACGTCGAAGGCAAGACTCTCCGTTATTGGACTCCCAAATTCTTCCCCGCACTCAAAAACAATAAGTCGCATGAGTGAAACCGTCGTAATCATATTGCCATTGCCCGCCAAGGTACTTCAACCCAATAGTACGATTGGCAGTTTTGGCGGCAGGATGATGAAAGCCTCTGCGTCTAAGCGGTATCGTCGCCTGGCTTGCGAAGCCGTAGAGGCAGAGCAAATTGAGACGTTCCCGTGGTCCGCGTGCAGCGTCAAGGCGGAATTCTTCCACAAGACGAAGCGCCGTCGCGACGAGGATAACGCCATCGGCTCGCTGAAGGCCGCCTACGACGGCATCGTAGACGCCGGTCTCGTGTCAGATGACGACTACGCGCATATGCGCAGGGAGCCACCAGACTTTGAGATAGACCGCAATTGGCCAAGAGTGGTGTTGTCTATTACGAGGGTTGGCTAATGCTTATACCATACGAAACCGAAGAACTCATACGCTCCATGCTAGATGATGGTCTTACCGATAGGCATGTCGCGAGCGTAGCCGGAGTCTCTCATACTACCGTGCTGCGATCGCGTAGAGCTATGGGGATTATCCGATCCATACCAGAGCATTCCATTAAGCAAACTCGCCTCTTACTAATCGACGGTTTGGGTACTAAAGACATAGCCGAGCGGGTAAGGGTGACGCCGGGGGTAGTTCGCGCTGTACGCAGATACTATTACCTGTATCGGAAACTTTCGGTAGTGTCGGCTAAGCCATGCCCGATGTGTGGCCACCATCTGCAACCAGCCGCCGAAGGTAACCCGGAAGAAATTAAGCAACCCAATTTACCAGCTCACTTGTCCGCTGACGCAGCTCTACTGTATCACATAGTAAATGACCTCGTAGCTCTCGATAGCCTTCAGCTTATCACCCATAAACTCTTCTACCGCCTGGCATGTCGCGCCAGGGAATCGCTAAGGGAAATCAATGGCAAGAGTCCTAGCAATCGGTGACATTCACGCTCCGGCAACTCATCCAGGTTACTTGCGATTCTGCAAAGACCTGTATAAGGAGTGGCAATGTAATCAAATCGTATTCGTTGGCGATGTAGTTGATTTTCAGGCGATCAGTTTCCATGCCATGAACCCAATGTGCCCAGGGCCGGATGACGAATACCTACTAGCTAAGCAGCAGATTCAGGTATGGAAGAATGCTTTTCCGGCGGCGAAAGTCTGCATTGGGAATCACGATGAGCGCGTGCTGCGGCTTGCGGAGTCAGTCAATATACCATCTCGATTCATTAGGGATTACAGGGAGACATGGAATACCCCTGGCTGGGATTGGAAGCATGAACATATCGTCGATGGCGTCTATTACTTTCATGGCACGGCATTCAGCGGAATGCACCCTGCGTGGAACGTAGCTGGTAAGATGCTCATGTCAGTAGTTATGGGGCACTGCCACTCGCGAGCCGGCGTGAAATGGCGGGCAAATCCGCTGCAACGAATTTTCTCTGTCGACGTTGGCTGCGGAATCGACATTGACGCTTACCAGTTTGCCTATGGCCGTCACATAAAGGATCGTCCGATTCTGGCGGCTGCCGTAATCCTCGACGGAGTACCATACCACGAAATCATGCCATGCGGCAGGGGTGAGAAGTACCACAAATCCAAGTTCAAGACAGGAAAGGTTACTAGATGGCACCACCGGAAGACAGCTTTGACCAGGCTCAGGTCGTGAATATTCAGGAGACTTCTGAAATCAGGACATTCGACACTGGAGCTACAAGAGACAACGACGTTGGGAAACTCGACTACGAGGGCTTCTTGAGTCCGCTGGCACTTCGTAGGTACGCTGAATATATGGACTCGCACATGTTGCAGTCAGACGGAAAACTGCGTCCGAGTGACAACTGGCAGAGAGGAATACCGACTGACACGTACATTAAATCGATGTTCAGGCATTTCATGGACCTGTGGACGCTCCACAGGGGGCACGGCCTTGTACGCGACAAGCGAGACGGCCACGCTGTGACTACGGATGAAGCGCTTTGCGCTATCGTATTCAATGCACTGGGATATCTCCACGAGTACGAAGTGGCGCTGACTAAACTGACATCGAAATCGCAGTTACAACGTGAATCTAGCTGTCGTGGTGAGGAATTCTCCCCAGAGACAGGAGGCTAGTGAAGTGAAGACAAAGCAAATTTTCCTTGACTTAGACGACGTACTCAACTGCTGCACAATGAGCGCGCTGAAGTATGTCGGCTGTCCAGTCGACGAATTCGACAACTCTGCATTTCAGCCGGAGTGGGGATTCGATATTATACATGCTGCGAACTGCCTTCACCAATTTCGCACATTCACGATTTCCGCCTTCTGGGAATCAATCAAGCGCGACTTTTGGGCGAGTATTCCGAAGTCCCCTGAATGCGACTTGCTCATCGAAGGGTGTGCTTCTATCGTTGGTATGGAGAACATCTGCATTCTCACCGCGCCTACGCTTGATCCAGACTGCCTCGCTGGAAAATTGGAATGGATACACTCTTTCATGCCGAAGGAACTGCATCGGCGATACCTTATCGGCCCAGCGAAGCATTGTTGCGCAAAGCCCGGCAGCCTGTTGATCGACGACTCTGATAGGAACATTCAAAGGTTTCGCGAATCCGGCGGTATGGCAATTACGGTTCCTAGGCCATGGAACCGTATGCACAGATGGTCTGACGGGTCGCTTAGGCACGTTCTGTTCAGCCTGGGAATATTTACAGGGGAGCCAAGTCCATGCGAATGCACCTGAAAGAATGGCGGAAGCTACTTCGTAGTCTTCGTAAAAACTTTCCAGTCGACGGGTGGGTGAATGTCCGCCGTGTCAGGATGGCACGCGACTGCGGAGTAACGCGGCTTAATGGTGTCGATTACTGCATTCGCATAAACTCCAGACAACCATATCAAGGGCAAGTCGATACGCTGCTACACGAGTGGGCGCATGTCGTTGCGATTGATAGGGCATTTCAGCATGACAGAATGTGGGGTGAGTTGTATTCGGAGATTTACGAATCATGGAGAAAAGACTTTGCGACACACCTTGATTAACGCCGACTGCCTGGCTACCTCGGCCTTGGACCAATCGCGCTCAAGTCGCAGTTGCTCGATGGCTTTCCTTACATCTTTCTGTATTGGCATATTGTGCTCCTTTCTTATTGAATAACCACGCCCGAACTTCGTCCGCTAGTACCCTAAGTCGCGGTAGCTCATCTAAGTTAAATTGACGGTAAATCCGCTTCTGGATACTCTTATTTGTGTGCCCCATGGTTAAGTCAATCATAACCTGATCCGGCACGGAGTCAACTATCGTGGCGTAAGTATGCCGGAGCGATCCAAGGCTAGCGTACTTCTGACGTCCCCCAATCCGCTTGACTGTCTGATTGAACGACCGGATTAAATCGGAACTACTCTTGGGGGCAGAATACGGCTTTCCGTCGCGTGTCAGCAGCAGCCTCCTCTCGCTGCTGTCCAGCGGGCGACGACGCCTAATGTACGCCTTGATCGCAGAAACCGTCTCGGGCCAGAGGATCGCCATGCGCCGGCGCTTCGTCTTGACGCGGCGGAAGTCGTGGTAGGGTATCGGCTCGTCCAGGTGGAGATGGTCTAGCGTGATGGCTATTGTATCACTGGGGTAAAATGCGCAGTTGATCCCTAGCAGAATGGCGATCTTCAGCATCGGAGTTGCGGTCTCCATGGCGCCTAGGATCGTTTCCTGATCGAAGAACCGCAGCAGTCCGGCCTCCTCTTGCTCGACCTCGATTGCCTCGGACGACGGGGCCTTGAATCGCGGACCGAAGCTAATTTTGTCGAACAGCCCCATCCCGTCCGGCCCGCCCCAGTTGAATACCGCCCTTATCGCCATGATGATGTTCTTCTGCGTCCGTAGCGTCCGGCCGGACTTCCCAAGCGCGTTGGCGATCATCGTGAAATGGATAGGCTCAAGCGCCTTGACGGGCATCCCCAATAGTCCAGCCTCGGCAAAGATTTTCGGTAATGCGGTGTAGTCGCCCCTGGTCCTCATGGACAGCCGGCCGACCGCAATCCTCTCGTCTACATCCCTCAGATGGTCGGTGAACATACTCTCTAAGGTAACCCCATTATTGTAGGAGGGAGGCTCCATTCCGGCAAGCAAGAAATCCTTCTCCTTGAGCCATAGTGCCAGGGCGGCCTCTTGGCTGTTTAGTGTACCGAAGTAGTGGACCTTGCCACGGACCCGTTTAGACCATTGGCCGCTTGGGTGTACGGTCAGCGGGAAGTCTGGGTGTTCCTTCTTCCATTCTCGATGTTCATTCAGTGTCATGTTGAAATCTCCATGCAATACTCCCAAAAGTGCTACACAACCTATTGTAGCATGCTCCTCGTGAGATTGCAAGCGTAGAATTGAGCGTAGTTTCCTTTTCTAATATCCAGTGTCACCGTAAGTCTAATAAAGAAGCCGCCTTATGGCGGCTAAAAAGTTACCCCAACGGGAATCTCACCCTACCATTGATTTTACGCCGAGAGTCATAACTCATTTATTGGCAACGATTTATGGAAGGACAGCCGAATTCCCCAGCTTACATAAGTTGCATATAGCGACACTTAAT
>Ga0307377_10003865_pt1 | contig 16634 bp, 2 predicted proteins | sample TR3MG_FD_202535 | JGI IMG/M metagenome (GOLD analysis project Ga0307377, IMG submission 202535) | Soil microbial communities from Risofladan, Vaasa, Finland - TR-3 | ecosystem: Environmental > Terrestrial > Soil > Coastal area > Acid sulfate soil | place: Finland: Risofladan, Vaasa | collected... | reverse complement strand
TTTTGTATCCTACAGAAATAGACCTTTTAGGGAGAAGTATAGATGGTATAATATCATCCACAGTAAATAAGCTTATCATGGATCCTACCAAGAAAGCTTATGGTGCAGCCTTTGAGATATTTACAAACCCTAGATGGATTAAAAATCTTTATAATAATGTTGTAAAGGAACAACTTAAGGAAAGAGCTCAAGTACTTACAGAAGAGCTTGAAAAATTAAATGAGAAAGTTGAAAAAGAAACAGATGAATTAAAGAAAACTATATTAAAAAGTGAGGCAGATACTCTTGGTAATTTAGTAAATACCTTGAGTAAAGCCCTTACTAATTATGGTAGTATTGATGGTATCCTAGATAATAAAGTATCTGATAATAGTGTTATAGCATACCACTTAAATAACAGTACTTTTAAGGATGTAATAAAGAATGCTATAAATGTTAAGGATGAAGATGATAAATCTCCTGCTCCTTTTACAAAACTTGGAGGAGTTAATGCTAATGAAATAGAAGCTAGTAAGCTAGCTACAATAGATGCTGTATATATTTTAAGCAGTCTTGTTAAAGAAAATTTTGTAAAAGGTGTAAGAGTTACTGAGTTAAATGAACTTGGTTTTCCTGAACCTATTGAATGGGTATCTTTCTTTGATTTTCTTATGCAAAAAATAGGAGGACAACAAAGTATAACAAGATTATACGATAAGCTTTCTGAATTAAAGAAACTTAAAATAAATCCTCTTGTAGATCAGCTTCTTGATAAGATGGGAAATCCTGATGAAGTTAAGGTAAATAAAAATGCTAGCAGAATGTGGTTTGCTTTAACAGATGCTTTGAATTCACATAGAACAGATCTTGTTAATACCATGTTTACAACAGAAAAAGGTGTAACCAATGTTGTTAGTGGTAAAATAAGTGCTCGCTACTTTGCTATCAAAAATGAAATATGGCCTTCTAAGTTTAGTATGGATACAAGTATCTTTGTTACTGTAAATAAGGAGAATCAGAATACTATAAAGCTTTCAGAAGTTTATAGTAAATTTCTTACTAAGCAAGAAGATAAAGATGGAAATGTTTTTTATACATTAAATCCTAAAATGAAAGCTTCTGATTTTTTATCAGCTATTGGAATTTATTTTTCAGATAAATCAGAAGCAGAAAATAGATTAAGAGAAAGTGTTATTAGTGGTGGTTTAAAGCAGATATATAATATTATAGGGCATGCTTATAAAAAGAATATAGAGATATCTGATATTATTAAGTTTCTAAGTAAGAAGAATAATTTTGAAGGTGAAATTATTATAGATGGTAAACCCAAGCCAAAACCTATGCTATTTCCATCTCTTGTAGGTACAATAAATGCTCTTGCTCAAATTGAAGCAGATCTAGGAACAGAATCATCAAACCAAATGGTATATACCTCTGATGGAGAACTTCAGTCTGTTTTCTCTCAGAATAGTAGTTTCACTAGGATAGCTTACGCTTTAAACTCTGCATCTGATAGTAAAGAATTTGGAGATAAGAATTCAGAATTTGGTTATGTTTCTCATCTGTATCCAGGAAATAATCCAGCTGCAGGATCTTCTATAGTATTAAATTCATTATATGATCCTTTTTCAAAGACTAAAAATGAAGATAATGATTATGAAATAACTATCCTATCTGGTGCACAACATGAGGTGATAACTGAACTTGAAACATCTATTGATAGACAAACTGAAGGAACTTCATCTGCTAATATGACAAATACCGATAGATTTGTTAAAGATATATCATCAATGCTTCAAGCTGGTTATATGGAGGGTGTAGCAAATGGTGATAAGAATACTTTTATATCAGGAAAAGCTAAAAAATTAAATACCTATACTAATAAAAAATCAAATCATTTATTCATAGATAGTGATGCTTTTATAATAGATACCAATGATAATTGGTTAACTAGTGTAAATCCTATGCTTGAAGTTTATAATATAATGATTCCTAAACTGGATGCTGAGTTAAGAAGGATAGCAATGTATAATAAAGGAATATCCCCAGAACAAGCTGTAGAATTAGGATTAAAGCCCGAACAAGGAAAAGACTTTTATAAGAAGCATATACAAGGTTTTGAAAATGCTGGAAAGTTTGAATTTTTTGAGGATATTCTTGAGAATAATGAAGGTATAGATATTAAGCAAAGACTCCTTACTGAGTTCTTACCACAACTATCAGACACAGTTACCCTTAAAGATCTCCTTAATACTAACCCAGAGTTTAGAAAAATTGTTGGTATAGAGATTTGGAATTACTTTAATGCTGTTGCAGATCAGATAATGCAGCAAGATTATGTTAGAATATTTGGTGATAAGTTTCCTGATTTCTTAAATCAACTTGTCACAATAAACATACAAGATAAAAGCGTCCTTCAGAATGTATCTACTAAAGCTCTTATAAAGGCTACTATAATGTCTTTTGCTGTAAATGGAACTTTGCATACACAGGAGCAAATGATTATTGAGTTTGGAAATGCTTATGAGTTTAACCATGCTAAGGATGAGTATTCAAAAAGAACCTCTCCCTATAATTCTCCCGGTAAAATCAATCTTTCAGATGATATTGCTATAGCTATGCTGAATCTTCATGTTCCTAGAGAATATGAAGCAAAGAAAATTAAAGATGGTAAGATCAATAAAAAAGAAGCAAGAGCTATAAGTAGAATAGGTAATAAAGCTGTAATACAAGAAAGCGTAGTAAGAGCTTCTGAATATAAACCTTTACATGATCTCTTTAAGAGAAATTTTATAAAGAGAGGAGGTATTGAAGGTAGAGAACTAGAAGTACTTCTTTACGGAGAGAGTAATGGAGAAGTTGGAACTTTTGATGACCCTGTTGGTGGTGCTATGGAAGCTTTTGCTAAAATAAAGAATGCTGATGGGCAAGGTTGGATTAGCTTTGACTTCTATAGAGCTCTTAAGTGGTCAGAGAATAACTGGAGCGATGCTCAAGAAGCGGCTTATCAAAAAGAAATAAATGGTGAGCATATTAGTCCTGAAGAACTTGCTGAATTATTTCCTGTTCTTAAGGAAGGTTCTGCAGGACCATTAGCGCTAGGTAAGGGTATATTAGCTGTTCAAAGCATAGATAAGTTCTCCCTCGTACCGCTTACACCGAGTTTTATTAAAGATACTCCTTTTGAAGCTATTCATGACCAGATGATGGAGCAGGATATTGATTACATAATGATGCCGACAGCAGCTAAGAGAAGCTTTGTTAAGTCTAATGCTTTAGATGCTAATGGTAATGTAGCTGTTGGTGATCCTGTTTTCATGCCTGGTGATACTTCTGAGTTAGATCCTAGATTCCTTTCTGGTGAGATCAAGTTTACAAAGAATCCTTTCTTTATGGAGTATCTTAAGAACCAAACAGAGGTTAATAAAGAGTACAAAGAAGAAGGTACTTTATCTACTCAATACAGAAAGATTTTTGATATAGGTTTATATAATGGTGGAGTTCCTGTTGATGTCAACATGTCAAAAGAAAAATGGGATGCTTTATCAGAAAAAGAAAAAGAAGAGGAAAGTCCTAGTCATAAAAGAGTAAATACAGTATTTACTCATTTAGATAAACTTGTTACACAGATGGGTGTTGATCTTCTTGATGATATGGGTTGGGTTCAAGAGGGTGAGGAATTTAAAGGAACTGCTACAGATCTTATTACTTACTTAAAAAAGAAACTTGAAGGTCAAGAAGGATATACAGAAGAAGATCTTGCTATATTAGATGTATCAAAAGAGGATGAGTTTCCAGAACTTAGCATAAGCCCTGCTGCAGCGCGTCTTGAGAAGTTTTTATTCTCTATTGTGAATAAGAAGATGATTAGGCTTAAGGTTACTGGTGATCCCTTGGTACAAGTTTCCAATGCCGGTATGCAAAAATTCAGAGGTGGTAAGAACCTTACCGCTGAAGAAAAAAATAAGTATACAGATAAAGATCTTCAAGGTTATATAGTTACTCCAAGCGGTACTATAGGTATGAAGGTAAAGATTGCTATAACTGATAATTATGCTAATCTTTATAAGACAAAGTATTATAAAAAGAATGAGAAGGGTGAATATGTTGAGGATGGTATTATCGCTGTATATAAAATAGTTATAGATCCTAAAACAAGTAAACCTATTCTGAATGAAAAAACTAAGAAACCGGTTAAAGTTCTGGATGATGAAGCTAGTCTTGAGAGACTTAATGAAATGATTAAGTTAGATGCATGGCTTAACTCAGATAGTAATAGAGAAAAGATTCAAATATCTGGTCTCAGGATTCCTGGTCAGGGTCCTAACTCTACAGAGTTTGGTGAAGTGTGGCACTTCCTTTCTGCTTCTGCTAGTAATATAATTATTATACCGGCTGAAGTAATTGCCAAAGCTGGTGGTGACTTTGACGTTGATAAGCTTAACACTTACATAAAGTTTATATCTAGACAAGGTACTCTTTTAGAAGATACCATGACTGAAGAAGAGATTGAACAAGAATTAAAAGAAGTGGATGCTGTACTTAAGCACCGTAAAGCTGATAAGTTAAACATTAATAATTCTCTTGATAAATTCAGAAAGAGTATCTATAGGGTTGCTAAGCATATCAACATGACAGATGAGCAAATTAAATCTTTTACAACTAGAGATTCCCGAAAGCTTTTAACCACACTCTCTGATGAGAAAGCTCTTTACTTCTTAAAGACAAATCCAAAAGCTAAATCTGCCTATAATATATATGAGAAAGAAATAAAGGGTACTACTGCTACTGACTATGATGGTATACAAGATGTTCTAGAATCTTTATATAATGCAGATTCAGAACTTTTTTACTACACAAAGCGTAAGAGTGATCTTATGGACTATAAAAATAACTATGCTTCAATGATTATGAACTCTCTTGTAGGTAGTATTATTAATGTACAAAAAAGTCCTGAGATGGCATTCTCACTACTCCTACCAAATGGTACTTATCTTATTAAACCTTATGCAGACGAACTTAAGTCTGTTATTCAAAAGGCTGATGATCTTGCTAACTTTAATGTATCCATAAAGACAGGTAAGCCTATTGCAGGTAGATCAAAAGGCGTTAGTCCAACAAGAGCTTTTGAGTATCACTATAACAAAGATAAAAGACAAGGTAATTTTGATGCAAAGAACTCTTTAAGTATTATAGCATTAGAAGTACCACTAAATGGTATCTTTAATAAGATTGGTGCTGAACTAGAGCCTACTATAACAGAAACAGTTAAAGTACCTAATCAGAAAGGTTCTCCTGAAAAGATAGATATAACCAGTTCCATTACTATAAAGCTTCCTCATAATTATATTAAGTATGGAAATGCTATTAAACAGATTAGAGCTATTTCTGTATCACAAATCCTTGATGCAAATAAGATAAATCAAATTGCTGATATTCTATCACAGCTAGCCAATGGTGCTGTAGATGCTGCTAAAGATAATTGGATAGCCTACCTACAGGGAAACACTGAAGGAATCACTAAGATACTAATTATGCTAGAGATGGGTGTTCCTATTGGTCATATTGTTTACTTTATAAACAATCCTTTAATAAGGAAATATATTGCAATTAAAAGAAATAAAAAATCTAAGCTAATAGATGTATATCAAAAATATAATATAAATGAATATGAACCTGTATTATTTAAAGGAGAAAATGCTATAGCTCCGGCTCTAAATACGCCTATAGGTGCAAACTCAAAATATTCTACAACTAGTTTCTGGGGATTAAGTAACTTGTTAAAAGGTTATATGAAAAATCAGAAGTTAACTGATAGTATATTTGAAAATGAAGAAGAACTTAAAGAAGTTGCTTACTCTTCTATTGATACTAAAAACAATGAGCTTAAATCAAAACAGGTTGCCGGCTTCTTGCAATACTTATATATAGAGAAACTTGTTTCTCCTTTTGATACAATTAAAAAGGGTATAGATGTTGATACTAATACTAATGTAGATAGTCAAACTGTATATTCTAAGTTAATGATGATCAAAGAGGCAGAAGAAGATCACATTCTTGGTAGAAAAACATTAGAAGCTGTACAAAAAAGCGGTATGCTTTCTATGTTCTTTCCTGTATTAAAGTTTGCTAAAAAATTATTTGGAGAAACTGTTCTCAAGTTTAGAACTAACAAGGAGCTTGAGAAGTTTATCTATAATACCCTAAAGAAAAATAAATGGAAGATAAGAGAAATTACAGGGTATGATGAAGAAAATTTTGGTAATAAATTTAAGAATGCTATTTCTTTACAAGCTTTTACATCTGAATTAAAGCAGTATAAGGAAGGGGCTTCTGCATATAAGGGGGTATCTATAACTGAATTATTTAATAATAATTCTCCTGTAAAAAGCATAGAAGAAGTTACTAATGATTATGTAAATAATAATTATAGTTATGATACCAAGAATGCAAATAATTTCTTTGCAAGAGGATTCTATCCTGTTCCAGTCATGGCTGTAATAGATTTAACAGCAAATGATTTTGTGGAGATTATTCTAGAGAGAGAATTTTTAAGAAAGAAAGCTATGCCTTTTACAGATGCTCTAAAGAAGTCACGTCACTTCCAGAGTGTAAAAAAGAGTCTTCAAAATACAAATCTTGGTAAAACTCTTTCTGATGAAGAACTTACTACTTGGGCTTATGAGAAGTTAATTCTTAATGAGGCTCTTCTTAATACATTTAACTATTGGCAAATGTTTGTTTCAAATGAATATACTGTTGCAGATAAATTCTTTATTATAAAAGACAACTATCCAGAACTTAACTCATTATATAATAATGGTGTTGAGAACCTTTTTAATAGGATTATGCCAGATTCTTTAAAGGATGTTACTGGAAATTTATTAAGTAAAAATCTTAAATTAAAGGCAATTAAAAAAATAAATAAAAGTCTTTCATCACAATTTAATTTAATTTGGAAAAAACTTGCTAATACTGGAGATATTAAAAAAGCTGTTGCATTAAGGAATGCAGAGGCTAACAGCTATATCAGTAATTTCTTTCAGCAACTTCCTATATTTATGTTCCTTCAGTCAGGTCTGAACTCAAGCAAGTTCTCATTCAATAAGATAATGCCTACAGAAGATTATCTTAACATAATGGCAACTGCTCTTAAAAACTTTGAGAGAGAATATTTGAATGAAAACCTACAGGATACAAAGGCCCTTCAAGGATTATTTAATCTCTTTAATCAGATCAATAGTTTTTCTGTAAGGAATAAATTAAACCGTGGAAATAATTATAGAAAAACAAAGAATCAGTTACTAGCCTTAGCAGCAGCTCCTTTAAGTATATATACACAACCTTATATTAGACCTACAGATAACAAAAGGATCTTTTTACTTGATGCTACTTACTCTGAAGATGGTATTAATAAACAGGTAACTCCAGCAATGATTAATGGCTTAAAGAATAATTATAATAAGAATGTTATATTCTTCCTTACCAATAAGGATTTTGGTATCACCGGTACCAATCTTGAGGAGAATAAAGCTCAAATTACAGCTAAAATTAATGAAGCATTAGCTAGCGGTAAAGAAATTGTTATAAACTCAGAAGGCTTTGGTCAAAATCTTTCTACAACATCTACTCAACAATCTACTCAAGATGATACTGATGAATCCACTACTTGTAGCACCCCACCATTTTAAAAGATATGAAAAAAGGATGTAAACCATATAAAGTTAATTCTAAGAACTCTTATACTTCTACTAAGAACTTTCTCCTAGCTAAAGGACTAATAGATAAATTTTTAAATATTATTGATTACAATAATTTTAAAAAGGAAGTAGCAAGTCTTACTAAACTTGCTAAGGATAAGCATGGTATAAATGAAGGTCCTTTATTTGGAGAAAGAACAATATCTTCTGCTGATAAATCATACTATCAAGCTGTTGCTAATAAAAAGGCCTTTAATAAGATAGATGGTATAAAGAAAAAAGCTCAGCCTAAACAAGAGCTTACTGACTACTATATGGGGGATAATGCTTTGAGAGAGCAGGAGCAAAGAGAGCTTGGTAAGGAAGTTGTTTATTCAAAATCACCGGTACTTAGTGATATATCAAGACTAGGTACGTTAGAAGGAGATTTAATGGCTGTAGAAAAAGGAGCTATAGGTGTTAATAAGCAACAACTCATGATGCTATTAGGTCCTAGTATGTATAATAAACCTTTAGCACAAGTAGCAGTAAAAGAATTACTACAAAACTCTTTTGATGCAGTTAAAGCTAGACAAAATAGTCAGAAGAAAAAAACAACTAGAGAAGTTAAAGCAATAAAGTATGCGGTAAATATACCCCATCCTAAAAAGCTTACAGTAAAAGAGTATGAAATAGAATATAAGTTTAAGTATTTATACAGATCTAAAGATACTAAAGAGGATCTTTTCTCGGCAAGCGAGCCATACATAGAAGATCAAGATCACTATGATGAAGAGTTAGCTTGGGCATATAATGCTTATCTTGACGATTATAACAGAACTATAGCTGATATAGAAACTACAGAAGCAGCTAATGCAGCACCTTCTGTAGAACAACTGGAATCTGTAGATGAGTCTGGTGTAACTCCCGGAAATATTGATATAGATATCAATGCTCAAAAGAGAACCATATCTATTAGAGATGATGGTATGGGTATGACAACCGATATTGTTAAGAATGCTTTCTTAAGTATTGGTGGCACCAGTAAAGAAGGTTTATCCGCGGGTGAAAGAAGTGGTGGATTAGGTTTAGCCAAAGTACAATTTTTATTAGGTAGTGAGTCAGTTCATGTAATAACTGTAAGAGATGGTATTAAAACAGAGATACAAGCTACCGGTATACAGTTGTATAATGATGACTTTGAAATACACACTAGCGAAACTAGTGAGCCTAACGGTAGCTTTGTAGAAGTTAAAATTCCTCAATCCTATACAACTCTTGAGGGAGCTACTAGAACTATAGATTTTCCAGGAAGTTATGGCGGTTGGAAATCTTATGATATACTTAATAAACCTTTAATTGGAAATGTAGATGTAGAAGTTTCTTATACCAATGATTATGGTAAAACTACTACAGAAATGGTACCTATAGGTAGAAATTCTACAGAAGCAACATTACCTCCATTTTTCTCAAAGATAACTTTTGATTGGGGTGAGGCTGAGTTGTATATGTCAATTGATAGATCTGAGAATTCAAAACATAGAATTTTATCAGCTGGTATTTATCAGTTTGACTATTCTTTTAAAAATTCACAGTATGAGAAGGTACCTTATGATATTGTTGTTAATATAAAACCTAATGTAAAAGCTGGAGCAGAGCAGTATCCTTTTAATAATCAAAGAGAAGGTTTTAAACCTACAGTAGAAAGAGATATTAGTTCTTTAAATAAGTATCTTTTAAAGTATGCAAGCGGTGAGGCTGAAAAAGAAGGACAGGCTAACTTTAAAAATATACTAGCTTTACCTAAGATAGATCCTAATAAGGTTCTTACACCGGAAGAAAAAGCTAAGTTATTGTCAATAGTAGATGAACGACTTAAAGAGATTTCAGAAGGACAGATTAAACCAGTAGATGACGGTCCTAGAAGAGTTACTAACATAATTATAAGGGCGGGTTCTGTTACTGATAGGGATACAGGAGAAGTAGCTGTTAAAGAGAAAGAATTTGAATCTAGTTTTGGAGCAGAAAGAAAGCTTGAAGAGCTAGCTCCTCTTGATATATCAGGTTTTGATGATACACAACCTCAGTTTCATAATAATACTAATGTAGATTATTTTCAGGTAGAAGGAGCTACAACATTCTTTACAGAACTAGGTAGTACTATTCATCAGATTGTAAAAGAATTTGGAGGAGATTATCTAGGACATAATGAAAGCTCTTCTTATCGTAAACTAATGGGTAAAAGGTCTGGTGAAGATGCTCCTAGTTATTTTGCTGGAATAAGTATAGATAAAGGTTATCATGGAATTCATACATATAAGCCGTTTAAAGCTATCTTTATTAACCCTTTAAGTTATAGCTCAAATAATGTTGAAGATTTGACATATAAATTTTTAATGACTACCTTGCATGAAATAGTTCATACAAAAGAAGCTAACCATGAGTATGATGGTTTTGGAAGAGAATTACAGAATATAATAGGTGTGTTTTTTGCATCACCAAGGGCTGAGTTATATACTGGACTATTAAGATCTGTATTTAAGAGAAATCTAAGCACGTATGAAAAATTAAGAAATATATATGAAAAATCCACTACTAAAAACAATTCAAAGTCTTTTGAAGGACAAGAAGATTCAGCGGAGTCAGGCAGTATCAATGATAGAAGCAGAATTGATACTGAGAAAGGAACAGAAGTTTCCAAAGGAGATGATAGCGCAAGCACAGGAGGCCTCGGAGATACTGAAAGCTTAGGAGATATAATACTATCTAAGTTTTCTCCTGATATTAAAAATCAAGATTTATTCTTACATTTGTCTAGCGAGCTTAATAATAAGCTTAACTTTAGTAATCCTGGATACAATGCAGGTCCTACAGTGCAGGATCTTATTAACCAGATGCCAATGATTACTAAAGCTGATATTGATAATAAAAAACTAGAATGTTAAAATGAAAGGATCATGCCCTCTAAAAACAAGTCCTGATTGGACTTCTTCACAAGATGTTTTAGGTGAAAATAGAACTTGGGAATTATGGATGACATCTAAAGATGGTGTTATACCCGAGCCTTCAATAGGGGCTTTTTACTTTTTTGTAAAAGAAAATCCAGCTTTAGGAGCACAAATATTAAATCAAGAGATATCCAAACAGGCTAAAGTAAATTTCACATTTGCAACAAGTATTGTTGATATGATCAGCAATGCTTCTGAGAAAATGTTCCAGAATAAGGATTTCAAACAGTGGGCTATCAGGAATGATGTATTTGATAAGCTCTTTGCTGGGGAAGAGATTGTAAGAACTCCTGAGCAAAAAGTTGAAGCTGAAAAGAGATTTGAGACTTTAGAAGCTCTTGTAAACTCTGTAGAGGATCCTCATCTTATGGATGCAGCTATTGATCCTGTAGAACTTCAAAATAAAATCCGAACTAATGATATTATAATTAACATAGCTGATAAGATTAGTGTCAGCCTATCTGATAAACCTTATGTAATTGTTACAGCAAAAGAAGCAGCTCTACTTCTACAGAACTCAGCAGCTCCGTATAACAATGAGCCAATAGTGATCCATAAAAATATGATTTACTATATCTCAGACAGGATAACTCTTGATATAGATTTTGCTAAGATAGCATCTCCTTTTCTCAGATTGGTGAAACCTAAAGTAGTAAGAGATCTGTATGATAAGATAGCAGAGACTGCAGAAGGACAAACTATTATACAACTATTATCACAGAGGTATCCAAAGATAATTGATAAAAATAGTGATCTTGAGCCTTGGTATTTTAAAGAGAAAGTTATACTAGAAGCCCTGTCTATGGTTAGTACAACTAATAAATTAAATAAAACAGGGATTCAACCAGTGCAACCTTTGAGTAAAGATTTTACAAATGTTGTGAATAACAATATCCTCTATCAAATAAGGCAGGCTATAAGAGGAAACATGAAGTTTGATAATCCTATTACCCGAAAAAAAGTAACAGCTGAAAAAATTAAGTCTGATACTACTTTAGATGAGCTTTCTGATATTTTAAATTTTAAAGTAACAGAGAAGATTACACAAGAACAGTTTAATGCAGAAAAATCTGATGCTGATAAAGCTGAGAAAGAGCTCTTGGATGCTGTAGCTAATGATCCAGATAAGAAAAAGATTGATGATAAGCTTGATGACTTCTTAGATTCCTTAAGAAGAAGGATCACTAGACAATTTACACAGTTATCAAAGGTAGAAAACAAAGAGATAAGAGATGCATTAGCGGATCCTGACAAGTCAGCTTTCCTTACAGAGATGTTAAGGTTAATGAAACCTTTCAGAAAAGATCTTACTGAAAAAGAATTAAAACAACTTGATGAAATAGGTGATACCTATAAGGCTAAGAATCTAGTTAATACTTTATTTACTTTAGAGAAGGTTCTTTTAAAAGCTAATTCAGAGTTAAAAAATATATTAGATTCTAAAGAGGATATTGTAGAAAAACAAAAAACAGCTTTTGCTTATCAATCTTTACTTGAAGATTGGTTATCCTTTATAAAGGATGGTGAGAAGCAATTAAGAGCAGCTGGTATTCCCACTTCAAGTTTTATTTATGGATTTGTATCTAGATTAGATGTTCTTGTTGATGATGGTATTGAATCTGTAAAGCAAATTAAGGAAGATGGAGCTGTTAAGCATACCACTTTCTTATTAAACAGCTTCTCTACTAATATTAGAGCAAAGATTGATAAGCAGATTGAAGAAATAAAGAATAAGAAGGGAGATGCTCAAGAAAAAGAGAAAGCTTTAAAGAAACTTCGTGAAGATAGAGAGAAGTATTACTTTGATGAAGAAAAAATAAGAAAGTTTTACAAAGGTGAACTTGGTGATTCAAACTGGTGGAGCAACATGTTTGTATCTTATAGTAGTGATCCAGATCCTATCATAGGAGGCTTTGCTATGTTCTTAAAGCATCACTTATCTCAAATAGTATCTAGAGCTGTCTATAAGGGTAAAACTTTTGCAGAAAACGTAAGACCTGATATGCAGTTAAAGAATATGAACAATGTCAATTATAAAAAAGATTGGCAGGAATTCACAATGGTTGATAAAGATAGGTTTGGTAATGATGTATTATCTTTTGCTCAAGCTACAAAAGGTTCAGCTGCTGATGTATATGATCTTAGGCAAAGAATTATAGAAGCACGTAAGAAAAAAGATAAAGATCTTCTTAAGTATCTATATTTAGAAAAGGCTGATATGGAATCAGTCATGAATAGAGATTTCACTCAAGAATATTACGATGCTAAAAGAGGACTTATTGAAGCTGATCCTGAAGCTTATGATGCTTTAGAGGAAGCTAATGAGAAAATTGAAGAATTTAAAATTCAAAATCCAGGACTCATTGATTCTTTTGAGAATAATGATGTGCTTACTCAAGCTATTAAAGATAAGGAGAGACTTTATTCTATATATGATGACATGAATCAGCTTAAGGATGAGAAAGGTCAGAAAATAGCAAGATCTTTAATGGACCATAGAAAGAATACTAAAAATATGTATGTTGCTAAGGAAAGAAAAGGAGCTTTTCAAACAGATCTTAATGCATTTATAGAACTTGCTAAAACTCAGTATAAGGGTGAGCAGTTATTTGATTATGAAGGAAATATGACTCCTAAGTATTGGGATCTTATAAATGAGTGGATAGATCAAAATACAGTGGTAAGATATACTCCTGAATACTATAAATATATAAGTGATCTTTATACTAAGATAGCAGCCCTTACAGAAAAACTTCCTAAGAGAAATAACTTAGGAGAACTTTTACAAGAAAAAGCTCAGCGCTTAACAGGTTTCAGAGATTCTAATGGTCAGATTGATCCAGGATTAATGGATACTAAACAAGATGAGATTCTATCTAGAGTTCATGATATACAGCAGATGGTAGAGGATATTAAATATCAAAGTAAAAATGCTATTTCAGAACCTCTTACAATGGAAGAACAGGATGCTGTTCGCGCTATAACAGAAGCTTTTATAGAATTAGATAAAATTCAATATAAAAAAGCTACTGATTATTATGTAGATATAGTTAATGAATTCCTACCTACAGTGGGTATTAATGGTAGTATTGATGGTAAAACAGCTAATGGTTTCATAGGTAATACAAAAGAAGTAGAAGCTACTGTTGCAAAGAATCCTAAGTTCAAGGAATGGTTTGATAAAAATCATGTGAAGATAAAATACAGATCTAATAAAGATGGTAAAGAGTATTATAGATATAAGAGAATTGATGCTTGGACTGTTGCCATACCTCAAGAAGTAGAGGGTGGTCCAGAACTAGTTAAGAAGACTAAGTATACAATAAACGGTGTTGAAAAGATTATAGAGGCTGTTCCTGTAAGTAAGTATTTTTATTTTGATGTGCACCCTGATTTCAGAACTATTGAAAAAGGACTCTCTGAAGAGGATAGATATGAAAAATATATAGGCAAAGTTATAGATAACATGGGTAACTATCTTCCTTTAACCAAAGAACAAGCTGCAGCTCAAGGTAGATCAACTACTTATAGTACTAGAAAAGCTTTTAGAGATGATAATGGAGAAATTCAATTTACTGAAGTAAAAAACAAAACTTATATCAATGAAGATTATTATACACTTATTAGTGATTCTATTAATAAAAATATTCTAGATAAGGTTACTAGGTATCATTTAGATAATCAAATAGGTACTGATTATAGTGATAGATTATACCTTAATTTACCAAGAGTTCCTGTTCATGATAATTTAGAAGGTTTTCAAACAGGAGCCCTTAAAGATAAATGGGTAGATAGATTAAAAGGTATGGCTGCAGGCTTTGTTGCCACAATTACAGGCAAAGATATAGAAGAAGCTAATAAATTATCACAAGAAGCAGGAGATGTAGAAGAAGGTTTTGCTAATGCCACAATGGAAGAAGAAAGAGAGGAGCTTGTTACTTTAAAAGATGGAATAATAAATCCTATAATGGATAAGATACCAGTTAAAGGTTTATCTAAGCTCCCTATAGAGAAACAATCTTATGATGTAATAGGTATTCTTAATTTTTATATGCTTCAGCTAGAAAGAAAAAAAGAGTTAACAGCTATTAATCCTATAGCAAAAGCTATTGTAGATAGTTTAGAAAATGCTGATGGGGCTATGCAGAATATGAATATGATAAGAGAGAAGAAACAAGGCATGGTTGATAAAGCTATTAATCTTTTCAAAGGTGGTAAAAGTTCACGAGCCCAAGCTATAAGGGCTCTGTACAACAGAGAGTTTTATGGTGAAGTCTTTTCCGAGAAACATTTGGATTGGTTAAATAAACTTACAGGCGCGATCACAGGAGGAGCTTCTATGAATTACTTTGCCCTCAATCTTCCTTCAGCCATCAAGAACTATTGGGGAGCCATGTGGCAGATGACTGTAGAGGCGGCTGCTGGTGAGTATTTTAATGCTAAGTCCATGATGGCTGGAAAACTTAGAGCAAAGAAGGCCATGTATGAATGGAGTAGTCGAATCTATGGTGGTAACTATGATACAGTGGATACTCAGCTTATTCTTATGATGGATATGATACAAGGTAAAGCAGAAGAGGTTGTACCTAAAGATTTCTCAAGAAGCTTTGCCAAAGATATCGCAAGTATATCTTGGTTGTATTCTCCTAGGAAATTCATGGAGATGGAAGGAGCTTTACAATTAGGGTTCTCTATAATGAATCATATTAAAGTAAAGCAAAAACTTGATGATGGCAGAGTAATTGAAATACCATATGCTGATGCTTTTGAGATCAATAAAGAAAACAACAGGCTTGTGTTAAAATCAGGTATTACTCCTGAAGTAAATAATGGAAAGGATTATGGTATTAAATATGATGCTAAGGGTAATCCCACTCTTCAACCAGAGTTTCTAAAAGTTCAAAATATCATTCATGAGAAGTATAAAGATCTCAATGGAGCCTTTGCCAAGTTTGAACAACCTCAAGCTCAGAGATACTTTGCCTATAGATTATTTGCATTTATGAGAAGATATTTTACTCATATGTTTATGCATAGATTTGGTAAGAGAAGGCCTAATTATGCTTTAGAGGATATAAGAACTGGTTACTATACAGAAAGTGTTATTGCAATTGCTAATATGCTTAGAAGCTTAGGAGCGTCAATACCTTTTATGGCTCCTTCAGAAGCTGCCTCTATAAAAAGATTTGCCTTAGATATAGCTCAAATTATGATTGTATCTGCAATAGCAGCTATGATATTTGGATATGATGATGATGATGAAGACCGCTTTAATAAATTAAAAGCTAAGTCCGGTGCATTAGGAGATGAAGATTTCAGATTAGATGGTTGGCTTTCAAATCATGCTTTAGTACTTCTTCTTAAAACTCAATCAGAAAATCAGAGTTTTATTCCTCTACCTCGTCTTGGATTAAATAATTATCTTGATTTAGCTGGTACTACATCTATTGCTTTTGGTCCTACAATTACAGCAGCAGCTCAGTTATTAACAGATCTTGCTATGCATGCAATGCCTGGAGAAAATGAACATCTCTATTATCAAAGAGATACCGGACCTTATTCTTGGCAGAAAGAAGGTAGTGCTAAGATATGGAATCATCTATTTACTACAGCTGGCTTCTCAGGATCTCAAGTATCTCCTATAAAAGGATTACAGTCTTTTGAAACATTTAGTAGAATGTAATTATAAATTTATATATAATCAATGGCCAAACAAACAATTACAGCAGCCTTCAGAGGCAAAGCTAAAATTAAGAGAAAAGGAATCCATGCTAAGAGCAAAAGCTCATCTAACCCAGGTAGCAAGAATTACTTGAAACCTAGGAACAGGGGTGGAAACTAAAAAAAAAATAGAGATACTCCCGAAGGAATATCTCTATAATTTTATTTGTAAATGATCTTTTCTAGATCTGGTTTAAAGTACCTTGAACTTTTTAGGATTTTTCCATCCTCTCTAAAGATTGGTTCA
>Ga0307377_10003864_pt1 | contig 16637 bp, 16 predicted proteins | sample TR3MG_FD_202535 | JGI IMG/M metagenome (GOLD analysis project Ga0307377, IMG submission 202535) | Soil microbial communities from Risofladan, Vaasa, Finland - TR-3 | ecosystem: Environmental > Terrestrial > Soil > Coastal area > Acid sulfate soil | place: Finland: Risofladan, Vaasa | collected... | reverse complement strand
AAGAGCAATCAGAAGATGGGAATTAATTTTTGAATCTGTCCCGCCGCCATTGACAGAGGGAGAAAGACTAAATCCAAATTTTGTTGAGTGGATGATGGGTTATCCACAAGATTGGACTGACGGTGTATCACGTTCTCAAAGATTAAAAATGTTAGGAAATTCTGTTCAAGTTCAATGTGCTTATGAAGTTGCAACGATAGTGAAATCACTCGCAGAATTTTCATAAGCGCGAGAATTTTGTTCTTGCTATAGTTAAGTCCTAAATAAAAATTTGAACAGGAGTGTGATATATGAGTCAGCTGCTCACAGCCGATCTTGGTTCGGTTGAAGAAGTGTTTACTCTTGACGATCTAGGTCAAGATGTATTTAAAAGAAGTTATGCATATGATGAAAATGAAACATGGTCTGAAGCAGCTGATAGGGTTGCATCCCATGTAGCAGAAGCAGAAGAGAATGGTTTAAAGCGGAAGTGGGCTAGTAGATTTTATTCTGAAATAGTATCCAACAGGTTTATGCCGGGAGGTAGAATTTGGTATGGAAGCGGACGCGGAAAAGCTCAACTACTTAATTGCTTTGTTATCTCGCCTGAAAATTTTGACTCCAGAGAAGGATGGGGTCAATTACTCAAAGAGTCTATTATTATCTCTGGCACAGGAGGCGGGATTGGAATTAACTTCAGCCCAATACGCCCAAATGGTGCAGAGATTAAAGGAACAGGAGGCCATGCAACTGGCCCTGTTTCATTAATGAGAATGGACAATGGAGTAGGATTAGAATTAGTCGCCGGAGGCGGACGAAGAATGGCAAAAATGTCTTGTCTCAATATTAACCATCCAGATGTAGAAGAATTTTTAAATTGCAAATTAGTTGATGGTGATCTTTCTACAACCAATATTTCTGTTGTTCTTAATTTTGATACAAAGGAATTCAAACGTCTAGTAGAAGAAGATGGAGATATTGACTTAGAATACAATGGTCTTAAAACAGGTAAGTCAATCAAGGCTCGAGAGTTTTGGAATAACCTAGTTAAAAATGCTTGGGAGAATGGAGAACCTGGAGTATTAAATGGGTATTACGCAAACAAACAAAATAATATCTATTATCATAAAGATTTGGTCTCAACTAACCCATGCGGTGAAATTTGGCTTGAGCCTTATGGCTGCTGTTGTCTTGGCGCTATTGTGCTTCCGAGATTTGTAAGTGAAGGGAAGCTCGATTGGGAAGCTCTAGAAGCCACTGTAAGGGTTGCTGTGCGCTTCCTAGACAATGTTCTAACAGTGAACCATTATCCTATTGAAAAGATTAAGGAGAACTGTGAGGACGTTAGAAGAATTGGTCTTGGAGTTATGGGTCTGCATACAATGCTTCTTGAATTAGGAATAAGATATTCAGAAGGGTTTGAAATAGCGGAACAAGTGATGAGTTTTATTAAGAAAGTTGCTTATGACACCTCAATCAACCTTGCTATAGAAAAAGGACCATTCCCAGCTTTTAGACCTGAATTTTGTGACTCAGGATTTATGAAAACAATGAAGCCTTCTATAAGAAGAAAGGTTAAAGAATATGGGATCAGAAATTGTGCCATACTTACTGTGGCTCCTACTGGAACTACTGGTATTGTTTCTGGGGTATCGACTGGTATCGAGCCGTATATGGCACCAGTATATTGGCGTCGTATTAAAACAGTGGACGAAAAACTCAAGACAGTTATTAAAAAGGTTCTTGTTGTGGAGCCTGCTTATGATAAATTTGGTAGTCTTGTTGAAGGTGCTGCCGACATTGCAGTAGAAGATCATTTCAAAATGCAACAGGTGGTTCAAAAACACATTGATAATGCAGTTTCTAAAACAATCAATCTTCCAAATGATTATCCAGTGGAAAATCTTTCAAAAATTTGGCTCGAGAATCTAGAAACTCTTAAAGGGACAACATTCTATAGATGGGGTAGCAGAGAGAATGAACCATTCCAACCTGTTCTATCAAAAGATATACCGCTGGTTCTAGATGAAACTCCAGAGGATATGATCATGAGAAAAGAACGCAATGAAAACGAAGCTGACTGTGTAACGGGGGTGTGTGTAATATGATAAAAAAAGGTAAACCCAAGAGCAAGGTGAAGCGTCCCGGCAAGTGAAGTTTGTGCTACACTACGTTCAGTACGATACGGGGATGAAATGGTATCGACAGGTAGACGGATTAAATGATTTACAGCGGATTGGTCACCTTATGACTACTGGTAGAAAAAAATAAACGCAAAAGATGAAGTAACACTTGAGGCTGAGAAGGGTATTGCTGAAATTGAGGCTTTCCTTTCTGAATCAAACCTCGTAGCTGCTTAAAGCTAGTCAACAGAATTTAAGCAAACTGGTTTCTTACTTCCACAAAAAGTAAGTGGTGGACCGCGACGGAAATGAATCACGTCGGCCCCGCAAGAAAAGCTGTTAGAAGAATTATTTATGAAACTAAGCTGGACAGGGGTTCGACTCCCCTCATCTCCATATGAAATTAGATCTTAGTAAAATAGATGTAGTAGATTTTTTAAATGAACTTGGCATGATGAAGATAAGAAGGGATGGGAACGAAGTGACCTTCTCCTGTCCTTTCGGTCTTCATATGCGAGGCGGAGCAATCTCTATGCAGATTGGCACAACTCTTTGTCATTGTTTCGGCTGCGGGTTCAAAGGGAATGCACTTACCTTTCTACAAGAATATGAAGAGCTTTCAACAAAGGAGGCTATACTTTGGCTTGGCGAAAGATGGGATGTCTCAAGAAAAATAGAAACAGATAATTTCAAAAGTGTAATTAAAAAAAGATTAGAGCGTTCAGAAAAGAAAAGAAACACAATAATTGAACCAAAGAATTATGATATCCCAGTTATTTCTATTCTTGAATTAGATGAAAGAGCAGTTGATTGGGAGGCTGTTGATAACAGTTATTCTGAGGAAGATAATACTTTTCAATTCGAGTATCTATTAGATAGAGGATTCACTGTAGAAACTCTTATTGATTGGAGTATTGGATGGGATGAATTATCACAAACATTTTCAATTCCTTATCACGACGAGTTTGGAAATCTAATTGGTTTCAAAGGTCGTGCATTACCAGGTGTAATTCCAAAATATAAAGTATTAGGAAATAAAATAGGAAAAGAGAATAGATATAATTTTAATTCTTTTGATGTTTCTAGCGTCTTATTTGGGATAGATAGATTTAAAGATTCTAAAAGTAATTCAATGATTATTTGTGAAGGAGAGTTAAATTGTATTTCAATGCATCAAGATGGGTTTACAAATACAGTTGGAATTTCTGGACAGTTTCTATCTGATAGACAAATAGATTTAGTCAAGAAGCACGCACAAAAAGTAACTCTTATTTTTGACGAGTGGGATAGAATGGTAGAGATAGCTGAACAGTTAAGAGCCTTCATTCCTGTATCAATCGTTCTAGAACATGATAAAGACCCTGCAGAGATGACTCAAGAAGAGAAGTCTTTACTTCTTCTTAATGCAGTTTCAGGCATTTTAGTTAAATGAAAACTTTTTATTTAGGGGCACATCAACCAGCTTGGATGAAAACATGCAATGTGCCATTTTTTGTTTCCAACAGAAGAATGAGGAAAATAAAAAAAGTAAAACCATCTCAAGGGCCGTGGGTATTAGATTCAGGTGGTTTTTCGGAACTAACTATTCACGGAAAATGGACATTTACAAAAGAAGAATATGTTCAAGAAATAAAAAGATACCAAGAAAAAGCTGGCAATCTTGAGTGGGCTGCCCCTATGGATTGGATGTGCGAACCCAATATAATTCAAAAAACTGGAAAATCTGTAGAAGAACATCAACAACTTACAATTGAAAACTTCCTCTATCTTAGAGAAAATGTCGGTAATATTGTTGTTCCTGTATTACAAGGATGGAATCAAAATGATTATCTTAAACATATTGAAATGTATGAAAAATATAATGTTGATTTAACAAAAGAAAGAATTACAGGAATTGGTTCAATTTGTAGAAGAGGACAAACAGAAAATATAATTAATATAGTTAAAATGTTACACAAAGAAAAAATTAAAATGCATACATTTGGAATGAAAGGAAGTGCCTTGAAGATTGTTCATCACCTAATTGAATCAAGTGATTCAATGGCTTGGGCTATGAGAGCTTCCAGAGAAGAGCCAATGCCGGGTCACCCACACAAAAGATGTTCTAGTTGTCTTGAGTATGCATTAATTTGGAGAGAAAAACTATTGGAGAAAATTCATGAATAAATTGTATGTAGGGTTATTTTTCTTAGCAGCTTATATCGGAACAATTTTTGCAGCTAATTATGCAGTAGACAGGTGGGGGGTTGTCTCGGTTGGATTTGGTTTAGTCGCTCCCGCTGCTGTTTATTTCGTAGGATTGGCGTTTACATTCAGAGATATTGTTCAGGTCACTTTAGGGCGTTTAGCTGTATTCTTAGCAATTTTAGTTGGCGCTGGACTTTCTTATTTTGTCAGTCCGACTTTTGCTTTAGCTTCTGGAGTTGCCTTTCTCGTCTCAGAGTCAAGTGATTTCATTGTGTTCAATACACTAGAAAAAAGAAGATTGTTTCTTGCTGTTCTTATCAGTGGGTTTGTTGGAATTATTATAGACAGTTTGATTTTCTTGCAATTAGCATTCCATAATCAAGACTTTCTTAAGGGGCAGATAGTTGGAAAGACGTGGGTACTGTTGCTGTCCCTGCCTCTGTATTTTGTTGTTAAGAAATTTGTAAAGACCAGAATCTCAGGCCCAGACAGCGGTGTTTCTGCTATAATGTCTGAAGCCGTATAAAACAAATTAAACAAAGGAGAACAAGGATGGCTAAAGGGTTTAGCAGCGTACTAGCTGCAAAAGAAGATATTGAAAAAAGAAGAAATTCAGGTGGCGGCAACTTCAAACTTAAGTTGTATCTTGATGATGGAGAATCAGCCGTTGTTAGATTTTTAGAAGAAGGTGACGATGTAACAACCTATTGGGCACACCCAATTGATATGGGAAAAAGATATCCAACACTTGTTCCTTGCAGGGATCAGGATATGGAAACAGGTGAAAGAATTGGTGAAGATTGCCCCGGTTGTGACGGTACTTTCGGCAAAGAAGGAATGAAGAGAAGATTTAGAATTGTGTTTAATGTTATTTGGCGCAATGGTCCTCTTTATGACAAGGATGAAGCGACTGGAAAGATTGATTTCGACACACCATCCAGATATGAAGATCATATTTGTTTGGCAGAATGGGGATCAGAATTTGCAGATGATCTAGGAATTGCCGAAGAAGATTATAATGGCTTGAAGTCTAGAGACTTTAAGATCCGTAGACGCGGAGCAAAACTGGACACAAAGTATTCAATTACTCCTGCCGACATTGATGGTGGAGCAACTCCGCTTTCAAAGGCAGATAAGATTCTTGAAGAAGAGAAGTATGACCTTAATGAAGTAATTGCTGCTCCTGCTTATGATATTTGGGGAAAAGCTAATTTTAAAAAGGAAGAGGATAATACCCCAAGTGAGGCTTCAGCCTTTCTAAGAAAGCGTCGTTAAATGTCATTTTGCCATCTACATGTTCATAGCGATTTCTCGCTATTAGATGGCATCGGTAAAGAAGATGAACGAGCGGAGCGAGTGGCAGAGCTAGGACAGTCTGCCCTCGCTCTAACTGATCATGGTTCTCTTGCCGGTGTCCTATATCACGCTGAAGCTTGCCACAAAGTTGGTATAAAACCTATCATTGGTATAGAAGCATATTTTAGAGAAGATATTTTATCTGACAGAACTGCTAAAAATCAATATGGATATAACCATCTTGTACTTCTAGCTAAGAATCAAGAGGGATTTAAAAATCTTATGAGGCTTTCTTCTCTTTCTTATACTCCTGAGTATATGTATCAAAAGCCATGTATTGACTGGACTGCACTTGAAACATATTCAGAAGGTTTGATTGCTTCATCTAGTTGTCTTAGTGGTTTAATCCCGCGCAAGTTTTTAAATGGAGATATTGAATCAGCTTGGGCGACACTAAGAAAGTTTCAAAGTATCTTTGGTGATGATTTCTACTTGGAAACTCAGCCACACGATATTCCAGAACAACAATTAGTTAATATTGAAATTTATAATATGGCGCAAGCTGAGGGGATACCTGTTGCTTTAACAGCAGATGTTCATTATCCCTTCAAAGGATGGGATGAAACACAATTAGTTTCCATCAAAATGCGAGCCAAAGATTGGGAATATGGAACAGTTGATACAGCTTGGCTTATGACTGAAGAAGAAATCTTTAATACTTTCAAAAAGAACAATGAAGATATACCAACAGATTATATTAAAGAAATGATTAGTAACTCTGGTGAGATTGCTGATCGCTGTGAGGATTTTAATTATGACAAATCACCAAAGATCCCAAAAGCAACTTCCTCTTTATCTGAGGCTGAATCTATCCTTAGAGAATGGAGCATGGAAGGGCTTGAACGAATTGGTAAAACAACTGAACAGACATACTTGGATAGGCTCGAAGAAGAACTGGAGGTTATTAGAAAGCTCGGAACTTTCGACTATTTCGTTATCGTTGGAGATATGGTTAGGTGGGCAAAAGCTCAAGGTATTAGAGTTGGTCCCGGACGAGGAAGTGCAGCAGGATCTTTACTCAACTATCTTATTGGGATTACTGCCATTGATCCAATTGGATACGACCTTCTCTTTGAACGTTTCCTTAATGAATACAGAACAGAACTCCCTGACATTGATATCGACTTCCAAGATGATAGAAGAGACGAAGTAAAAGAATATCTAAAACAAAAATGGGGAGAGGATCATGTTGTCGATGTAGCTGCTTTCCAATCATTCGGACTTAAAGGAGTAATTAAAGATGTATGTAGGGTTCTGGAAATACCATATGTGGTAGCTAATAACGCTACTAAGGATATTCCTGATGCACCTAAAACATTTGGTGATGACATTGATTCAATTGAGAAAAGGATTCCTGCGGTAGCAAAACTGTTCACTGAATATCCTGATGTAAAGATTCACGCACAAAGACTTTTTGGAAATATCAAGGGTCTATCTAAACACGCTGCAGCAGTTATTTTAACTGACAAACCAGCAAATGAATTAATCCCTACTATGGAATCAAAGGATGGCGGAATTGTTACACAATGGTCTGAAAGGGCGAACGCGCAACTTATTTCTCCTTATGGCTTTCTTAAAATTGATTGTCTTTCTACTGATGCTTTACGTGTTCAGCAATTGACAGTTGACCTTATTAAAGAGCGCCACGGAATTGAAATTGATTTTGAAGATCCTAAACAGTTTCCTGTTATAGAAGATCCACTTAATATTGACCCACAAGTTATCAAAACATTTACTGAAGGATCAAACCTTGGAATCTTCCAGTTTGCTAGCAAGGGAATTGGGGGTCTTTTAAAGGCAATTATTCCTAAGAATATGAATCATATTATTGCTGCCAACGCTTTGTACAGACCTGGCACAATTGAAAGCAAAAATGAAAAATCTGTCATGGTTCAATATGCAAGAAGAAAGAATGGGTTAGACAATTGGAAAATACCACATGAGTCGGTAAGAAAATATGTTGGTGATACCTTTGGTTTCATGATTTATCAGGAACAGGTAATGCAGATCTACCGCGAGCTAGCTAAGGATGCTACTCCAGCTGAAGCTGCTATCTTTCAAAAGGTTGTTGCTAAGGGTATTGCTCGTGATCTTGAGGGTAAGCAAAGGCTAGAAAAATACAAGGATAAGTTTGCAGATGGCTGTGAAGAAAAAGGTATGCCCACAAAATCAGTAGAGGCTCTTTGGAGGCAGATTCTCCAGATGAGCACGTATTCTTTCAACAAGTCTCACTCTGCAGGGTATGCTATTCAGGCTTATCAGGACGCATGGTTGAAGTATTATTATCCTCTTGAATTTTATTCTTCCCTTCTTACTGTTGAAGATGAAAAAATACCTGAAATAATTAGAGAAACTAAAGGTAAGGGAATCAAGATTTTGCCGCCAGATATTAATATTTCCGATTCTGGTTTTACAATTGATAACAACAATATTAGATTTGGCCTTCTTGGTATTAAACATATTGGCCCTGCTCTTCTAGATTTAATTAGGAATGAAAGACCGTTTAGTTCTATAGAAGATCTTATTGAAAGATGTCCAAAAAGAATCCTTAATAAGACAAGAGTTAAAGCCTTATTCTATGCTGGAGCATTGGATCGTTTTAAGGCTCGAGAACGATATATTTATGATGAAGAAGAAGGGCTTGTTAATGGTGAGCTAGATGAATCAACTTTAATAGAAAAAGAAAAAGAGTATGTTGGTTTCACAACAAGTAGAGCTAGCGATATAGAAACATACAAAGATATGCTAGACGATATGATAGAACTAGAAGTTGACGATATGGATGATGAACAAGAGGTTGTTGTGGGAGGTGAGATAACACATGTAAAAACTATTCATACAAAGAATGGTGACCAGATGGCATTTGTCACCGTAGACTATTTTAATAATGAATTTAGTCTTACAATATTTCCAGAGTCATACCATAAGTTTAATCATATGTTTGGTGATGGAAATACGATCCTTGCTCTTGGCAAATGGGATCTAGAAAGACAAAGCGTTACAGTAGATAATATATGTACAGCTGAACAATTAGCTGTTGAAATGAACGGAGGATAAAAGTATATGTCAGTTGATCCGGGTGAATACAAGAAAGTGATTGATGCGATAAAAAAGAGTTATAAGAATAAATCTATAACTATAGGCACAGACTTTCCTGACCCAGTACGAATTCCGACAGGAATAATTGAAATTGACTCTCTCATTGGTGGAGGAATACCAATGGGGAGATACACACATATTTGGGGTGGTTATTCTTCTTGTAAGACTTTAATCTCCTTAAATACTATTGCTAGCGCCCAAAAGATGGGTCTTAGTTGTGTGTATTATGATCTTGAAAATCAATTTCAAAAGTCATGGGCGCAAAGTGTTGGTGTTGATACAAGTGAAGATGCACTAACAGTTGTTACAGGAAGTGTTGTAGAAGAAGTATGTGATGTAATGGAAGCCCTTCTTTCTGTTAGAAATCTACACGTTATAGATTCAGTTGGCATGGGAGTAACTTATCCAGAACTTAACTCTGAACCATCACAGCAGTTCATGGGTATTGTTGCAAAAACATGGACGGCTAAATTAAGAGCATTAAATTCTAAATTTGATACAAAGGATAATGCTGTGATAATGATCAATCAATCTTATACCTCAATGGGTCCGACAGGAGCAGAAGTTCCTAGAGGTGGGGCAATGATTGATTTTATTTCTAGCTTAAGCATTAATACTAAAAAGTCATCATGGCTTTATAAGAAAGATGATGGTAATCTTACTAAAGAAAAGAAAACTAGTGATTTTACTAATGTAGCTGAACCAGCAGGGATGGAAATTCTTGTGAAGCTAACTAAAAATAAAGTTGAAGTTCCTAAACAATTAGGGGCTGCAAGATTACGTCTTGAATTCCAAACAAAAGGTAAGTTTGATGAAATCTGGACGCTTACAAGAGCGGCAATCTTTTACAATCTAGTACAAAGATCAGGTTCATGGTATACTCTTCCAGATGGAGAGAAAGTGCAGGGAGAGACAGGTATCAGAAACTACATAGAAGAAAATGAAAGCTTTAAAGAATTATGTCGCAAGACTCTTCAGGGATAGGTAAGCAGTTTGAGAAAGACCTAGCTGAAGAATTTGGATTGGAATTGGTTGTCGGAAGCGGCAATCAATTCCATTCAAAGTTAGATCTTCAAGGCAAAGAAGCTAGGTGGAGTCTCAAGGCAACTTCCAAGTCAAGCGCCTCTATCAAGGTTTCTGATATAGTGGAGGCCATACAAGCGTGTACTAATATAGTTGGCGACGGAAGTATACCTTTATGGGCATACAGAATAGATGGTCACGATATGGTTATGATGAGAAAAGAAGATTTTATTGAATTTCAAAAAGGTGAATTACAATTAATCAAACAAGATATGGATGATAAATATGAACAAAGATCAACAAGAGCTAGTGTTCCAAGGTTATTAAGAGATGAATAGAGAAATTTTCTTTAAAAAAATGGGAGTTTTAAAAGGATACCCTGATCTTGTTAAACTCACAGAACAAGCATATATTGATTTAGAACATAAAGTATGGAAGGAAAATCTTGAGGATTCTCCTCACGGTCGTCCTTGGCATACATCATTCCATGCTTCTCAGTTTCCATCTCAGACGCGCCCCTGCGGTCGCAAAGCTATCTATACAATGATGGACGTACCAAACGCCGAACCAATAAGTCCATTCCTTAGAGGGGTAGCTGAGATTGGAAAAGCAGTTGAACAACAAATAGTTCATCGTTGGGGCTTCGCTGGTTTAACCATCGGTGGTAGTGTAGCTCTTGTTGAAGGAAGTGAAACAGCACAGATCAGATTTGCCGATGATGATACATGGCTTACTGGCGCTGCTGACGCAATATTGGATTTAAGACCGTCATGTGATACAGTATTACCAGTCGATGTCAAAAGCAAAACTACTGCGGTTCTAGACGCCATGATCGCAGGAGAAAGGTCATATGATGAAAAGCATTATATACAGGTTCAAGCTTACATATATCTCTGCCGTAAATACCATGTGGAGATGGGCTGGCAGGATCTAGGATTAAAGCCTGCTGAATCTGGTTACATCTTTTATTCTTCTAGAGAAGATCCAAGGAAGACTAAAGAGTTTTATGTTGAAGCAGATTATAACTTAATCAATGATGGTATTGAAACTCTTCATGAGTGGAAGAAAAACTTTCTTAGTGGAGATTTGCCCGAAAGACCTAAATCATGGTACTGGACTATTGATCCATGTAAATGGTGTGACTTTAAAAAGCATGTTTGCAAACCAGACTATAAAGATAAGGTGACAAAAATAGAAGATTCACATGCTATGACATTCACAAAAGAACTAAGAAAAAATTATGATCCAGAGAAAATTAAAGAGAGGGTGTTGAGCAGATGGAATTAACGGTTGAACAATATGATGCAATTAACGAAATTTTAATACAACATGATTATATTTCTTCAGAAGAATTAAGTGAGATAGAACGTCACGATTTAGCTGTCTATTGGATTGGCGAAGCTGAAAAAGCTTGGACTGAGAATTATTCATTCGCCAAAAATGATGAAGCAATTAGAACAATTCTAAATCTTTCACCTAATGGTATTCCATTAAAAGCTGGTAATCAGAATAGTTCTTTATTAGATCACAAACTTCCTATACCAAAAGAACCAGATTTTGATTACAAACATTTGCCGGCAGATTTTACTGAGCTAACTGATCATGAAATTAGAAAATATAGTTCACATAATCAACACTTCTTAAATAGAGCAAGATATCTTCTTTCGCAGGTTATTAATCACCAAGCAAATGCTTTACATTTAAGAGATGACGCATATAGAAAAGCTTATGTAAAATATAATAATGAATTAGAAGCGGCCGGCGAAAGAACAACTAAGGATCTAATTAATTCTTATGCTACACAAGAAGATGAATTTAAAAAGTATGATGCTGATGCACAACAGGCGCAAGCAGACATAATAAGTCTCAAAGCTCTTGTTGAAGTATACTCAGGAAATGTTGAACGTCTCTCTAGAGAGTGGACAATGAGACAGAATGAATGGGAAAAATCTCGCTAATAAAAACAAACTTTCATGCTTTATAAATGGTATTATAAAGCATGAAGAAAAAGAAGCGTAAGAAATTAACTAAGGCTCAGATACATAGAAAATTTCTCAATGAACATAGATATAAGTATGAAGAAATTTTAGCTGCACAAGGAGGACACTGTGCGCTCTGCCCTAGAAAACCATCACCAAATAGAAGATTACATCTTGACCACAGGCATACAGAACCTATGAAGATACGAGGCGTTTTATGCTTCAGATGTAATTATGGTTTGAGAGAGTGGATGGATGAAGATTGGCTTAAAAAAGCAAGTAAATATGTAAAGAATGATTTATAATGTTCGCTCATGAATCAGAAGAAATGTTTGCTGATATTTTAGATGAACTTGATCTTAAATGGGAATATGAACCAACAGTTTTTGTAATAAAAGAAAAGAATGGGATTATAAAAAAAGCATTTAAGCCTGACTTTTATATTCCAGAACTTAATTTATATATTGAAATTTCTACATGTCAGAACAGACGAAGAAAGAGACGTAAGGTAGAACAGGCACAAGAGATGCATCCTGACGCCAACATCATTCTTCTTCTGTCTGACAGACTTAACGAAATCTTTTCAGATTATTCGTATTTGTGGCACACAACGTAGGAATTTCTGCTACACTTATTAGTGTGGTTAGTGGTTAACCACTGGCAGACGTACATGGAAAATGTCCGGGTGGTGAGGGAGCGGTCTTGAAAACCGTTGGGCCGGAAGGTCTTGCAGGTTCGAATCCTGTGTTTTCCGTGAGAGTGGGTATCTCTCAGATTAATCTAAACCTACCCACAAATGTCTTCGTGGTGGAATTGGCATACACGTTGGTCTTAGAAACCAATGCTCTACGAGATTGAGGGTTCGACTCCCTCCGAAGACACTAGAGAATTCGATCCCCGGCGTGTGTACAGCAAAGGGTAAGACGCAATTCTCTTATGCGAGTGTGGTGGAATTGGCATACACGGGAGTCTTAAAAATTTCTTCCCTTTGGGATTGCGGGTTCAAGTCCCGCCACTCGCACTAGAAATACCAGCCGACGTAGCTTAACTGGCAAAGCCCTGGTCTGTAAAACCACAAGATTTAGGTTCGAATCCTAACGGCGGCACTAGTAATATGGAAAGGCAAGCCGATGGTTGGCGACGGCACTACTCTGCTAAAGTAGCGAGGCTTAATAAGCCCTTGAGGAATCATTCTCCTCTCTTTCCGCTTTATATGGTATAATAGTTTAATGACTAGAGAACTTCTATTTTCTGTTACGAAGAAAGATTTTCGTGTTGACACATTCCGCGCTGGCGGTAAGGGTGGACAGAATCAAAACAAAAGAGATACTGGAGTTAGAATAACTCACTTAGAAAGTGGCGCTGTAGGAGAAGCGAGAGACAGTCGTTCTCAAGGTGAAAATAAAAAGAAAGCTTTTCGTAGACTTCTTGAAACTAAGGAATGGAAAACTTGGTATAGAATCACTAAAGCAAAATATCTTGGACAAATGATTGAAGTTGAAGAACGTGTAGAAAATTTGATGTTTCCAGAAAATATTAAAATAGAAGTTAAAGAAAATGGTAAATGGGTTACAACTCAATTATAGATAAACAGATAGTTATGATTAAGGATAAGTTCCCGGAATCACTATTTGAATATCTAAGAAAAAATGTTTCTATCAAAAATCCGGCCAGACTCCTGGCTGAGAAAGAACACCTATATGGTTGGTGGAAGCTAGACGAATATATTGATCTTTGGTCAGAAGATGAAAAACATTTCTATATACCAAGAGGATTTGCTGATCAATTAGTTCTTGATCCTTTAGATAAAAGAATAAAACACTATAAAGATTATTCTAAATTATCTAAAGTTGATTTAAGAGATTATCAGTTAACTGCTTGTGATGATATTTTAAATGGACAACAGGGTGTTTGGATTGCTCCACCTGGAGCAGGAAAAACAACAACAATTCTCGAGGCTATAAGAAGAAGTAATCAAAGATCATTAATTATAGTTGATAAAACAAATATTGCAGAACAATGGAGAGAACGTGCTAATACTTTTCTTAATTGGGATATTGGTCTTATTGGTGACGGAATTTATGATCCCAAAGATATCACAGTGGTATTACAACAGACATTATGGTCAAGAAAAGAAGCATTAGAAAAGAAAGGATTTTTCAATGATTGGGGCTTTGTTGTTGTAGATGAATGTCATCATGTTACAGCGGATACATTCCAACAAGTTGTATCGGAATTCTCTTCGTATTACAGGATAGGAATTAGCGCCACACCTTATAAAGCAAAAGGTTATGAAGATGTTGTTGACATAATACTTGGGCCTACTTTACATATAACAGAGAAAAGCGACTTGAGAGCAAAAGGCTGGCTCATTAAACCAAGTGTCAAAATATGGAGTACAAACTTTGAGTTTGATTATTTTTCAACACACAAGACTGATGGTGTAGATTGTTTTGTTGACGGATGCACAAGAGATGTTACAAAACGCAGACACCAAAATAACTATGCTGATGTTACAAATGCCTTAGTGTTGGATGCTGACCGCAATAGACTTATTGCAAAAAACGTAGCAAAAGAATTAAAAAAGGGACACTGTATTGTTGTATTATCAAAAAGACTTAAGCATCTAGACACTATTGCTAGATTTGTTGCTATAGAAATGAATTCTGCTAAATGGAACTATGCTTTTACAGGTAAACAAACAACAGCAGAACGTATGGAAATTGTTAAGAGGGCAGACGAAGGTAAATGTGTGCTATACTCTACTATTGCTGATGAAGCGTTGGATATACCAAGACTGGACAGGGTTCATCTAGCTTGGCCCACACGCAACACAGACTTAATAATTCAACAAGTAGGAAGAATAGAGCGTCCACATCCAGACAAAAAAGATGCTATAATAAATGATTACTTAGATGATGTTGGACCGTTACGCTCACAACTTAAAGATAGAGCGTACATGGTATATATTAAAGATAAATTAACAATTGACTCGGAAGAAGATTTTCTAATAAAATGAATTTAAGAATAGAAATAGAACTCAGTTATGAAGATGATGAAGATACTCTTGAAGAGATTCTTGTAGATTTAGCTGATGTTCTTAAAAATCACAAATATGGAAATATAGATGATGATGAATCATTTGTAAAGTCCATCATAAGAGTCAGAAGGTTAGCAGATGGTGAAACAATTTTAATTGTAATTCCAATACAAGATGAGGAAGAGGAATTGAATGTCTCTACAAGTTAAAGAAAATGTAGTAGTTAATGAAGATGGGACTCCAGCTGACTACTTTGTGTTTTCAGTCAAGGAAAAGATTGGGCTCCCCAATTATTCCGCTATTGATCTATTTGCTTCTATCGGTCGTTATATTGCAACAGATCAAATAGAAGAAGCAAAGCAGGAAGTTATCGCTGAAGTGGAGGATGTTATTGCTGTAGAGCGCGACAAGGTTGTCTCTCTCTACAAGAATGACTAAGCGGTAATAGTGGGTGTTGTAAGGGAATAAAAAAATTAACTATTTCTTTACAACATCCACACAACTTTTTCTGCTATAGTATGACTTCATGCGGGGTGGAGCAGTCAGGTAGCTCGCTTGGCTCATAACCAAGAGCGCGAAGGTTCAAATCCTTCTCCCGCTACTAGAGAGTTTATGCTATAATGGACTCTCAATCGAAGAACAGTAGTTTGAACATTGACAATTTAGTGGAATTACATGGCCGGGTTGCTTAATGGAAAGCGCCTAGTGGGAACATTGGGATACGAGTGGTTTGAACCCCTCTCCGGCCTCCATCTGAGTGTGGGAAAGCTTGGCAATCCGTCTGGTTTGGGACCAGAAGATCGTAGGTTCGAATCCTACCATTCAGACTGAGTTTTCAGCAAGGGTTCTCTTAAAAAACCCGGCGTCTCGGTTCGTTAGTGTAGTGGTCTTGCACAAGTGTCTGTCTAACATTTAGCACGGGTTCGATTCCCGTACGAATCGCCTCATCCTTTGATAGCTTAAGTAAAGCAGCGTTTATCCTAGGAAAATAAAACGTTAATATCGGTAATACAAATCCGGTTCAGGGGACCAAGTGATTATGGTGTTAGTGGTAGCACACATGCTTGCCAAGCATGGGGCGAGGGTTCAAATCCCTCTAATCGCTCTAGCAGGGAGAGTAGTTGTTAGTAGTTGGTTGTTGTTAGTTGTTTGAGGACGATGGATGAGAGCAAATGAAAAGAAAAATCTCTCCCTGCTAAACATGCGGAATGTAGCTTAACTGGTAAAGCCCGTTGCTGTGAACGACGAAGATATGGGATCGAAGCCCATTGTTCCGCCTTAAGTCCGATAATGCTAGATAAAACATACGGTCTAGCACACGCCGCATTAGCATAGTGGTAATGTTCCTGACTTCCAATCAGATTAGATCAGTTCGATTCTGATATGCGGCTCTGTAGGATTGTACCCTACTAAATTGAGGGTAGCTCAAATGTGCAAAGGAAACAATAGGCTCGCATCCTATTAGTAAGAGCGGCGGGTAGCCCCCGTGAGTGATGGAGTAGAAACTGGATACATTAAAATCCAAGACTATTTATGTACGCAACCATCCCCTCAACCAAATTTTATGATACAATGTACTTCACGCCCTCGTAGCGTAGTGGAAACGCGGTAGTCTTCTAAACTATTAAACGGGAGTTCGATTCTCTCCGGGGGTGCTAATTCTGGTAGACATGCGTGTAACGGCAGGAACTTGTCCGAGCAGATCTGCGGCCCTGCGAACCAGAATTTATGCTTCCATAGCTAAATGGTCAAAGGCAGTCGGCTCTTAACCGAAAGATTGAAGGTTCGAATCCTTCTGGAAGCACCAGCCTCTCTGATGAAATTGGTAAACATACTGCTCTCAAAAAGCAA
>Ga0307377_10003863_pt1 | contig 16642 bp, 16 predicted proteins | sample TR3MG_FD_202535 | JGI IMG/M metagenome (GOLD analysis project Ga0307377, IMG submission 202535) | Soil microbial communities from Risofladan, Vaasa, Finland - TR-3 | ecosystem: Environmental > Terrestrial > Soil > Coastal area > Acid sulfate soil | place: Finland: Risofladan, Vaasa | collected... | reverse complement strand
TATTAGAGTCAGGGGGCGATATCAAGTTTGATAAAGAACAGCTCCACTTTGAGCGTGTCAAGATCCCGGGTGAGGATGATCCGTGGGCGGTAAGAAATGTTGACCACCTGATGTTTCACGTGGCGAAGCGCCTTGGTGACGGGAGGAATGGCTCATATTGGGAAATTGATCAGACTTTAAATATATGAACAAAAGCGGGTGGTGTAAAGAGCAGGAAGTAGCCGACCCTGTGTATAGACACGATCCATAAATTAACACACCAGGTTGCGAGTAAACCCATAACCCACGGATGTACGGGCTGTGGGACCTGAAGATGTCGGTGGAGAATCGGGAATCCGGCCCCGCTTTAAGGTTTGAGTTTGGAGAAATGGACAAGGCCTACCAGTTTAAAAACGAACATGCGCGGCAATTGCGGAAATTGCCGTCTTATGCTGGGGTACCTGCAATAATAGGCCTATTTTTGTGAAAAAATCACGTAAAACGGCTCTACGTTGCTACTACAATGTCATAGAACCGAAAGGAATTCCAGTTGACAGAGATTACCAGTAGAGCTAACAGATGGGAGAATGTGGTATGAGCAGGACATTGGGAACATGAATAATGAGTGACACCACTCCGCGTGAAACAGCTTCCCGAGTTTCCGAGCGACGGAAGTACGTGACTAGACAGGCTGTAGATAAAGATCTCAGCCACCTTGACCACCTTGCTGTGGAATACGTGGGCATAAACCTGGTGTACCCAAACCCAGATAACCCCAACAAGATGACGACTGAGGAGTTTGAGTTGCTCGTGCTCTCCATACGTCGGTCAGGTTTCACACGACCTATCCTGGTTAACGCTGATGGTATGATAATTGACGGAGAGCACCGTTGGCTGGCAGCACACACGGTGGGATACACAGAGATCCCGGTGGTCCGGGTGTCAATGGGAGAGATCCAGAGAAAAATCGCAACGTTACGTCACAACAAAGCACGTGGCGCTCATGACGTGGTCCTGGAAGCGGAGATCTTCAAAGGGTTCAGGGAGCTGGGGCACCTGGATTACCTGGCTGATAGTCTGGGCACCACAGAAGAGGTGTTAGATGAGTTGATTGCCGCCCTTTCTGGTCCTGACCCTCTGACCCCCTCCACCTCGCTCGATGCCTGGATACCAGCCGCGATGCCAGCGGACCAGGCCCAGCTAATTGAAGGCAATTTTCAGGAATTAGAGATAGAGGGCGAACCACTCAGAGCCCACACATCTGAGGCAGTTGCCTATCATAAGCGCCAACAGCAGCGGCTCGAAGCACTCACCAATGAGGATGATCGGGTACGTTTCCGGGCTCGGATGAGGAAGACAGAATACCAGTTGAAGCTGGTGTACCTCGGGGATGACGGGGAGCTGGTAGAAGAGGTCCTGGGTGACAAGCCAGCAGAGAGGTTGCTGGACCTGTGTATTGAGGGGCTCGGGGTCGAGGGTGTGACCACAGCCGTTACCGAGTTTTTTACGGATTACTCCTGGGAATCATATGACGAGTATTTAGAGCTGCGAGAGCGGTACACAGGGGCCAGGTATGGTGTCGAGCTACCTGTTTTGAAGCCGGAGGAAATAAAGCTATGGCCCTCAGCGTAGCAATCATGGGTGTACCCAGCCGCCGATCCCTTTACCGGGGTGGGATGCTAAACGTGCTGCCAGATGGAGTTCAAATCATCGAGGATACCGAGGGCCGGGGTGTGTTCCCCACAGCTTTCCGGGCCTGGAGCAGCTACAACCCCCAGGCCACCCACCACCTGGTATTGCATGACGACCTGCTGCTACCACTTAATTTTATGTCCCTGGTCACTAACGTTATGGAAAGGAATCCAGAAAATGTTTTGTCGTTTCACGCCTTCAGCGTGAAGATACACGATGCCTTTCAATCCGGAGCCCCCTGGGCTGTGTGCAAACAGATCTCAGGACAGGCCAATTTATATCCGGTCCTGATCCTGGAACGGTTAATGGGTTTCTGCAAACATCAGTTGAAGCCTAAGATGCCCCTTAAACCCGGGAAGAAATTCTTGTCAGACGCTGCGGCAGTCAACATGTTTTTGCGAGTCGAGCATCGTAAGGCGTATATGCCACTACCAAACTTTGTGCAACACGCAGCCCCCCGGGATGGCGTGGCGGGTCAGAACAACCTGGGGAAGATCTCCCCATGCTATATAGGGGATTATCCCGGGGCTAAGTTCGATTGGTCATTTGACAAAGACCTACCTTATCCGACAGTATATCCATACAAACGCCGCGAACATTGGGAATGGGACTACTACATTGGGCCTTCTCCCTTCAAGGAAGACGAATAGTGAATGAGAGTGTGTTAGAATATTACAACTACTGTCGGAACAAATACGGGCCTAACAATTTACCCAAGGAGTAAAAATTATTACAATTGAATAGCACGGCTCGGTAGGTTTTACACCCTACAACCGTTGGAGATTAGCGCCCAGTCACATTCGTGGCTTGGGCGTTTTTTTATTGAAGTGGATACCACTACAGGAGTAGACAATGGGAGAATTATGGGAGCGCTGGGATAAAGAAACGAGCAAGGCATACAATGCCTTCCGTCATTATCGGGACACACCAGCTAAAGACAGAAGCATCATCAAATGCTTGGCGAGCTATTACGGTGGGGACGACCCGGACATCTGGGAAGGAAAGAAGCGACGATGGGAAATGTGGGCCAGCCAGTGGAATTGGCAGGACCGGATCAGAGCTTGGGAAGAGTACCAGGATTACCTGGCTCGGGAAGCCATGCTCGAAGCCATTTCTGAGATGAACAACAGACACGCGAAAATTGCCATGTCTGTTCAAGCTAAGGCTGCGGAGCGCTTAAAAACTCTCGATCCCCTTTCACTGAATCCTAGGGAAGTTTTGTCGTTCTTTGTGGAAGCCGCCAGGTTGGAACGTTCCAGCCGTGGTGAGCCAGAGAGTATCGAAGAACGTCAGATCAAAGCCGATACGGTTATCCGTCAGGAATTCACACGAGACCAACTTGATTCTATTGCCAGTATCGTGGGCGTGGACGACATCGTGGAAACCAAGGGCGGTGACCTCCCCATGATCGATGCCGAGTACCACATTTACAAAGATCCCGACTTTGACGAGGAGGAAGATCTAGATAGCCTGCTTGACGAGGACTTACAAGAGGGTGGTCGCTAATGGCCGAGATAGATTATCGTAAGCTACGATGGGCCCTCAGCGCTGATCTGAGGGCCTTTGCCAAGGGGGTTATGCCCTCATATGAGTTGGCCCCTCACCTACAGAAGCTGATGCTGGCACTAATGAAGGTCGAGTCTGGAGAATGGACCAGGCTCCTGGTGGTACTTCCGCCGAGGCACGGAAAACTATGTGCAGATAGTACCCCTGTGTTGACCCCACAGGGATGGGTTACCCATGGCGATCTTCGAGTGGGAGATTACGTGTTCTCCCCCAGTGGTAAGCCCGTTAGGGTGGTGGGGGTCACGCTGCCTGGGATGGCCTCGGTAGACGTTGAGTTTGTGAGCGGGGAGGTAATAAAGGTTCACCCAAACCACGAGTGGAAAATTCATGATCGTGGCAGGGGAGATTGGAAGATAGTTGAGACCAAATACCTCATGGGCCGCTCTTTGTGGTCAGGAAGGCCCAAAAAAAGAGCAGTTCTCCAAGTACCCTTGGTTGCTCCTCTGCAATATCCGGAACAAGAATTGTCTATTTCCCCCTATATGCTAGGCGTGTGGCTGGGGGACGGGACAACAAGCAAACCGTCTATTACATACCAACCCTCAGACAGCGCGGTAATTATGGCTTTAGGTGAGTTGGGGTTTTCGCCCACAGCCACCCATATTCACAAAGATACTGGGGTATACACCAGTGATTTTTGGGGCCTTTTTTACAACCTATTGAAAGAAGAGGGGTTGCTAGGCTTTAAACACATCCCGGACAAGTATCTTTGCAGCTCAGTTGATCAGCGCTCTGAGATTTTGGCGGGACTAATTGACAGTGACGGACACGTAGATCCTAAGGGGAGGGTACGGATTGTTTGCGCTGATGAGCGGTTAGTTCAGGATATTTACCAGTTGGTTCTTTCTCTGGGGTTACGCCCTTACATTATGGAGGCCGAGCCAACATTGTCTTCGTCTGGGATTCAGGGCACCAAGATGGTTTACACAATAGGGTTTCAGCCCACTTTTGAGTTGCCCACTAGGTTGCCTAGAAAAGCCATCACCAGGGTGATCACACAGAGGCGGCTAGGCATCAAAGCTGTTCGTTACAGTGACCCGGAGCCGGGGCACTGTATCCAGGTAGACAGCGAAGATGGGTTGTATCTGGTTGGAAGAGGCTTGATACCCACACACAACAGCCTCACAACCTCCGAGATATTCCCAGCCTGGTTTCTCGGACGCAACCCCAATAAGATGATCATGATGACCAGCTATTCCGGCAGCTTGGCTGGTACTTTTGCTGCACATGTTCGTCAGCACATGGATCACCCAGCGTTTCAAATAGCTTTCGGTGGTCGCCACGGTGTTAAGCTGGATCGCCGGAAGCCAGCCACCATTTCGATGCCTGGATTCCGAGGGGGTCTTTACGCAGCGGGTGTTCTAGGAGGCCTGACAGGTCGTGGTGCTGATTTGCTGCTGATTGATGACCCTGTTAAGGATGCTCTAGAAGCCCAGAGTTCAATTTACCGCCAACGTACCTGGGATTGGTATGCCTGTTTTCATCCTGACACAGAATTGTTAACGGGAGAGGGGTGGAAACCCGTTGCCGATGTGATGACTGACGAAGTTGTCGCAACGGTCAATCCTGATACACGTGAAATCGAATATAGATCCACAACCGATACAATGAGCTATCCGTATGATGGCGAGTTAATTACGCTTTACCAACGTGACGGAGCCGCGTTTTCGGTTACACCAAATCACGAGATTTTTTGGGCTTGGGAATCCGAAGGAAAGTTGCGTAAATCTCGCGTCGATGAATTACCGGACAACTTTTGTATCCCTCGTACCGGGTTGTGGAAAAACGGCACTATTCCGGCTCGGATTACGTTTTCGGGGGGGCCACCCCCCACTAAAAGCTATGATTTTGACCCATTTGATTGGTATGAGTTCCTTGGTCTGTATGTTGCAGAGGGGAATGCTTATGAGAACGGAAATATATTCATTACCCAGATTAAGGAGGAAGGGCGTCAATATGTTCGCACCCTTTTGTCCCGGTTGGGTGTTACTTTTTGGGAAAGTCCGAGCCGCTTTTCTTTTAGATCCAAATCTATTGCCTCTTACCTTTTAACTTTGGGTAGAAAGGCTCATCTAAAAAAAGCACCCCCCGAGGTTTTGTGGGCCTGTGTAGAGATCGGAGAGGTTTTTCTCAAAGGGTTGTTTGCTGGCGACGGCGAAAAGGTTTCAGAGACTAGATTTAGATTTACCACCTCATCTAAACAGTTGAGCGACGACGTATATAGGTTGGCTTTTCAATGTGGGTATAAGGTGGCTGGTTCTAAGCAACCAGATAGGACTTTTACTGGGATTTCAGGAAAGACATATACAGCCAAGCCCACGTGGGTACACAGCATACGTAAACGGGGTTTGGATGGTTGGGTAAATCAGAACAATACTTATACTAAAGTTCCGGGACTACAGAGAGAACGGTATTGTGGCCCGGTTCATTGTGTGACAGTTCCCCCACATCACAGCGTGGTTATTCGCTATAAAGGACGGGTGTCTGTGAGTGGGCAATCTACCGCTTACAGCCGTTTGGAGCCTGGGGGTCGCGTAATTATTATCCAAACTCGATGGAACCAAGACGACTTGGCGGGTAGGATTCTTTCTTCAACAGATCAGCCCGGTTCCGAAGAGTGGAAGATCATTCACCTTCCAGCCATCAATAAGCAGGGCGAGGCACTATGGCCTGAGCGCTATCCTGTTGAGGTTTTGAGAAAGATCGAGAAAACAGTCGGGCGTCGGGTCTGGCAAGCTCTGTATCAGGGGCAGCCTGTGCCTGAGGAGGGCGCTTTGGTCAATCGAGAGTGGTTTCCACTTATGGAGGCCCCTCCAGGGGGCGACAGTGTACGTCGGGTTCGCTACTGGGATTTTGCCGCCACTGAATCCACCGACGCCGATTTCACGGTGGGGTTGCTGATGAGTAAGACACCCGATGGGGTGTTCACCATTGAGCACGTCATCCGGTTCCAGTTGTCACCAGAGAAACGTAACCGAATTGTCCGGCAGGTGGCCGAGCGAGATCTCGCTCTTTATGGTCAAGGGGTACAGGTTCGCTTTGAGCAGGAACCGGGTGCCAGTGGCATCGACATGGCAAAGTCAATAGTTAACCTGCTCTCAGGGTTTGATGCCAAAAGTGATCGAGTTACCGGGGCTAAACAAGTTCGGTTTGACCCATTCAGGGCACAGGCTGAGACGGGTGCTGTGCGGGTGGTAAAAGGTGATTGGAACAAAGACTACTTTGATGAGCTCATGGCCTTCCCCTACGGCGTTCACGACGATCAGGTGGATTGCACCTCTGGAGCTTTCAACGCTCTGTCATTGCGGTTAGATAACTTCCATGACTATCTCAAATCAAGATACGGCAACTCAGATCCTGAGGTGCTCAAGTGGACAGCCAAATTCGAGAAGATCAGGCGCTCGGTAGCGAAGGATCACGGCACAGATGGTTTTGGAATGGTTCCCGAACGAGACCTGGATAACACCCTTCGGACGGAAGTGTCAAGGCTGATGGATGTAGAGTTGGATCGGGAGGGCGCAGGCACATCTTATTATGACATTAAGGTCAGCAGGCCTGGATTTTACATCTTCGTTAAACAGACAGTAAAACCCTCAGTCCTTGATTTCATGATGGAAAACTACTACGGTGCTGAGGTTGTGAAGGAAACCAGAAACGGAACGGACACCTACATCATTTCGGACGATTGCTATGTGGTATATACGCTCATGGACGGCAAAGTTCTGGCTGAAGAGCTAACAAAAAAAGGCTTCGCTAAGGTGGTGAAAGTTGTCTCAGCAAACCAAGATTTGAAAACGGCTAACGAATAACTTGACATGACCTACCACTTGTGTTAGACTTCCTTTTGTACTTGATAGCGACAAACTGTGAGTATCAAAGGCGAGGGGAAATGTTAGTAGACAGTGCAGTTTTAACCAATATGGAGACCCTACAAGCGCATCCAGGGCTTGCAAAGGTAAACGAGATTCTGAATGCGGCAGAAGAGTTGGTGGGCAAGGTGGTTAACCCCAACACCGCATTAAAATGCGTGGTTATTGCCGGACCTCCTGGTATCGGGAAAACCCATTCCGCCATGACAGCCCTGAATCAAGATCCTAATGTGTATAAGCATCTCTACAAGGGCTACATGACACCATTCAAGTTCTATGAGGCTTTAGCTAAAGCCCCCGGCTGGAATGATGTTTATGTCTTTGACGACTGTGATGGTATTTTCAACAACGTTCAGGCTCTGAACGTCCTCAAGGCCGTGGTGGACCCCGAGACCCAATATGCTGTCTCCTGGCACTCTTCACGAGCCGAGGTCAAATCGTTCCGATTTCTGGGGAAGATTGTGATTCTCACCAACTACATGCTCCACATCTCCCCACATTACCAGGCATTTCTGGATAGGGTGCTATATTATCCGATTGCTCTTACGAAAGAAGAGGTTTTATTAAAGGTTGCCGAAATCGCGCACATGACGAGTTTTTTCAACTTCGGTAGACGTTCGGCCAGTGTGAATGATATCCTTGTGTGGATGAATGAAAACACGGATAATTTTCGCACTGACATTACTTTCCGAACGTTCGAATCAGCGCTCGAATTGTCGCGCAGTTTTCCGGACGGGCGGTGGAAAGAAATGGCCCGTCACACTTTATTGGCTGGTTAGAGGTTAGAATACAAGAGAGGTAAGACAGATGACTTTCCAGATTCGACAGGGTGACATTCTTTTGAAGCGTGTTGCCAACAACATCGAGGATTTTGAAAAGAATCCTCCAAGAGGTGTCCGTGGGTTTTCCCCCATGGGGCATACCAAAGCTGACGTCCAGATCAAGGACACCGACGGCTTCGCCATCGTAGGCTTTGGTGAGGGCTCTGGGCACCGTCACGTAGTTGAGGGTGCTGTACAGACCCTGGTCCAAGCACGGGCCACCGAAGAAACCGTTCAATCCTACCTGATGGGTGAGTTGACGGATGAATTCTTCATGTACGTCAGTGTTATTGAGCCGGGACGTCTTGTTCATCAGGACGCCACAGAGACCGTGTTCGAGGAAGATCACGGCGTTCTGGAAGTCCCCCCGGGCGTTTACGAGGTTATTCGTCAGAGAGAATACGACGAGTCAACTCACCGACGCTACGTCGTAGACTAGGGATTATATTGATGTCTGAAGACACCCGTCTTAACGAATGGGTGCAGAGGTGGTGGCGGGATGCGTACTTCTCGCCACTAGCTGTGAGCCACGCTCAGGTAGAAGATGCCATTCGCGTGGTTTATAGGGTGCTGGACGCTCCGCCACCTCCTATTGTTTGGGTTGCATCTCCCGCCGCACAGATCATTCCTGCTGGGATAGGGACTGCCCGACAGAGGGTGCTGTTTGAACGGGATTTTTCCCAACAGGCTCTTATCTACCAGGAGCGATTAGAGAAAATGGCTCCTTTTCCAGAGGGTGGTGATCCCGGTTTCCGTAGGAGCGCCCCCTTTAGTAGTGACCTGGGGGCAGAGGGAACGAGGTTCCTGGACATGTATCTATTAGCCCTACGGGAATCTGTACGGGACCCCCGGGTTAATCCAATGTACGTCCAGAACCTAGCTTACCTGGTTACCAATCAATGGGTTCGATGCCAGATAGCACTAATTACCGAGGGGTTGGATGACCCTGTCAGCGGCCATGCCGCCAGCAGTGACGTCGCCGCTCTGGGTCGAGCTTTAGCCACACTCATGAGAACCACGTTTTTCACTGTATTCTCAGCGGCGTGTCTTGTATGCAAACGTCCTAGTATAGTACCCCGGCTTGATGGACAGCGGTTTCGCCTGGATAACCCGGTTGGACCAGCCATCGAGTTCCCGGATGGGTTCTCCAAATACTATCTTCAAGGTCTAGAATTTGATTCCGAGGTGGTCATGTATCCAGAGCGTATGGACCCACAGACCATTTTTGAAGAAATAAATCAAGAGCGGCGTCGAATCAGATTAGAGCGGTTCGGGTTAGAAAAGTTTATCACTGAGGTGGAAGCCGAGACCGTGGACAATGACAGGTTTGGGATACTGTATCGAGTGCGTTTTGACCAGGGTGATGACCTCCAGATGGTTAAGGTAATTAACGCCACCCCCGAACCAGACGGGACCCAACGGAATTTTTTCTTACGGGTCCCCCCTTGGGTGAACAGCTCTAAAGCTGCCGTGGCCTGGACATTTGATCTGGACGAAAACGAGTACCAACCAGAATTCGAAAGTTAACAGCTACAAAGCAAAAGGATTTATGATATACTAGCCTGGTATGAGACAACAACAACTTGAACCACGGCGAAGCAAATTAAGAGTTAGCACTTTCCTCCAGTTTCTCTCAGCACCAATTGCTGTAATTTCACCGCTGTTGGTGTACCTAATACGACCGGAAACGGCCTGGTACATCTACTGCGTTTTGACATTATGGCCGTTGGTGTTGTTGCTTGTAGGGGTGATCGTCGCCGGATCAACAAGTGTACGGGAGGCTGAATAATGAGTCGTATCGAGAAAATTCTGAATACATTTGGGCTGGAGCCTGCTCGGGCAATGAAAGCCAACTCCTCGGGTGTACCGTCTCCCTCCTGGTATCGGGGGGGCTCTATTTTCGACACCCCCCAAGTAGACGACGCCGTTCAATCCTATGAGGATTTGGCCCGTCGTTTCACGATTTCAGACCTGAATTACATGTGCGGGACTAGGCTGGGTGACATGGCGGGGACATCTGAGTTGCTTTTGTTTCCCGAGGATGCGGATCTCGACCCGGAAACAGGTAAACCAGACATTACTGAGGCTATTCCTCGGGGTAAGCACCCTTTTTATTCCCTGTTAGACAGGCCAAACCCCCACACAACGAAGTTTGAGTGGTTGAAACAGGTAACCTTAACCACCCTGCTATCCAACCGGGGGTCTTTTGTTCACATTGATGATGGTAGGCGGGAGGCTTCTAAGCCCCAGCTTTCGGCTCAGTCATCTCCAGAGATTGAGATTTCCATCGACGGAGAGCCTGTGGCTCTTTGGACGTTACTACCTCACATGGTAGAGAAGAAAGACAGCAAAAACAAGCTGGTAGATCATTTCCTTATGGACCAGGGGATGGGCCAACCCCGGGTGAAGTTTGACCCCTCATGTATCATGTGGATAAAAGAGTTCAACCCCGTTGATTTCATGGGCTCACTGTCCCGGATGGTACCCAGCCAGATGGCTACCGATTTTGACATGGCTGCTAAGACGGCCAACACGATGCTCTTCAAGAACGGTTTGCAGCCAGGGGCCATTGTCGAAGCTGATAGGGAATGGATTGACCCCAGCATGTTTGCTATGATGCAGAAGCTGTGGGAAGAGCAGTTGAAAGGTGTAAACAATTGGTACCGAATTCTCCCTCTCTGGGGTGGCTTTAAGCTGAACCCCACTCAGGGATTCACGCCTGCGGATGCTCAATATATTGAGGGCAGCGAACAGGCTACAGCCAGGATATTTGGTGTCTGGGGTGTTCACCCTGGCATCGTTTTTGTCAATGACGTTAACAAGGCCAATGCTCAGGTGGCTGATTACGTAACCCGGAAGTACACCCTAGAGCCTCTGTTGAGTCGAATTGCAACCTCTATCACGCTGCATGTGCTGCCCCATTACAGCAAATCTAGCAAGAAGAGGATCGTGGCCCACTTCGTAAACGTGGTACCACGAGACGAGCAGATGATAGCAGGGGTCGAGGCCCAGAAATCGGCTACGGCGATGAGAAATGCCCAGGCTACCCAGTTATGGGTATCTTTGTTAGGCAAAAAAGAAGGTTTAGACGAATCTAAAAGAGTTGGGCTGGTGTCAGATGAGGTAACAGGCAAAGATATCAAAGACGAGCCGCCTCCGCAGGCGGGTCCGGAAGAGGACCTGATGGGACCAAACGCCCTTCCACCACCGGGAGGCACGGGTCAGGCTAAGAAAACCCTGATTGGTGCTCCTAACGGTGCCAACCCAGCCAAAAAATCACTTGATGCCGAGGATGTGTCTGAAGTGCGTCAAGCGGTGAAGGACCTGGCCTTTAACCAGAAGATGCAGCAAATGCTGATGACCAAACTTATTGTTGAAGGTGCCTTTACCAGGGATTTCGTCCCCGGCGAGGAGACTGATGAGCAGTTCAACTTCCTGATAAGCGAACAGGATCTGGACGAGCTAGAAAGGTTCTGGGATGAGAATTTCCCAGAATATGTGGGATTGATGTCGGCTGCAAAGCCAAAGGAATAGGTAAGGTAGGAAATGTTAAAATTTTGGGTTCGTGAACCCGCTTGGGAGGGGGCTGGACCTGAAAACAGCACCTTTTACCTGGCAGAATGGGAAAGGGGCTATATCCAGCCTTGGAACGAGTGGAGACAGTTTGTAAACCCCCGTCGATGGAATTGGATCACATTCAATTTTGCCCACATTCAGGCCGAATATGCTCGATATGCTGATTACATCAGCTTTGAGTTCGTAATCCTGGGTTTCGGGTTCCGGTTTCACCACACGATAGGCACCGAAGAGGAGTGTGAACAGAGGAAGGTTGAAACGGATGAATTCTGGGACGAAGTGACGGCCCGGTCCTTACAGACCGAACAGCTAGAGAAGCTGTGGGCTGCGCTCCCAGACGACGTGAAGGCGGAGCATGTTACCCCCGAGCTTCAAGAGCAGATCGAGTTGGGTTTATCCGAGCCTGAGGACGGTAAGCGAAAAGTTACCGCCAGCCCCCAGGTTTTGGATAAGTTAGGGGAGATGCTCAAGTAATGCCAGCAATCGTTGACAGCCAAACACCCCATAACCAGAAAGACGAGTGGCGAACACCCTCAGAGCTGTACAAAATGCTCAACTATGAGTTTTGTTTCGAGCTAGATGCAGCAGCAACCTACGACAACACTCTTTGTGAGCGGCACTACACCATGGAAGACGACGCCCTGATTCAAAACTGGGGTGAAAATGGGGTAAAACGAGTGTTTTGTAACCCCCCGTTCAGCAGGATGAAGGAATTCCTGGAGAAAGCTATCCAAGAGTACGAGGATCATGCCCACGAGATCGAAATCGTGGTCTTGATACGAGCAGACGGGTACGAAACCAAGTGGTTTCAGCAGGTCCTAGATCCCCGGAAACGGTTCACTAGGCCCATTTTAACACCCAGGTACCACATTCGGCAGCTTATCCCCAGAGTATCATTTAATTTACCTAGTGGCAGCAAGCCGTCAGCAGGGCCAACCTTTCCATCGGCGGTGGTGGTGCTCTCGAAGCACTATCCTCCGGGAATGTATTGGTGGCATTGGAAAGATGAGGCGGTAGAGAAGCAGATAAAATAGAGGCAGTACGATGACATCTTTTGGATTCCATGGTGGCCCCGGTGGTAACCACAACGGGCTAGGCGATTACTTCAGAGCACTTGATGCAGCGGGTATTCCAGCCACTGCCAAATCTACCGATGATTTCGGTCAGGTCCGGGAGTTAGCGGATCTGGAGCGTGTTTCAGGTGTACCACACAACAAAATTTTCCGTATCACCATGGGCAGAGATGGTGCGAGTCTCGATGTCCCCCCGTATCACCTCTCCCCCTCAGAAGCAGCTCAGGCACACTGGCAGCGAACAAAGTTTTCCCTACCCCCTGAATTTACACACTATAAGGACACCGTTTGGCTAGAATTGGTCAATGAGTTGGATCAGGACAGGGCCGATTGGATCGGCTCTTTTTGTGTAGAGATAGCTAACCTGGCCCGGGCAGAGGGTTACCGGGTGGCCTTACCCTCATGGTCGTCTGGAACACCCATGTATGATGGTTGGGAGACACCTGGGTCACTGGCTTTCCTCAGGCTCTGTGCCCAGTATCCAAATGACGTAGCCTTGTCACTTCACGAGTATTCCTATGACGTAAATGACATCCAAAATATTACGCCCCACCTGATTGGTCGTTTTGCTGCGTACACTTTTGATGTTTGTGCTGCCAACGGGATTTCCTTTCCCACGACCTTCATCACTGAGTGGGGTTGGACCTATAATGACGTTCCAAACGACGTCGATCAGGCAATGGCTGATGTGGCGTGGGCCTACAGCGTGTACAAACCATATCCCCAGGTAAAGGGAGTTGCCTTGTGGTATTTGGGTGCAGAGTATGGGGGAATTGCTAACGAGGCCCAGAGGCTGATAGCTCCGATGACCCAGTTTATGCTGGATAATGGGACTGCCCCACCACCGGAGCCACTCCCGCTACCAAGTGGTCGTGGTGAGCCTCGGGTTCAGTATGAGCGGGTGTATGTGTTGCTGGCTCCTGATCACGACGAGCCGTGGGCCTACGCGGTGATTGACGGGTCCTGGCGCAACAAGAGATACACATTAGGTGGCAGCGCTGACGATGCTGGTATTGGTAACCTAGGTATACGTCGGGTCCTGGCAGTAAACCCCGAGGAATGGGGCCCAGGAGATGACGGCACAGGGCTGTCAGGGTTCTACCGACAATATTACCCAGGCATCATTTATGAGCCAATTAAAGTTGGCACCCCAGCGGAGCTTAGAGCCTTTCTAGCGGGAGAGGTTCCGGCTCCTCCACCATCATCCTTCAGGTTTGAGTATTGGCCCACAGAGTTCAAAGTGATTACTCAGCCCTTTGGGGCTAATCATGACTATTACTGGACAGAATTTGGGCTCCCCGGCCACGAGGGGATTGATTTTAAGGCTCCTGGTAATACCAAGATTTTCGCGGTTGCTCCGGGTGTGGTGAGTCAGGTTCATACAGACCCGCTTACCCACAACTACGGAATCTTCGTCAGGGTAGATCACGTTGATAGTTACCAGACCACCTATGCTCATCTGAAGCAGCCCCTAGTGGTGAAAGGCCAGGTGGTGGCTGCGGGTGAGGTGTTAGGGTTGGCAGATGACACTGGAAACAGTTTTGGCAACCATTTACACCTGATACTGAAGCGGCTAGGGTATTTCTACCCCGCCCCAGCGGGATCTGAGTTGGATTACTGGCCTTACAGCATATTTGATCCAACCCCGTTCATTTCCACGGGTTTACCCATTCCCGTCCAGGGTGGCGGAGAGGTGCGAATAGGCCTCCACGGTCGAGCTGATGGTGGGGACATGCCAGAAGCAGACATCATGGAGTTCAGAACCATGAAACCTGAGGTAATCAAGGTGCTTTCCTCCACCTCGGGGACCAGTATAGCCCGGTTAGCAGGTGAGCATCCGGGGGTTCCGTTCATTATCAGAGCCTTTCTGCATTTCGGTGGCCGGGTGATAACACCTGAGCAATTCTACAACGACACGATAGGTGACGTTGAACGCGCTGTTAACCACGTCGGTGGTGGTCGAGAGGTCTGGGTCGAGATCCATAACGAGCCCAATCTGGTTGAAGAGGGTTGGATGGCCTCCTGGGCTGATGGAACAGAATTTGTCAACTGGGCCAGTCATGTGTTATCCAGGTACCGAGGACGGCTCCCGAGTTACATTAACTACATGTACCCAGGGCTCTCCCCTGGCGGTGATGTAGCGGGTGTGAGGATGAATCACTGGTCATTCTTTGACCAGGGCGCTCAACAATGGTCAAATTACCAGGGTATTGGAGTTCATGCGTATTGGGCAGACGCCTACCCGATGTCTCAGGCAGTGGATACGGTAAGCTGGTTTGCTCGGAAGCTGCCAAGTAAACCTATCTGGGTGACTGAGGCCAGTCGAAACGACAGACCAGAGGTTGTTGCTGCTAACGTGTATGCCCAGGAGTACATGGCTTTCACCACGGCCCTAAAAAGCTGGCCCAACGTAGCTGGTGTCACCTACTTTATTGTGAGTGCCTCTAACCCATTTTTCCACCCCGAGTGCTGGGTGGTTGACAACAATTCGAAAGGGATAGGCGCGATTATAGGAGCTAGATAATGGAACCTGTACCAGTTGAAGAAATGGCTGCTTTAGCCCACGATATTTGGGCAAGATGGATGCAGTACATGTTTGATCAAGGACACTTTGATTCAGTAAACCATCCTGGAATGAAAATGAATGCGTTGGTTTGTCCGGTAGAGGTTTGGGAGCGATGGACCAGGCAAATGAATACTCCATATCACGAATTGTCAGAGAAAGAGAAAGAGAGTGATCGTGAAATTGCGCTTCAATACCTGGATATCATAAAGGGCTAGGTTTGTGGAGCCCGATAAGTTTCAGAAAGCGGCTGAAGAGCGGCGGATGGGGGTGATAATCGCCTCCAAAGAGTTGGTTGACGAAGATCCCAATTGGTGGTGGTTTCTGCATGAGGTCAAGGTTCTGGAATATGACGAAGTTCGCCTTTTCCCCTATGATGTAGTGGCTTTTACTGGTTGCTGTGAATATTTTGATGCCCTAGAACCGGGCGAACTATTACCGCAATACGATCTAGTTCTCCAAAGGCACCACACACCTGTTTTTCAGGCGTCACTACCAGGGGTTTCCGTTGAATTATATATGCCAAAGTTATCTGGGGCACGGAAAACTCTAGCTAGAAGGGAGTTTGAACGATATGCACCACAAGAGGGGACAGCCTAAAAACGCCCGAGCTGGCTGCTTGATGTGCAAGCCGCATAAGGCCAACGGAGTAGACAGGCGAACCGTTCAGGAACGCCGCCAACCAGATCTCTCAAGGTTGATAGCGGATTACTTTCATGAGTATACTGGTTTTGGGCCCACGACTTGGCCCCATGACTGGGATTGGGACGATGGCTGGAACGATTGGGCTGGACCTGAAAACATCGAAGCCGCTAACGTCATAGAAACCGAACCAGGACGATTTAGATTAGGAGAAGAAGAATGGCCTTTATAAAAGAACCTATAACGATAACAATCAACGATCAACATTCCACCAGCATTTCCGCTGCTGTGGCTGCTGAGGTTACCTCTCTCATGTCAGACAGTTCCACAGGGGGCTATCAATGCTCGGGCTGCGGTAAGCAGGTATGGGATTATCACCACGAGTGCCAACCAAAGCAACCGGATATCTACTTCCCTCCTATGGCTTTGACCCCCGTTATTGATAACGTGGCGCTTGGGCGTATTGCGGACGCCCTGGAGCGGATAGCTGCCGTTTTGGAAGCAGATGCCTGAGAATCTCAAAGGCCTGTCTAAGTTCGGCTGGTCTGTCGCCCTTATTCTGAAGGCGACGGCCCTGAAGCAGAACGGGGAACCGCTCTGGAAGTTCAACGGGCCTGGAGCACATTACCTCTACAACCTGACACCTGAGGGTAGAGCGGTTTTTGGTGTGTCTGACAAGAGAATCTCTCGGAAGCGGCTGCTGTCACTGCGGGACCGGATACCTCAGGCAACGGCCAACCAGCGGCTACGGCCCCTGGCATCGGCTCTACATCGAGGGGATATAACGGTCGATCAGTTCAGAGCTCAGGCTAGGGATGCCATCAAACAGGCCTACATCGGCCAATACGCCCTGGCAAGGGG
>Ga0307377_10003860_pt1 | contig 16644 bp, 19 predicted proteins | sample TR3MG_FD_202535 | JGI IMG/M metagenome (GOLD analysis project Ga0307377, IMG submission 202535) | Soil microbial communities from Risofladan, Vaasa, Finland - TR-3 | ecosystem: Environmental > Terrestrial > Soil > Coastal area > Acid sulfate soil | place: Finland: Risofladan, Vaasa | collected... | reverse complement strand
GACTCGCTAATCCAGAACCGCAGGGTGGAATGCCAGGTCAGCCAGGAGCAGACGGAGGAGATCCAGGTGGCGACGGACAGCAGTCAGCTATGATGCAGAATGGAATGGATGATCAGGAGCCTGATTACGAGAACATGAGCGACGATGAGTTGAATGCAGAGCTTGCTAAATTACAGGGTGCGAGCAAGGGTAAGGAAATTGAAAAGAGTTTGGAGATATTGATTTGAGAGGGTTTGAATCATTGGTCAAGGGATTGAACGGTCGTGCGACACTGAATGCCAAGAATGGTGATTTAGTATTTAATACTATCTCTGGGCAGGTCACATGCACGACTTGGGCTGGATACATAAAGCGTTACATCCCACGTAGCCATATGCAGATTAAGAGAAGCATCGACATTATGATCCAGAAAGGCATAGACCACACATCATTCACGTCATCGATCCCAGATAAATCAGCATATGAAAGAAAAACTATTACGATCCAAAAATTAAATATCACAACACTTGTGACACAATTAAAAGAACAGCTCACGGACTTGCCGAAAGACAATTTCATTGTCAGTAGTAACCTAGAGGAGCTAATGCACGATGCAGCAACGGCTTCGATTGAAAATTACGGTAAACCATCGCACTTCGTATGGTTTGGTGATGAGTATGTCATGTTTGATAACGACAAGAGCGCAATTGAGTTAAAGTTCGTGAGTCCAACTGAGGGTGCAATATTAGTTTATCGACCTAAAAGCGTGGTGGTTGCAAAGGTAGCGTGAGTGAGAATAAAGCTAACCGAAATAGTAGAAGGCACATCAAAGGCCGACGTAGCAGACCAATTACGCAAGGCCGCTAACGAAATATCACCAATCAAGCCAGAGCGCACAGGATCACGTCGGTTTCCAATGAGGGCAGGCCGCGAGATATTCGAGCACTTCGACAAACAATTTAAAAAGACAATTGACGATATCAAGGCCGATATTGAAAGGATCTTAGGATGAAACAAGTAGCATCCGTTGCAGTATGTGACAATCAAGGTCGCATACTAATGGGCAAGCGCAAGGACACAGGCGGTTGGACTCTGCCAGGTGGACATATAGAACCAAACGAAACGGTTCATGATGGAGCGTTGCGTGAGTTGTTTGAAGAAGCAGGTGTTGAGGCCGCAGGGCTTACTCATTTAAGGTCGAAAGTGGTTACAACCAAACGTGGTGAACTAATCTTAGTGCATGCCTATCAGCTTGCAGCCGAGCCGTTTAAAACAACAAGCAAGTTTGATCCTGACGAGGAAGTTGATAAATGGGAGTGGATTGACTACAGTACGGGTTTACCAGACAAGGTGCGCGACAGTTTACACAATAAGCGCGATGTCGTCTTAGAGGAGCTTGGAATAGTGGAAAAGCCCGACATGCTTTACATCGACATGACTATCAAAGGCAGAGAGATCGAGCACTATATATCCAAGGGTGTCAGACCAGCCGACCGTCAAGGTCCACACAAATACCTACGAAAGTACATGGGTCGCAACGGTCAGTGGATCTATATGTATCACGAAGGCGAGAATCCAGGCCGACCGATGGCAGAGGATGCGGTTAATCATTTACACTCGCTTGCTAACGAGCATGCACATCCACACGCGAAAGCGTTAATAGCTACGTTGCAGGAGCATCATCCAGAAAAGATTGCGATGCTACGCAAACTGGCGACCGAGCATAATCACGAACCAGCTAAAAAACATCTCGACCAGCTTGGGATACCACACAGCGATAAGAAACTAGAAGACCGCATCCTTCCCGCGAAGACAGCGTTTCAACAGGAACTACCAGCCGACCAAGCTAAAGATGCACGAAAGCGATTATTTGAAGGAGCGCATGGTGCGACTCATAGTTATTTAGAAGGCCATAGAGATTCTCCATTCACTACCAAACTTCAAGAGCATGACGTAAAATCAGAGCACTTAAAAGAAGCTCTTGAGGGACATAACAACCTCCAAGGCATGATTCAGGCCGTTCATGATCACATGAAGCGCATGGACACAGCACACGAAGGATTAGGAACACCACGCAACAGTTCGGCTAGTGAAGCAGGTGGCTATGGTTCACTTGGATTTCAGTCGGCTGTTAAGAAACTCCAAGAGGGTGATCACATCAGCGAAGCTCACGGTCGCAAGCTCGCGTTAAAGCGCACACCACAAGAGGGTATTGATTTTGATTGGCTTGGTGAGTCAGGAGAGCATAAAGAACACCAGGCACAAGCCGAAGGCAGGATGCGTGAACGTGCGGCAGAAGAAGAACGTAAACGTAAAGCAGACGAACGTGCGCGTGAAGAATTGCGCGGATCAATGGCAGAGCATGTTGCATCATTCGTAAATGGTGGCATGTCTACCGCAGAGCAAATCAAACTACAGAAATTTTTCAACAAAGCGTTTAAAAACCGTGACGATGGGCAAACGCTTCGTAAGGAGGATTGGCCTTACGACTTTTCGCAGCATGGCGTGAAAGTTAAGATCGACCAAATTCAGTGGTTGGGAGATGGTTCTGTAAAATTCTATATGGCTGCATATAAGGGTGGATCGAAAATAACTGAGACATGGGACCGTCAGTGGTCCATTCTACCTGATGGTGGCGCTGAGATTTACAACGCCTATCTTGAAGTCAAGCCTTCCATGCGAAATACCGTAAAAATGGGAGCTATGATAAATAATGCTCAGGTGAAGCTGTTAAAAGCGTACTCTCCTAAAGGTCAAGTGCGAGTGACCGCCTCTCTTGGAGTCGGTGGTTACAATTGGTCGAATCAAGGATTTTCATTTTCCAGCGACAGTGAGCGAAATGATTATGTCGCTGATTTTGCACAGTGGCTTAAACAAAAGCATGGCGTCAATCTATCACGCGAAGACATGAAGAAATTTAAACAGCCGTGTCATATATCGTCGTTTGATGTTGGTATCTACGTTGAGAGAAATATTAATGGTAGAACTGAGAAGGTACATCTCGGTAAAGAGTTTCTACTTGGTAAGCAATGGCGCGGCACTTATAAAGTGTCTGAGATGAACGACGACAATCCTGCTCATAAGTTTTTCCAAAACTACGCACAGATGCGACGCGAGACATGGAAGGTTCTGGAGCCAGAGTATAAAGAGATTATATCCAGAGAGCGTGAGTCGAGAGGAATGTCACCGGATGCTCAAGGTTCTCAAGGTTCGAGGAGTGGCAGTTCTGGAACGCGTACAATTGGTCGATTGCCGAGTGGTTATCGAGATTGGGATGCGGACAGGCTGAGAGCCTACGCGAGAGAGAATCAGGAGTCTTTAAGTACCACACAGCGAGTTAACTTGCAGAGAGCGTTTGACGCTGTGAATAGAAGGAGAGCCGCATGACAGAAAAATTATTTGATGACGATGCGAAGCCTAAAAAGAAAAAAGGCGACGATGAGGGTGAGGGATATTCAGAAGGACACCTTGATGGCGATCCCGACTTTGCTGATTCATTTTTACAGATGAGTGATGAGCACTGGGAGAAGGAAGACCCTGAGTTTCACGAAATGATGATGAAGCATCGAAAGATCCATAGTGGCACTGACAAAGACGCAACTTGAGTCGCTGATTGAGGCGATTCATAATAGGTTTATCAGCTTCCGCTATGATGCTTTGGGAGATCGTGCGTTAACGACCGCAGAGGTAGCGGAGTTGCAGAGATTAGGATTGCTACGCAGGGGCACACGTCACATGGTCACAGATCCTACCGCGTTAGGTAAGATCGTCGCTTTATTGCCACCGTCGAGCAGATCCAAACTAACCTACGAGCAGTTGTTAGATAAAATCAAGAGAGCCGAAGTCCCAAGAACCGCAGTCGAAACGAAGGCGATAGAGTACGCGACCGAACACGCTGGCGAGTACATCAAGGGCATTGAGGAGATGGCGATACGCACAGCCAGGACTGGGACCGCTCGCGCAGGCATGGAAGCACTTAGAGCCGTTCAGCAAGGGGTGAGTGAGGCAATTGCAAATCGTAGAACCATTGGCGAGTTAAAGACCGAGCTATTCGACATGCTTGACGATAGATATCGTGATTGGCAGAGAGTAGCGCATACTGAAATAAACACAGCGATCCAACACGGTATTTACGCAGATATCAGAGAAAAATCGGGAGATGGTGACAACCAACTTGTTTTTAAAAGACCAGCGCCAGACGCATGCCGACATTGCAAACGTGTTTATTTAAAGCCAGATGGTGTGACACCTAAGATATTTAAGTTGAAGGATTTAGCCGAGAGCAACATTGGTATGAAGGCAGCGGATTGGCAACCGACAATTGGTTCGGTACATCCGTGGTGCCACTGTCAGTTGTTTGTGGTGCCAGAAGGATATAACTTTGTTACAAACGAAGACGGAAATGCAATACTGACGTACACAGGAAAGACAGGAAAGGTCGAAGAATAAATGTTTTACTATTATGGGCGTAAGAAAAAAATCGCTCACCTATACCCACAGCCTAAGTTTGACTCGATAGTTGAACCATTCGCAGGATCGGCAGCATATTCGCTTCATGGCAATAACTGGGAGAAGGATGTATTCCTTTACGACATCGACCTTCGGATCGTGCGGTTGTGGCAATTCCTCCAGCAAGCAAGTGTTAATGACATCAAAAAGCTACCATGCGAGCCTGAGATGACAATCAACGACCACAAACAATTATCGAGAGCCGAGAAAGATTTAATAGGTCTACATCTAAGCCCTGGATCATCAATGCCAGCAAATATCTCGACCAAGTACGACCGATGGGCAGTTGGTAAGCAATACATCCTAGAAAACGTGCATAAAATAAAGCATTGGACTATTCAGCAAGCGTCGTATCGTATGATAGTTCCAGAGGCCGAGGCGACATGGTTCATCGATCCACCGTATAATGAGGGTGGCAAGCATTACCGTTTCGGTAAAATTGACTATCAGCATCTTGCAGATTGGATTAAAAATCTAAAAGGACAAGTGATAGTATGTGAGAGAGATGATGCGGATTGGCTACCGTTTAAATCACTCACTAAGTTCGCTGGCATTGCCAACAGAACAGTTAAAGAAGGCGTTTACCTTAAGGAGAGTCAGCATGCATGACGATTTAATCGAGAAAGCCGTCACTCATAAGTATATTAAACGTACTGGTACGCCAGGAAATTACAAATACTGGTACAAAATGCCAGATGGTTCGGTCAGATCTAGTGCTGACGACCCAGATCTACATGCAAAGGGTAAGATTGAACATCTTAAGCGATTGATCCTTGGCAAGCATGCAGGTCATCACAGCATGTCAAATGCAGAGATGCAAAGTCACGTCGGAGTGGAAAAAAGGCAAGTAACGAATATGGCTTCAAACATGCGACGTGCCCAACGAACAGGTACGGATCATGGCCTTGAGGATCATGAAATAAAAGAGGCGCATGAGGCGACCCCTCCAGAGTCTAGCGAAGCCGAACCAACTACTAGTGAGCCATCAGGTGCATCATCAGAACCTACCGATGCCGAAGCCGATAGAACCGCAGCCAGAGCGCGACGTGCAGAAAGTCGGGCAACACGCAGAGCCGCAGAGGAAGCCGCTGCTACGACCCCAACAACGCCAGCCGCAGATGAGCGAAGCATTAATGATCGGATGCAAGCCGCAGGGTTTGACCGAGTTGGGGTGAGAGGAAATCAGTGGGAGAAAACTGGCTACACAGTTCGCTCCGCAGGTGGCAGATATAAAGTTACCGACCCAGGTGGTGCCGCCATAGGTGTTGTAGGCAGTCCAGAGGAAGCCGCGGCTAAAATAAAAGCCGACATGAAGGATACAGCATCGACCGAAGCCGCAGCATCGACTGGTGATGCAAAACAAAAACTTATAGATAAACTTAAGAACGAACACGGAATTGATTTGTCAGGTGATAGTACCGCAGCCGAGTCAGCCGCAGCCGTTAGAGCCGCAGCAAAACCGACAGAGGCCACAGGTAACGCAGCCGATGACCTTCAAGAACGTGCCAGATCTAGTGCAGAGAGAACTGGAGATGCAGTTCGACGTATGAATGCAGAGCCGGATCAAATTGACACTACAGCCGAGGAGGATGCCGAGCCAGCCGCAACACCAGCCACAACACCAGCCGCAGAGAAAAGAAAAATCAGTGGCGAGATATCAAGCCAAACTCATGGTCGACAGATCAATATTATGAAAATGGGTCCATTCCAACGTGCAGTCGAAGCAGCCGTTGCAGGTGGCATGACAGCTAAAGATGCTGTTAGGCAGGAGATACCTAATTTCTACGAGCCGCAAGCAGGCGCTCCAGGATCACCTGAAGCCGACACAGCCGCAGCATCTATGAGTGAACGACTTGCCGAGTCAGCAAGGGCAGTACGCGAAGCACAAGCCCCAGGATCTCCAGCCGCACGTGAGTTGGTAACAGTTGACCCAGACTTCGGTAGAAGTGAAGAAGCCGTTCAACGCATGGTCGATCAACAAGCCGCAGGTGAAAATCCATACATTGCGCGAGCACAGGAAATATTCTCACGTATCAAAGGTGATTTAAAAGAGGATCGTCGTAAGAAGTGTGAATACATGCTCAAAGCTCTTTCTAAATTACACACTGAGGGTTTAAGTTTCACGGAGGGTGCGGTCCTTGACGCATACAAAGAGCAGGTAACGGCAGATGGCGGTCGCGTCACCGCGAGAACGGCACTACCGCATAAAGAGTTTGAGAGTGGTACATTTATCTCTCTCAATGAGGCGATGAAGAATCCTGCGATAGATCCAGAAGTTGAACGAATGAAGCGTGGCTTCGCTGCAAAACAATATGCACGTTTACAACCATTTTTGAGCGACGAATTTAAAGCTGCAAACCCTGACGGTCGTCCACCACCATATCCACGATTGGTGGATTTAAAAACTTGGTCGCAACATGGTTCGAGTCAGGCAGACAATATTAGTACACCGGATCATCGTGTGCAGAGAGCTATGCCACAAGAGTTTTATGATTCGGTGGCAACTGGTCCAAACGGTAAAGCAGTAATGCCTCCAGGTTGGATGCCACTACATTTAATGCCAGCGTGGAACTACATCGTTAAAAAGACAGGTGGCAATCCACATGCGTTTAGAGGCGGTGGCCAAAGTGGAGAGTTGAATCAAGAGTACGGGAAAGTCAGTGGTAGCACTTCTAAGATAAATCTTGGCAATCAGGCGAAGACATTCGACGTAGAGCGAGATGATGGGACAATCGGCCAGCAGAGCGAAGGCACTCTCTTATCGTCATTAAGAAAGTATGTGCAGATGCGTGGCGGCCACGATCAGTTAGTAGACATACCTAAAGGCAAACTCTCTGAATTGGGATTGGATCATAGTAAAATATTCAAGGCGATTGGTAAGGGTGGTGATCCAGACATTCATGAAACGATGAAATCCAAGATCGTTGACCCAGTTGGCCTAGTTCATGCTATGATGGGTGATAAGGACGATAAGAAGACTCCAATTTCGACGTCGAAATCGTTCGGCCTCTATGTAAATCCAGAAGAAAATTATATTCCAGGTGAGAAATTAACTAAAGGTGAGCGCATTGTTATCGACCTGCGAAAAGCCAAAGTTGATAAAATCCAGAGTATCCTCAGAGCTAGGAGCGCAAGGGCTTGACGTAGATGACGTCAAGTGTCCAAGGTGCAATACTCAGGTATTTAAAAGCAAGAATGGCGAGATAAAAATGAGGGCGAAGCTACTGGTATGGAATGATGCCGGATGCTTTGCGGTGTGCAGATCTTGCACCTCAAACGTCCCTGTTGACATGGCTGTTTTTAAATCTATTGAAAAGAAAATGACATACGAGGTTAAGAAATAATTTGATTATCCGAATAAACCCTGTATAGAATACTACATACGCAACCGGAGACTCATGATTTGACGGAGTGGTTGTCCCAGAAACAGACGGACACATTCCGTTTTTTTTATGGTTGACCATGATCGCTCCGAATTTTTTTATTAGTCATGACGAGTTCCGTGTATGGAACCCTAACGTCGATTTTATTAAATCGGATGACGACGATGCGTATAACTCTCGCCAAATTCGTGGCATCATGTCCACACCAACCACTGACCGACAGGGCGAGGATGTTTGTGCCAAAGGTTTAGACTTCAATCCATTTCTGCAACACGGTCACTTCAACGACAATCACGATCAAGCAACCGGATCAATCGTCGGTTATCCAGAAGAAGCAGCATTCTCAGAAAATTTAATTCTTAAAGGTGGCCGACAAACAGATGGCTGGCTATGTCGTGGTTATATTCTCAAGGGAACAAAAAAGGCTGACGACATTTGGGAGTTGGCTAAAGCACTTTCAAAAACTCCAGATCGACGTCTTGGTTTTTCAATAGAAGGTCGAGTCGTAAAGAGAAATCGTAGCAGAATAGAAAAAGCAATTATACGAAACGTAGCAATCACCAATTGTCCTGTTAACACAGAGGCGACTTGGGATGTCTTAACAAAATCATTTTACGATGAAGACATTGCCATGAAAGCTATGAGCGCAGGTTTTGGTGCAGCGCAAGGTCCGGCAGGACAATCAGGTGGTTCAGCACTGGGGTCCGAATCGTTAGAACACGACAAGGACAAGCGCAAGAAAAAGAAAACTCTCAATTATATGTCTTATATAACTCGCTCTCTTGGTTTGCCGACTGAGGAGGAATTTTACAAGGCGTGTGATTGGGTGCAAGAATTTCGGCCTGACTTCGACGATGAAGCTGCGGCTGAGTTAGTTGGTCATATACTCTTAGCTAAAGGAGTTCGAGTATGAGCTTAACGTCGAACACATTGGGGCGTCTGTCAGCCGAAGAAGTGGCAGCGGGAGTACCGTTTGATGCTCCTGAAAAAACTGTTAGAGCAATGCTAACGCAACTTGATTCTCTAGTTGATGCATTAAAGCAGCTTAAGGCTGACGCATATGCATCCGCGAGTGGTGTCGATGACGCGATAGACGCTCTAACCAAACTTGAATTACGGCAGTAAGGGAGGTCACATGAGCGGTATCACTAAAGATGATGTCCGAAAAGCACTCGCAACCTTGGAAGGTCCGTTAGCGAAGGGGAGTAGCGATCTCAACTCTGCTAATGGTGCGGCTGATGGCAGCGACAGTTCAGGTAAGGATTTATCCGCGCCTGGTGATGATATGAACGCCACTCACGGCAATAAGAAAAAGAAGGGGAACGGAACGATGAAGTCTCAAGGGGAAACACCGGAAGACTTCAACAAGAGTCTACCGCCAGCGGTGGAGACAAAAGTTGAGGTCAGCGACTTTCTTAAGTCACTGGTCGATCACAACGCTGGCTGCATGGACAAGCTCCGTGACGCAGTTGTTAAGAGCGACCTGGCTAACGAAGATCGTATGGATGAGATCAGCGAGTGTATTGATGGTTTGCAAAAATCAATGGGACAAGTTGGTGTCGTATTGAAGGCAATTTGCGAGCGTATCGGTATCGTCGAAAATCAACCTGCGAACGTAGCCAAGTCTCAGACCGCTACCGACGCGCAAGCACAACAGGCCGCTCCAGTAGCGAAGTCTGTTACTGCGGATCGTCAGTTTGCTGACCCGCAAGGTGGTTCGGAAGCTAACCAGTCCGAAGGCGACGGGATGTATAAATCTCTAGTTGGTAAGCCACCACAAATCCAAAAAGCGGCGATTGCTTCTGCAATCTGTGATCTCGTCAAGAAAGGCGAAGCTCAAGATGTAGATGTAATTAATTTTGAAACGTATTCATTCATCACACCGGAGCTAAATACTAGACTCCGCGCTGTGCTGTAAGGGAGGTGGCTTATGTATCCTATGATCGATGCAAAGCAGTTTGAGGATCATGGTCACGGCTTTGGCTCCAGCAGCGCACGTGATGTGATCGAATTGAACAAAGCATTGACCGCTGGTATCGCATCCGATCCAGCATCGCAATCAGGCGGTGGCGCGTTAAGAGTGGAAGCTCTCGATGCAACACTAAAAATCGTTTCTTTCATGCAACGCAACATTGTGTTCTACAACGACATGCCAAAGTCGAAAGCGTACAACACAGTCGAAGAATACAACTTGCTATCAAAATATGGTGGCCGAGGTGGGTTCTTCATCAACGAAGGTGGTCTTCCTAGAACAGAAGACAGTGCCTACCAACGTAAGGTCCAGTTCGTGAAATTCATGGGCACCACCCGTGAAATCACGCATCCAATGTTACTCGTTCGTCCAGCACACGGAAACGTCGTTGCTTTGGAAACTAAGAACGGTGCGATGTGGATGTTGGAGCGAGAAGAAGAATCATTGTTCAAAGGCAATAGTGCCATCATTTCTCAATCTTTTAACGGACTAGATAAGCAGTTGCTTGATGGTTATGCGGATTCAGACACGGCAGGTGATGGTAAGCCTAACGTATCTAACGAGCATATTTTTGACCTTCGTGGTCAACCTTTGAGTGAAGGTGTATTTGCTGAAGCGGCTCGCGTGTTGTTGGATAACTATATGTACCCAACTCATTGCTATCTACCGCACACAGCACACACCGATTACAACACTCAATTCTTTTCCAAGGGTCGATACGGTATTCCAGTCGGTGACGACATGGCTACTGGTTTCAACTCTGACAAAGTTAAGACATCGGCTGGTATCATCCAGTTGCGTCCTAACGTGTTCTTGCGTGTTGATGAAACTGCGCCAACTTCGGCTGACAACTCCCAAGCACCTACGGCTCCGGCTACAGTTGCAGTTGTTGTTCAGAACACCACTACATCAAGGGGCTTTAAAGACAGCGAGCTTGGCTCATATGTCTACGAAGTATCTGCGATCAGTCGTAGTGGTGAATCCGTAGCAACGGCAGGTGACGTAACCGCAGTTGTGACTTCTGGCAAGGAAGTGAAGCTAACCCTTACCGCAGGTGCCCAATCAGGCAACGACGCAACGGCTGGCTACAGAATTTATCGTACTCGTCTTGTAGACGGTGTGACTGGCGTTAAGTATTTCGTAACAGAAATACCCGTTGGTGGATCTCCGTATCTTGATGGTAACGAATTCCTTCCAGGTGCAGGTACAGCCTACATCGGTCAGATGGATGAGTCGGTTTTAACTCTCCGTGAGTTATCTCCAATGCTCAAATTCCCTCTAGCCACCATCGCGTCATCGATTCGATGGATGCAGTTGTACTACAACACTCCAATCGTGTTTCGCCCAAGGGGTTGGGTAATCATCCGAAATATCGGAAGACTAAACACTCCTGAGCTATTAGCTCCTTAATTGACCTTGAATGGGGAGGGGTAAAACCCTCCCCTTAATCGGAGACAGAATGAAACTTTATCATCCAGCAATGGCTGGTCAAAAACTTGGGACTGCAAACGGTCCACTTACGGTGGGTGCAGATGGTTGGGTGGAAACAGATGATGAGGAAGTTGCTGCTTCCCTTAAAATATCTGGGTTTCAATCCGAAGAACAATTCGGTGATATTAAAGTTACGCCTAAGCCCAGAGCGACTGAGCCAGTGGTTCAAGATGCTACTCCGCAAGTAGAGCCTGAGCCAGAACCAGAGCCAGAAGAATTTGAAGAAGAACAAGAGGCCGAAGACGACGATGATGGCGAAGAAGTCGAGATCGAGGATCTTGGTGACTATAACGCTAAGGATGCTATGGCAATGGTCGTAGCAGAAGAAGACATCGACGTACTCAACGCATGGAAAAACGCGGAAGGTGACGATAAGAACAGAAAGACTGTCCTTAAAGCACTCGACGACAGGATAGCTGAGGTAAGCTAATATGCCTGACGATCCATTAGTAAAAGTATTTCCGATTGGAAAATCGGTTACAGATACGAGCATCCCTTACCGCGAGCATGAGATAAGCAGTAAGGCGAAGCGCACTGTAGATGTTGGTTTTGCGTTGGTTAAAGATCCAGCCGATGAAACCAGAAGTCTAAAGCCGGAGACTGTGACGGTTGGTGCGGCTGGCGTTGATGGTTTTGATTTAGAATATAATTCAACATATAGATTCATAGCGAATGCAGAGATGAATATTGCCCTTGCAAATGCAACTGGCGTTGTGACACCCGATGCAGACGATGCTCTAGTACCAGCGGGAAAACAATTTATTTTTAGTACAGGGGCATTATGGAAACGTCTGGAAGTATTCTCGACCCCAGGCGGGAAAGCTCAAGTCCTACAGATCGGATGAGTGCCCCGTATGTGACGGTTAATTATTTGTTTGCGACTTATTTGCAAACCAGTGAAGCGGGATCTTTAAAGATCCAGAAGGTCGAGAAAATACGGGATGGGAAGGCTAAGTTTTATTTCGATATCACGGAGAAGAACGCGGCTGACCTTAAACTTAAGTGGCATAACTCAGTTTGTTCTGAGTTTGAAAGATTACGGAAGTTAACTATCGATTTAGCGTTTTAGGTTAGCAATGGTGACAGAATGTGCAGTAGCGTCAAACTTTCGACCGAGAGCAACAGAGCTTCCGATCGACGCTGGTTTTGTGCGAGAAACATTTCTGTTCGGAGTAAACCTGGCTGACGATAACGGTAAACAGATGCCAGACTCCGTGATTGAGTTTTACATCCAAGCCGCAACACGATGGATCGAACGACAGTTATCAGTAGCCCTACTCCCAGCAACTATCACCAATGAGTCACACGATTATTATTACTCTGATTACGCGCAATATTCCTTTGTCAAGCTGCTCAACTATCCAGTTAGAAAAGTATGCAAGGTTGCAATGCGCTTTCCATTATCTACAGAGGTCTTGGCGTTTGATCCTTCGTGGTATCGGATCGAACATATTGCAGGTCAGGTAAACCTAATCCCTACACAGGGCAGCTTTAGCGCGATCCTTATGGGGCAAGGTGGATCATTCCTGCCAATGCTCTACAGTGGCAACGATTACGTCCCACATATTATCCAGGTAGATTATGAAGCCGGATACGAAGACGGTGAGATACCAGAAGACATTCTAAATTTGATTGGCATGAAGGCTGCGATCGGTCCATTAAACATTGCTGGCGACCTGATTGCTGGAGCTGGCATTGCAAACAAATCTATCAGCCTGGATGGATTAAGTGAGTCAATCGGTACGACATCATCTGCAACAAACGCTGGCTATGGTGCCCGTATCATCCAGTATGAGAAGCAAATAAAAGAGCAGATCTCATTGGTACGACGCAACCTAAAGGGCATAGAGATGGTGGTGGCATGAAATGGCTGGAGAAACTAGAGCGAAGCGCGGCACACCACCACCAAAGGTTGCACTCAATCCAGAAAATTTTGATCGATTGGTCAAGGATCACGGTACTTATGTTCGTGTCACTCCAAGTGTTGTGTGTCCTAGACGCTCTGGGACCAGAGTTGAGCTTGACGACACCAATCATGATCTTAATTGCCCTCTCTGCTTTGGCTCTCTTTCTATTGATTGCGATGCCATTTCGTTTGAGACATGGGCTTTCGTCCAATCAGTTAAGCTCGAAAAGATGCTCGACGCTCAGGGTATCTTTGATCTCAAGGATGCATTCGCTACCTTTCCTCCTGCTATACGTGTCTCGTATTGGTATAAAATTGAGATATTGGATTTCACATCGCAGTACAACGAAGTGCTTCAACGTAGAGTCGACAGCGACACCGATCGGTTACGCTATTCAGCATTTGATTGTGAAGACGGAAATATTTATCACGTCGTTGATAACGATGGTAAAATATACGAAAGAGGTTCTGATTACGAATTGGAGTCGGGATCTCAGGATATTGTTTGGTCAAGTAATGCACCACCGGAGGGCAAGCTGTATTCGATGTTGTATCCGATACTGCCAACCTTTCGAGTGCTGGAGTTGATGCACGAAACCAGGCACTACTACACGGATGCGAAAGCTCCGACAAAGAGTGCGGTACAAATGCCTCAGCAAGCACACATCAGGTGGGATTTCATGGCTAAGAAAAAAGGAACGGATAGGGATGCCTCAAATTAGCATGACAGCAAAGCTCCAAGATCTTGGACATAACGTGGAAGCGTTCTCCGAGTCGACGACAGAGGCGTTCCGTATCGCCTTGGCTGGCATTGCTCGCGGGGCACAGGCTGAGTGGATACGACTAGCTCAGGACAAACTTAAAACATCACGCAGCGATTATATAAACGGCTTACAGCAAGCTAAGAGTTTTGAAGTAAAGAAAGATCCAAAGGGCGAACCTGAATATACTATTTCACTTGTCGGTCGCATGCCAAACAGTTTTGAATTTGGTATGGCACCATTCGACATGAAGGATTCAAGACCTGGATGGTTGGGTGGCGGAAAAGCTAAGGTCAACAAGGATGGCAAAAAATATGTTAGAATTCCTTTTAGACACTCAACATCCGACACGAGTCCGCGTTTTCAATACACAGGTAAAGCTGCCAGAGACAATCTTAAAGTTAAGTTGAAGGATACGGTAAAGAGATACGGCCTTAGTCGAATGATCAGAGCCGCAACAGGTGGCAATGTGATTGAGGGTCCGGTTGCTCGCGTACCGAAAGATCCTGCGGTCCACAGATACCTGCATGGGCTTACCAGGATACAGAAGCAAACGTCGAACCCTAAGCGTGGATCATCGATAATGATGACCTGGAGAACGATCTCAGAGACATCCGCAGAGGACGCATGGTTGCATCCAGGGATAGTCGGAGCAAATATATTACCGTTGGTTGAGAAATGGGTAGATGAAGAAATCAAACGAGTTGCTGATTTAGTAATGGGAGCAGCATAGTGTTAGTGACCGAAAGGGATATTTTACAATACCCGCCTCCGTTGGTGAACAAGGAGTGTGTCACTGGAATTATGCCTATCGACTTTTTGGTAGAGCGGTTTTTGGAGATTGGGTTTGAATGGTTTAAGAATAATGCTGCCGCGCCAAATAAAGTTTTTGCACACCTGTTAGATGTAAGCCTTAAAGAAAAGTACGGTCAGGCAAAAATTGATGAGATAGCCGCGTATATAAAAGGTCATGAGATTGACATCAAACAAGCATGGCCATTAGAGGATGAAGAATCCCCATCTGTCTCAATAAATCTACAATCGTCTAGTGAAATATCAGAATACACTGGCCTTGATGATTACGCGACCACTGTAGCATCGCTCGGATCAGACGGTGTTATTAAGGGTGGTCAAGATCAAGGTTACACTCCGATCAGAGATGAAGTGTTGCTCGGCATTCACGCAGTAGGTTCTCCAGATAAAGCCAAGTATCTTTATTATTTAGTTGTGTATATTATAAATGCGTTCAAAGATCAGTTAGAACAACGGCCAGAACGAATTAATGGATTATTCAACATCACCTGGCGAGCGACGGATTTATCAAGGATGAATGAGTATCTGCCATCACATATGTTTTCAAGATTTGTCACCATAACAGCGGACCACTTCGCACTATTCGATAAGGAAGAAATACCGTTTATCGAAGGGTTCAATGTTTTTGTTACACCCGAAGGAGGATGAAATGGGTTTAGGAAGCAAGAAAAGTAGTAAAGAACCTTCTTCTGGATACTCAGAACCGAAGGAAGAAAAAAAGGAAAAGAAGGCAACCAATTTCGACGTCGAAACTAAGATTAAGAAGGTCGAAGCATCTAAGATGCCTGACGATCAGAAAGAAGAATACATCCGTAAGTTGAAGTCAGATGCAGCTCCTAAAGGCAAACTGATTTCGTTTGCTGTGTATGCTAACATTAAGAAAATTTCAGCTAAGTACCATCAGCCGATGAAAAGTTACCCCTCCGCAAAAGGAGTAGCTAGTGCAACGCTTGAGGGTTGGGACGAAATCTATAAGAACTTCTGAGTAGGAGGAAGGAAATGGCAGGTATTGAACGGCAATTTGCCGGAGCTTTGATAAGCAAACCTGGCGCGTATACTAGCATCAAGGTGCAAAACCTGACAGGCTTTCCACTACAGCCGACTGGTATCGTCGGTATTGTTGGGGAAGCTCTAGGTGGTGAACCCAACGTACTAGACGAGCTAACGGGGACGCAAATCCAAGCTGCGAAGGATCGGTACAAATCAGGACCGATCGCGGATGCACTAGGACTTTTAACTGACCCATCCAGAGACACACGGATTGTCAATGGAGCGAGCAAGGTAATCGTCTTAAAAGTAAACCCCTCAACGCAATCTGAGACTTCATTGCTCAGTAATAAAGACCCACAGGTTGCACAGGTAAAACTCAAATCAAAAAACTACGGTAGTCCTGAGAATGGATTGAGCGTTGTAGCATCGGCTGGTTCGGTGCTTGATGAGAATGCTCAATTTCTTGGAAGTATCGATGGTCCGTTTGATCTGTCGGGTGCTGGCGACACTTTGATCCTTGACATTAATGGGACAGTATACACTCACACGTCTACGTTAACTGGTGTGGCTGAAACAGCGGCAGCATTGGCGGCAGACATGAATACGGGTGGTACTTGGGCACCTTCAAAGCCAGTAATCGTAACTGCGGCTGGTCAGAAAATTAATTTTGAGCTTGATACAGCGGTGGTCACTGACGGTGAGCTTGAGTATGGTTACATCATTATTGACCCAGCATGTACTCTCGACACTATCATCGGTGTCTCAGGTAACACACGCGGAGTTAGGGGCAGTCGCTTCTTAACTCTCGCTAAAGGTGCAGAGCTTGAAGACGCACAGCAA
>Ga0307377_10003859_pt1 | contig 16644 bp, 1 predicted proteins | sample TR3MG_FD_202535 | JGI IMG/M metagenome (GOLD analysis project Ga0307377, IMG submission 202535) | Soil microbial communities from Risofladan, Vaasa, Finland - TR-3 | ecosystem: Environmental > Terrestrial > Soil > Coastal area > Acid sulfate soil | place: Finland: Risofladan, Vaasa | collected... | reverse complement strand
ATTAGAAGAGTTACAAGCAAAGCAGGAAGCTGTTAGAGCTAAAGAGTTACCTGCTGAGACTCAACAGTTTGCTTATGGTGGACTTCTTCCTCAATTTGTTAATGGAGGAAGCTTTGCTGATAGATTTAACCAGAATAAAGGAATACAGGGTATAACAGGTGATCAAATTGGATTCACTCCTGATACAATGCCCGGAACTGCTGCCGAAGCTATGGCTGCTCAGACAGGATCACAACCAGCGTTGGGTGAAGCTCCCGGCTTTCAGTCAAGAGTCCCTTGGGTTGGAGCAGCAGCTAACATGGTAGGAGACTTTCTATCAAATAGAAAGATAGACTTACCTAAGTATAACTATGAAGAGTGGAAACCTACACAAGCGAGAGCTAATCTTGTAGACTACTCAAGAGGTAGAGAACAGACATTAAGTGAGAGAGATCAAGCTAACGCTCTGATTACACGTAACGCAAGAGGTACAGGTAGTCAGTCTGGTTTAATGGAGAACATCCTTGCCGGTGTTACAGGTACTCAGAGAGCAGCAGGACAAGCTTTCAACCAGAGTCTTGAGAACGAAGGTAACGTTAATGCTCAGATTAAGAATCAAACATCTCAGTTCAATGCAGCACAAGCAGGACAAGCTGCTCAACTGAACTCAAGAAATCAGCTTTACGCTAATCAACTTGACAGAGAGAATGTCATGTTTAATGAGCAACGTAGAGGAAATAGAATTGGTGCTATCACAGATTCTATCTCAGGATATACTAAAGATAGAATGGCTGCTAATCAGTTTGACCAACAGGTTAATATGGTTCAAGCTCAAAATCCTAACTTCAATCTGTCTCAGGACAGGTCAAGTCTATTTAATAGGATTTTCCAATTTACTGATCCAGCAGAGATTAAATTTAGAAATACTAACGATAGAGCCTTAAACGTATAAGATATGCCTAGACAATATCCAGCAGGAGGAAGATATAATGGACAGTACGCTTATCCTCAACAACCTACGACAAGTCAATATGAGTCTTTCTTTAATCCAATCCCTCTTGATTTTCTTCAAGAGCAACTTGGAAGTAGACAAGGAAAGTATGATGCAGCATTTGCAGGAACGCTAGGTGCTCAAGATGAACTTAATCAAGTTCAAGTAGGAATGTCTGACATCGCTTCTAAGAACCAGATTGTTAAAGAAGGTATCGGAAACATTGATAAGATCGTTAATGACAAGTATGGTGGAGATTGGAGCAAAGCGTCTAAGGAGATTGCAAGAAGTGTAACTCAAATGAGAGCTAATCCATTCTGGAACGCTCAGAAAGAGGTTGAGAAGAAACGTGCTGCATATCAGACTCAAGTTGACAAGTTTGGTCCTAATGCTTTAATGTTTGGTGCTGATCCTAGAAACGTATCTACACTTGATGAACAAGGTCAAGTACGTAAGCAAGATCAGTTTGCAGGAGAGGTTGTTGAAAAAGGAGACTATATAAAGACAGCAAGAGAACTTATGGCTGGACTTACTCCTGATAAGAACACTTGGGGATTGACAAGAGAAGAAATTGATAACTTCTTAGGATATGGAGAGGTTTCACAAGTAACAGAAAAGAAGATACGTGAGATGGCACAAAGTCCTGAAATGCAAGAAGCTCTTCTTAGTAGACATGGAGAAATTCGTAGATCAGGAGAACTTAGTGAAACTCAACAAAAACAACACGGATTCTATGATAAGACCCCTGAACAGTTTGCTGAAGAACAATTGTTTGCAGCAGGTAGGTCTGCTATTAGTAGACAAGTAACTAAGAAAGTAGTTGCTGATCCAATTGCTACACAGAGAGCAGCAACGAAAGCTGCTAATGTTCCTATTAGAGCTACAACTAATTCTTCAGATGTAGTAGGACATTATTATGAAGGTCAGTTAAATACGAGAGATGTTACGTTCAACGACAAAGGACAGGTTGCATCAACCGCAGATAGAATTGGACAAAAAACCAAACCTACTACTGCATCTATGATGCCTGTGTTTACTCACTATGGAACAATGTATCCGGGTATCGACATGGCTTCACTTGCAGGTAAAGGTGTTAATGGATGGAGAGACATCATGAATCACGTAAGAACTCTACCACCGGGACCACAGAATCCTCTTGGAGCTATTGTAGATGCTGTTGACTCAGTTGAAGAGTTTGCTCTAGTTGCTCAAGAGCGTAAAGATAATGAGTACATGAAGAAAATTAATGAGATGCATCCTGAGTTACAAGAGTTTACTCCACAGGAAGCCGCTTCTCTAAAGCAAACAGCAGATGAGAAACAAGCTCAACAGTCATCTCTGATTCATAGTTTTGGTACAGATTGGCAGAACCAAGCTACCAAAGAGTTTGTATACAACACTGAAGGAAGTACTTATGGTAGAATGTTCGACCAAGAACTATTCTTAGATGGTAGTCGTGTAGCAGGAGATGATAAGCAAGCACAGTTCGCTGAACTACTTGATTTCAAACCAAATAGTAAAGAGTTAGATGATGCTATAAAGTCTGCAAGAATCTCAGATATGTCCTTTACAGGGAACACTCCCGGTGAGCAGATCATGACGATCAAAGACTCTGACGGAAACAACCGTACCGTTGAGATTGCTCCATCAAGAGAAGTTCAAGAGGTTACTACACCGTCTTGGACAGTTGGTGAGATCATCAGAAGTGGTGGTCAAAGTCAACGTATTCAGGAGTTTCAGGTTCATGGACAGACTGCACAACAGGATGCACAAGGTAATTGGTTTGTTCCTTCTACTGGTGCTGTAGATGTTGATGGTCAAAGAGTTCAAGTATGGTATTATGTTAACAGCGATATTGTACCTTCTAGTGAGAAAGATAATATGAGTGGGGAATACAAAACTGACATAAGAAGTGTTATATTTGTACCCGGAGAAGGTGAACCTCGTGAAGTACAAGCCAACCTTACGTTAGGTAACGTTGTTGATTTTGACAAGGCTGAAGCAGGAAGATATATTGCTACGAAGAAGAACGAGACACAAAAACCATTAAATTAGAAACATGGGTTTTCCAATAATTCCAATGGGTCCAAGTGATCTTGATCCTTTATCAGGATTAAGTGATCAAAAAGCGACCTTCGATCCCGTAATTACTCCAATGGGTCCTAGTAGAAGTGAAGAAATATCTTTTCATGGTGACACCGGAGTAGGTACAGGCAAGTACGATGAAGGACTACAACCACAAGAACTAGGCGATCTTAACGTAATACGTGCTCAGAATCAATCTACTGGTGCAAAACTGTTTAACGGTATTGTAGGTGGTGTAGCTTCTGGTCTACTTACTGCTGTAGAAGACCTTGGATACTTAGCTGATGTTAGTAACAACGTCCAGAGAATAGCTGAGATGGAAGAAGTGACAGGTAACTGGTTGACTGAACTCGCTAAAGCAGGGAAAGCTGGAATTGAAAAGATTGCTCCTATTTATAGAAGAAACCCTGATAAAGTATTTGATTGGGAAGACCCCGGCTTTTACTTCACATCACTAAAAGGAATCCTTGACAGTGCTGTAGGTTTCGCTATTCCGGGCATGGCTGTATCAAAAGGTATAGGTGCTGCTCAGAAAGCTCTACGTCTCAGCAAATACACTGAGATGCTTACTCTGTCTAATAGAGGACAACAGATGGTCAATGCGGGTCTGTCCGGTGCTATCACTAACTTCGCTGAAGGTAAGATGATGGCTATTGAGCAGTTTGAGAACTCAATGACAGCGATGGAAGACGATCTCTTCAACAAGAATTATGAGAAGATGGTTACGGATAACCCAGAGGTTAACCCAGACCTTCTATATCGTATGGCAAAAGAAGGTACTGAAAAGCAGCTTAAAGATGGAAAGCGTGAAGAGTTTACTTCACTTGCTGGTAATGAAGCAGAGACATTCATCAAGAGAAACAGAATGTTTGCTATTACTGATGCTATCGGACTTCATGGTATATACAAAGGTAAAGGTGCTATTCGTAATCTCCTGAAGCCTAAAGGACTTAAAGCAGGAGCTAAGAGGTTCACAACTCTATCTTCTAGTAACGTTTTACTACAAGCTGGTAAAGAAGGAGCAGAGGAAATTGGACAGAACATTCTCCAACTGGAAGGAGAATACCAAGCTGCTACAAGAGCAGGTATGGAATCAGAAGCTCCTGAAGACTTCGCTCAAAGAATCTATGACTTTGGTACATCCGAGAAAGCCTTACTTGAAGGTATGATGGGTCTACTTGGTGGTGGTCCACAACGTATTCTTACAGAAGGTGTTAGTGGTAATCTATCAATGTCAGCACGTAGAAGATACAAAGCTGAATACCAGAAACAACAAGCTCAAGTTAAAGCTAACGCTGCTTACACTAAGACCAACCTTGCTGACTTCGCTAGAGGTCAAACTCTAAGAGAGGAATCTCTGAGGAGAGGGGAGGATAACCTTAACGATTACATCAAGGCAAGTCAGTTCCAACAATTAGTAAGTAGGAATCTTGATCTGGGAACCATTGAAACTCTTGAACGTAACTTACAGGACATTGCAAAAATGACTCCTGAACAAGCTGCTAAACAGGGATTTGAAGCTACTTATCAAGAACAAGCTAAAGAACAACTCAAGGTACTTGCTGAAATGGAAAGCGAATACTCTAAGCTGTCTCGTTTCGAGAATCAGAAAGACGTATTTGATAACCGTATGACTAGAGACCTTCTTCATACAGAGCGTCAGAGATATGAAAAGCTGATCGAAGAAGCGGATATGGAACTTGAGACCGATCCTAAGAATCCTCAACTGTTACGTGCTAAAGAAGTTTACACAAACGGTTTAGAGGTTGTTAGTGGACACATTACTGAACTTGACAAACTATTCAGACATAAAACTAGCAATGCTTTCCAGAAGAACGAGCGTAAGAAGAAAAAAATTCAAGAAGATCAAGCTAGGAAAAACGCTGAAGCTGCTGAGAATGTAAGAAAGGAAGACAATAAGAAAGCTAAAGCCAAGGCTCGTCAGGATCGTAACTCTAAGAAGCAAGCTGAAAAAGCTAAAGAGAAAGATACTGAAGAAACTAAGGAAGAAGGTCCACAAGCTACTCAAGCTCAGGAAGAAGAGACCAAAGAGACCGGTCCATCTGAAGAGTTTGCAAATGATCCTACAGGTGATACTACCCAAGGAGCGAAAGAGACTATAGCTGAAGATCAAGACACAGCAGAGGTTAAGACTAAAGCCAAAGAGAGCTTTAAGAAAAGTTCTGGTGAACTATTTGATACTCTTGAGAGTGAAGCTGAAAACCAGCAAAGTCCTGCACAACGTATGGTAGGACTCCTTGAGACTATGATAAATGATTATAAGGCATCTGTTGATAGAGATGAAGTAGACTTCGCTGAGATAATCGAAGCTCTCATTGAAGAGCATGGTGTTGGTAGAGTTGAAGGTTTATTCGGTAGACTTGAAGCTGTATACAAGTTGACTAATAAGAAGTACGAATCTGTTAACTATCTAAGTGAGTTCCGCAAACTTACTCCTAACGACGAGAAGGAAGTTGAGACTGCTAAGAAACGTGCAGAGGAAGCTGATAAGGGTCAGTTCGTTAAAGAAACTGAGACTGCTAACGAGCAAGAGAACGACGAACTTGAGAAAGCTATTGGTAGTAAGAACAATCCCGGTGACGACATTGACTATCGTAAGGTTGTCTCTGGTGCTGGAATACTTGCATACCTTGCAAGAAAGTTTGAGCAGCTTACAAGTGGTAGAAGAAAAGACGTTGACAATAGAATCAACGAGGAAATACTTGATAAGAGCATCCTTGACCGCACCAAGTATGGTCCCGGTACAAAGCTGACTCTTAGAGTAGATAAAGGATATACAGGTGACGTTTATGTTCCCGGTAGTAAGACACCAACTAAATGGCAAGCCAAAGTAGACAGGTGGGCTGATCGTGTTAAAGCTGGTCTAATGACTCAGGAAGAAGCACAAAGGGAATATGAAGAACAAGTTCCTATTGCTATCTATGCAGGTGAGACTAAGATCGCTTATCTCCACGAAACTACATGGATTAACGAATCAAACGTCTCTGGTAACGTAGAACAGGATCAAGAACGTAGTAGAAACATCCGTCGTCATATCATTGCTACAGGTGGTGAGTACAATACAACAGTTACCAAGAAATCTACAGGGTACTTGTGGAGATCAAACGAAGGACAACACACTCTTGACGAGGCTATGCCTGATGATACTCTTCCAATGGTAATAGGTTCTCAAGGAGAACTGAAGTCTGACCGTAATACAGTTCATGCAACCGAAGGAATGTATAATGAACGTGCGCCCAGAGAAGGTGTCGCTCATGTAATTGTGCCTATCGGAGAAGGAAGTATCGCTATACCCCTGAACCAGAAGTTAATCGGTAATCAGAACGGAATTGCAAACACCATTACAACTGCTATGGAAATATTCCTTTATAATAAGAAGGATCATCCATTGTATCAACTTGCTCTTGATGAAGCAAAAGTAAACATCACTACTAATGAAGGTATCAAAGCTTTCATTAAGATGTACGTGAATAACTACAACATGGGTCTGAGAGTAAATCTGAAGGACTTCCTAGTTGAAGTACACAACAACGAATCAGGGGGTGATAACATCTTTATGAACGTTCAGCAGAAAGAAGACGGAGACGCTTTCTTCCAGATTGCTCGTGGTGACGGTGTTGGATACTACTACCTGTCTAAGAAGCACATAGAGACTATCGGAGATGAAAGTGCTGCTAGGTATCTACAAGAGTTCAAGAAGAAACTCGCAGGTATGTATACTCATGCAAACCTTGCTAATCTAAACTCAGACGAGAACGTAGTAATCTACAGTGAAGAAGGTGAACCAAGAGTTATATCTTACAATCAGTATGTAAGAGAGAATACCACTACTCCTTTTCTTGCTCAGAATATCGGTACTGAAGAAGAACCTAACTGGACTTATACCCTACAACCAGTTATTGAAATGGACTTCTCTCAGATCGACGGAGTTGGTCAAGCTAAAGAAGAGAAGGTTCAAGTGAAAGATGAAACAAAACCTGCTCCTAAAAAGAAAGCTGCTCCTAAGAAGAAATCAAACGTTAAGGTTATTCCTATGAAACCTCTTAAGCGAGGTAAAGGGAAAATCAACAAGGATGATCTTGAGTCACTATCCGAAGCTGGTATTACTGACGAGAACCAATTGTTCCTAACTCTCCTTGCTGAATATAGCGACGAGAACGTTACTGCTGAACGCAAAGCGGAACTAGATACTATCATAGCATCTATGTATTATGCTGAAGGTGAGATGGTCAGTTTTGAAGAGAAGAGAAGAAAGACCAGACTGAAGAGAGACGAACTTGAGTCACTATCTGCTACTCCTCTTACTGAGCCTCAGCTTGAGAACATGAAGAAACTAGCTGAAGTTAGACTTAAAGACAATAAGCTCAAAGGTGTGATCATCAGTGATCTAGGGGCTACGAGACAACAACAGATAGTCAGCTTCCTCAGAGGGAGAATCGTTGATGTTTTATTCAAGGGTGGTAAATCAGGTAAGATATATGCTGAACTGAGAGCTGACTTCCAGAAGGATGTTAAAGCCTCAAATGCAAATGTTGAAGCTGCTACTAAGAATCTTGAAGCTGCTACTGCTGCCGGTGATAAAGAAGTTATGGCTCAAGCTGAAAGCGACATTCAGGAATATACTGAACACGCTGAAGAGCTGAATCGTATCCTTGACAACTGGACTAGACTTGTAGCTATCACCGACCAAGAGATTCAACGTATTGACTCAGTTAAGAAAACAGTAACCGACGAAGGTGATGAAACGAGAGACGAGACTGAGCAGAAGAATGAGAACGAAGGTTGGATTGACAGACAGTATGAGAACGATCCAAGTGACGGTCTTGCTACTGCTATCAAACAGTTTCTTTCAGGTGTCAGAGAATACACTGTAAATAAAGACGGTAGCATTGAAATAGCTACAACGTATTGGGGAGACGAGAAGTACATGTCTTACCAAGACCTATACAATACTCTTCAGAAGCTTACTCCTAATCTGAGACCTAATTTCGAGGAGATGATGGTGAAGCTGGAAGAGATCGCTAAAGACGAAAAGAAACTTGCTGTATATCCGTTCATGAAGGAACTGGTAACTAAGCTACGTTCAGCCGACGAACAGATTAAGAATCAGTTTGTAAACGGTATGACTAACCATGATGTAGACATGAGATTCATCATGTTCAGTCGTGACGAAAAAGGAAACAGTAAGCTTGTTCAGTTTCAGTCTAATGCTAATTCTAAAGCTACTGTAATTCAAGCTGAGTGGTACGCTGCTCTACTTGCAGGTGGTAGAACAAGACAAGCTGAAGGTGGAGAGATCATTATCCCTAAAGACGAGAGAGACTTCCTTGTAGGTAAATATAAGGAGTGGGCAGCAATCGAAGATGGTAACTACAACTACTCAGAGATGCGTCAGTGGTTAGCTGATCTTGGTGTCACTATGAGTGACCAGAGTTGGGAAGACCTAAAGAATGGACAAGTTAAACACCTTGGTAAAACTCCTAGCTTTCTGAATCACGTTAAACATGCAGGTGGACTGTTCAAAGTACTTGCTGACAATATTGCTTCAAGAGAAGACGATTCCTCTCTTACATCAGGAGATAAACTTCTGGATGAAGGTGTAATCAAGTCACTTGCAAGACATGAAGCTGACTACGCTATCTACTCATTTGGTAACTCTCACCGTACAGGTAACAGAACTGTATACTCATACGGTCAGAACAAGTATATGATCAACCGTATGCGTGACCTGAAGGACTTTAAAAACGGGAAGAACCCTTTGATTGAAGACCTTGCTTCACTATCGTTTAGTATGGGATCAGAATGGTTACAGGAGCTAGTGAAGAACGGTGGAGACAATGCTTTCACTACCAACTTCAATCGTTGGTTATTCTCACTTGAACCTCTAAAGAAAAAGGGAGCAAGAAATAAAGACAACGCAGAGCTTCAGACTCTCTCAGACAGAGATATAGAGATTGCTAAGATCGGTATGCTCCAAGCTACTCAACGAGATTTAGCCGGGGGAAAGAACCGTATCATCAACATCCTATATCCTACTACTTCTGACAAGACTACAGTAATGGGAATCCGTACAGTTGCAGCTAATCTGGAACTTGACGTAGATGGTAACATTACAGAAACATCTATACAAAGTCTATTTGACCGTATAGTTCGTCCTGAGATTCGTAGAATTAAATCGGTTCAGGATCAAATGAAGAAAGATGGTATCAACTTGAAGGGATACGAAGAGGGAGGACAGCAGTTCTTCTTTTTCCCAGAAATGAACAAGGTTGAAGGATTATTTAATGAGGACGGTTCATTAAGCGAAGATGCTGAGAACGGAGAGACATTAGTACCTCTAATGAAAGCTAAGATCAACGAGTACTTTACTTCGCTCGTAGACGAGAAACTTGCTATGTGGCAAGAGAACGGTATCGTTGGTGGGAAAGAAGAGTTCTTAAACTCTGACTTCATGAACATTAAGGTAGCAAGTGATAAGGGTACGATTACTAAGAAGAACCCTTTGAGCATTGTTAACGACGAATCAAAAGTCAAAGGTGCAGCAGCCGATATGGTATTTCAATATCTAATCGGTAACGCTGAGATCGCTATGACGTTTACTGGTGATCCTGCTCTGTACTACAAACAAGCTGAAGTCAACAGAGACATGGCTAAGACTGACGACAACTACAACTTTGTAGCTGATGCAGAAGAGACTTATATCAACATTGGTAAACGTCTTGCTGCTGACATCGCTCCGGGTTATGAACTTGCTGATGCATATGACGACGATTATGTACAAGGGTTTGTAGCTGACAGAAAGAGTCGTTCTCTTAATGCTCTGAACATCACCAAGCTACTTGATAGTAGTAAGGATGCTGATTTTGTAGAAGGAGAAATCAAGAAACTTGAAGACAAAGAAAATAAGTATAACGAAAAGGATTTCGTTAAGAACATTAGTCACCTGAAGAGTGCTCCTTACTATGCTATCGAAGCAGCAGACGCTCAGGAATACACTACTTGGAGAGAACATCTTCACGTAATGTACAAGTCCGGTGAACTAAGTAAAGAAGACTACGACACAGCTTACAAAGTTTTAGAATCAAGTAAGCCGTTAGAGAAGAAGCTCTTAGGGAAGGTAATGCAACCCATGAAGCCTGTATTTGTTGACAATATTGTGGACAAAGCGATGAATGTAGAACGTAGAGTGTATATCAAATCATCTGCGTTCCCTCTCCTACCACAACTTACTCAAGACAATGACCTTGACAACCTTCGTAAAGCTATGGAAGGTAAGAAGAAAGGTCAAGACGCAATCAAGCGTGTTGCTTTCGGTACAGCCGTAAAGGTTGGTAACGTAAGGAAACCTGCAACTATCTTCGGAGAAGACGGAAAGATTCTTCCTGCTGATCAGATTGATTTCACCGATGCGACTATGACCTTAAACCGTAGGGGGTTTAGAATACAGCAACGTGTACCATACGACCCAGACAAATCAGAGATCAACAAGTTAACTCAGGCTGCTAAAAACCTGTTCATTAACATGTTAAATGTAAAAGGGTTTCAATTCCAAGGTGGAACTTATACAGGTGCTCAGTTACAAGCTAAGTATCATGCTAAGTATGACGAACTTCATAGGATTGAAAGAGATAAGCTTCTTAACGAGGTTACTGAGACTAAAGACGGAATACCTGTAATTAAAGACGGAATACCTGTAGTTAACAAATATAAGTTACGTCAGACTCTACTGGACGAAGCAAGGAATCGTAACTATCCTATCTCAGATCAGGAGTTACTTCATATTGATCAAGAACTATCAATGTTGGCGTTCTCTCCTTCAGCAGATAAGTACGAGTCTCTATTGAACTCTATTGTCACCAACAGGGTGATCAGACTGAAGATGCCGGGGAAATCATTCGTACTTGGATCAGAAGAAGGATTCAATACTACTCCTATGACTAAAGAGGAGCTTGCAGAGAGAATGGAGAACGGAGTTGTTTACACTTCAGCATGGACAGGAGAACTTCTACCAATGCGTCCGGGTGTAGATAAGAACGGAAATGCAATCATGCTTCCTGCACAAGCTCTGGTTCCTTGGAAACTGAGAAACGACGATGGTCAAATTATTGACATCAAGAAATATATTATTACAGGTAAGGACGGTCTACCAATGATTGATCCTGATAAAGTACCTAATGACGTACTTAGACTGTTCGGTATGAGGATTCCTAATCAGGGACCAAATTCACAGTCTATGATCGAAATTGCTGGGTTCTTACCCGAAGCTCAGGGAGACCTAATCATAGCTACTAAAGATTATGTTGTGCAAATGGGTTCTGACTTTGACGTTGATAAATTGTACACGTACATGTACAACACTCGTGTAAACTCAGCAGGAAACATACGTAAGGTAACTAGTATTAGAACACCAGATGCAAAAAGCAAGGTGCTTCAAAACGATATTATTGACGTTCACATGGCTATCCATGAGAACATGTCTGAAGAGGTTCAGAAACAGATCGTTGCACCTCTTGGATTCTGGAAGTTAGATACTCTTGCAGAGGAGCTTGTAGACCTAAGAAAGAAGAGAACTCAAACCGAAGAGGCTGAATCTCCTACTGGTAAACGTAAGATGTTTACTGGACTATCAGACGGTTATCAAAGAAACAAGTTCAAGAACGCTACTGCCGGTAAAGACGGTGTTGCTAGTTTCTCAGTAGACAGTATGTTTAATGCTGTTGCTCAAGGTAAAGGACTTGTGTATACTATTCCTAATCCAAATGGAGAAGGAAGGATTCCACTTCAAGTTAGATTCGGAAAAGTAGAAACCACTAACGGTAATCTGTCAAACGAGTATGCTATAGACGGTACAACGTATCGTTCAGACATCATTGCTGGTTATCAGTCGGCTGCTGTAGATAACGAGAAGGAACAGATTCTTGATAAGCTGAATATAAATACACATACATTTAAGGTGATTAAGCTTCTGAACCAACTTGGATTTGGTGAGGAAGTTGTACTATTTACCTCTCAAGATATTATAATCGACTACGTTAAGGAGCTTGAACGTTTATCAAGTGTGGTTGGGTCATATGTACCTAACAGAGCCGAGCAAGCTATGAATAACGTACTTGCTATGGAGAAGTACGCTCTTACCAAAGAAGAGGTTAAGAGCTTACGTGATAAAGACTTCGCTGGAACAGAAGCTTCAGCAGCAAAGATGCGTGAGTTTATCGAACTTGGATCGAAAGCGTCTGACTACAGGGCATCACAAGTTGCTATGCTGAAAAAGTTTATGGAACTTAATGAATATGGGAAAGAGATACAGACTATTCAGTCTACTATCAACCCTGACAGTAGAGGAATTGGTAAATCAGTTATTGAATCTATTCTTAAAGAGGAACAAGTATTTAGACTTGGTAGCTCACCAGTTGCTAACGCTACAAAACTTGTAGGAACAATCTTAGATGACATCGAACCAGATACAGCTCCTATGTTACACGAACAAGGATTTGTAACTAGAAGTCGTAACGGTGTAATGTATGCAATCAAACCTGAAACTATTAACGGTCAGTCTATTGTGTATGGTCTATTTACTAATAACGACCTATGGGCTAACCTATTCCACTATCATAAGAGTGGTGTTGATGGTCTGCTACAACAGATGGAATATCTAGTTGGTGGTGATGTTGGTATGGCTAAGAAAGCTGACAACAGACATGATCGTTGGAACGCTCTGAAGTCCTTTATCTTCTCAGATGATAATCTTGAACTACACGATACATCTATTGGAGAAGAGAGAATCAGACTCCTTACTGATACATGGAAAGAGAAAGAGATTGTAGATGGAGAGCAAATCATAACTACAACTGAAAAGGATAAAGACTCACTTGCTGCTTTCGTACAGAAGATTAGACGCACGAAACTAGGAAGCAATAATCCCTTTATAGCATCTCTGGAAACCAACGTCAGAAAAGGTGATCCTTCGACTGTGGAGTATAGAGCATCTGCTGCTGAGAAGCCTAACGAGGTTAACATGTATATCGGAATCCTACAACTCCTACAGAGTGATAAGGTTCTTGCAGATGACAACGGTGTTCCTATTAAGTGGAACGGTGAAGAGTATACAGGTAAGATGCTTATGCAAGACCTGATCTTGTATTCTTATGTTACAGGTGGTGTTCAAGAAGCTATACAGTTTATTAAGTATATCCCTGCTTCATACCTGAAGAGTATACCGTTTGCTGCTAAGATTGCTGAAATGACATACCATGAATCAAACTTTGGTGTAGTTGATAAGATGTCAATGCCTGAGAGAAACTATGTATATGCTGTTCCTCCGTTCATTGAGCAATTCTTTCAGCATCGTCCTGAATCAGTTCCTCAACTGACTTCTGATGATCTGCATACTGTCGATACAAGTAACTGGAAGACTGCTAACAGCTTTATGATCAAATCAGAAGCTCGTATTAGAACGGGCAAGTCGATCTTAGACGAAGGTGTTAGGTATGTAACACCAGCTCCTTACGTGACATTAAGATCAGGTAATGCAAATAGCAACCTGAAACTATATAAGTATAACCTAGATACAGAAACATACGTTCAGATTGACACGCTTGGTACACTTGGAGTAAGTGAATACAACAGGAATACTACTACGTCTCAACCTAGTCTTATTCCTAGAAATAAGGCTAATACGACTAAAGCAGAACGACCTAAAGCTTCTACTCCTCTCACTGTTCCCGGTGGGAAGATTCAAGCTACTCCTACTAAGCCTAATGCAGAAGAGGGTGAACTGGAAGTAGACACATTCGTCTATGATGTACTGACTTCTAAGAGCGTTAAAGCTCAAGGAGTTGAGAAAGCTAAGTCTATCTTAGAGAGTATTGTCGTTGAAAGTGACACTCCTTACTTTGTTGCTCTTGCTGAGGAACTTGGTAAGCATATAGATCAACTTCCAACTGACATTGCATTTGCTTCATCGAAACAAGCTAATCCTCCTGCTGCTGGAAAATACCACTATGGTAAAAAGCTTGTAACCTTATTTAGCAAAGCATTTGTAGGTGAAGGTCATCACAAGGAGAATGTAGCGAGAGTTACCCTTCATGAGATGGCTCATGCTCTTACAGGATATAAAGTATTATACTTTGAGCAAGTTGAGAACAACGGTCCTTATAAAGATGATATTGACAATTTTGTTAAAACTATTCCCGGTTGGTCCTTTACAGAAAAGGATAGAGCTGCTGTGAAATCTATTAGAGTTCTGATGAAACAAGCAGAACAGAAGATTCTTAAAGACCCTGCATTAAGAGAGAAATTCAATAAGATGCCTAAGAGCAAGTTGACTACAGAGTTCATCTCTGAAGCAAAAACTCTTCCGGGTCAGTCGCAACTTGGTGTAGTATATGGATTTAAGGATACGTTTGAATTTATATCAGAAGCGTTAACCAATCCTGTGTTCCAAGCAGAACTAAACAAAATGACTGCTCCTTCTGGAAAGACCTTCTGGGCTACTCTAAAAGAGAGACTTACTAAATTGTTCGACTCTATGTTCGGATTTCAAATTGAAAAAGGTAGTGTGCTTGAAGCAGCAATCTATGACATCTTCGATTTGATGACAACCAGAGAAGACCAGAAAGTAACAACAACTAAGAAACCAAACTTACCAAACGGATTTGAGGTTATTGCGAGTCTATCTAAGTTTGAAGCAGAAGATTTTATGCCTGAATCTATGTTCCCTACTTCACCTGAAGTAGCTAATGCTAAATTCCGCTACTATTTAGAGGTCAAAGAGACCGAATTAGCGAGTTTAAGGAACAAGTTACAAGGAAGGATCGCTTTAAGGAAAAAGACCAAGGGTGTGGCTGAAAGACGCACTGTGTCAAATTCTATACGTAAGCTTGAAGAAGACATCAAGGAAGCTAAGAAAGCTATTGACACTCTTGTTAACGAGACTCGTCTAAATAAGATTGGAGCTTATGCTGAAGAGGATATGAATACTCTTGAAGCTATCTTCAACAAGCCTAAAGATCAGAGAAGTGGAGAAGATATTGAAACAGCTAAACGTCTGATTCATATCTGGCAACAAGCCGGTGACTTTTCAGGTGACGTTCCTCACATCTTCTTTTCTCCTGAAGAACTTGAAGAGCAAGATGAAATCCTAAAGGAAGAGAAAGACAACTTCCTAAAGTGGAGAAGACAAGCTGACGGTTACAATGTGAAGTTGATCAAGTATCAAAAGGAATTTCTTGAGTCTATGATTAGAGGTACTGAGGGGTTTGAAGATGTAGGAGCTATCGACTTTGATAAACCTATTTCTGATACTAACTTCTTGGTTAAGAACCTATTGGATGTGTCTGAAATTGACAACATTATCTTCCAAGCTGTAGCAAGGTGGGTAAAGGATGCTAACTTTGCAGCAAAAGAAGACCTTCGTAACGATCATGCAGAACTTGATAAGCTTATCGAAGCTACTGGTCTTAAAGAATTTGGTATCTTCCAACAGACATTTGGAAATAACGACACTCGTCTAACAGGAGATATGGTTGATAAGTTCTCACAGTCATACTATGATTGGAACTCACGAGTTAACAGAGAAAAGAAAAATGCCATTGAGAGAGCTGATTCTGTCGAGAACGACAGTAGAAGAAATGCTCTAGGAGAAGCAGCAAGACGAGACTACATCGAAGAGATGAGGAGAAACACAGTATTGTTTGATCCAAGAATTTTCTTCCATGATGAACGTCTTACAACTGCTCCTGCTCCGACAGATGCACAGAAGCAAGCTCTTGAGAGCAGACTTCGTGACTTGCTAGGTGATAAGAGATACGAGCAACAATACAAGATTGCTGAAGAGAACGTAGAGACTTTCAAGGAAGACCTTGAAGACTATAAAGATCACTTACTTGGTGTAGCAGAACATCTTACAAGTCACCACGCTGATCTAATTGACCACTGGGTTGCTGACAGGTCTCCTTATGTATTCGGTGATCTGATGCAACAAGGGTATGACGGTGTAACATATGCTGGAAACAAAGCAGGTGCTTCAAGTCAGTACGTGCAGACAGTACCTAAGAATACCGACGATAACGGAAGTGACTTAGGATACTATGATAACAAGTTCCAGCAAATTGAACAAGATGATAATCTGTTGAACTTGTATAACTTCATGTTCAAGACATTACAGGATATGAAAGACTTCCTTCCGGGTGAAGACATCTCTTATATGCGTACCAACTCCATTCCTACAATCAGGAAGAAGACACTTGATGCAATAACAAGCGATGGAACCTACAAGGGATTCAGTAAAATCCTTACAGAAAGAATATCTGAGTCAGTTCGTGCAGACGACATTGGAGAGCAAGGTTTAATTGAAGAGCGTAAAGACCTTCAAATTAACATGCTTATAAATAATAAGACTCGTATCAACGATTACATTCAGATTCAGGATACTGCTTACAGAGCAGACAATGAAGGTAGTGCTCCTACAACTGATATGAGAAACGAGTGGAAGAAAGACATTATGGATCAGATCGCACAGGAGAAGTCCTTTGATCTTGGTCGTGTAATGAAAGCGTTCTCCGCTATGG
>Ga0307377_10003858_pt1 | contig 16644 bp, 21 predicted proteins | sample TR3MG_FD_202535 | JGI IMG/M metagenome (GOLD analysis project Ga0307377, IMG submission 202535) | Soil microbial communities from Risofladan, Vaasa, Finland - TR-3 | ecosystem: Environmental > Terrestrial > Soil > Coastal area > Acid sulfate soil | place: Finland: Risofladan, Vaasa | collected... | reverse complement strand
CGAGGCGGCCGACGACGAGGCGGAGGTCGAGGGCGAGGATGAGAGCGCCGAGCCCGAGGAGACCGAGGCTCCAGAGGAGGCGGACGAGGCCGAGCCGGACAACGAGAAGGCCGATGGCCTAGAAGCAGTTTCAGAACTCAGGGGCCGGCTTGCAGATGAGCTGTTCGGGTTCCCGATCTCAGCTGGGGGGAGCCATTTCGCCGTGATTGAAACTGCTTTCGGCACCGGCCCCCACTCCGATCGCTGCTCGCGCGCCTCCGCCGCGGAGTTTCGAAATGGCTTCTAGCTTCCCCGGCGCCCCCCTCGAAACCGTAGGCCCCGGAAGGGGCGGGCAAACCACCGCGGCCCCGCCGCGGGCGCGGGGCGCCTGCCGGTGATCCGCACGTAGATGTCCTGCGCCGTCTCCCGGTCTACGGCCACTTGTGAGTGCCCGAGCTGGAAGACGTACGCCGGGAACTTCTGCAGCAAGGCCACCGGGGTCCCGGGAACGGCTCCCATCGCCAGCAGCCGCTGCATCATCTGCCGTCGCCTCCCTTGAATGTAGGCGATGACTCCAGCCTGCCCCGGAGCCAGATCGACCAGAGCGGAGACGACTTTTCCCGCCGAGCGGGTCCCCGCCCGACAGCACTCCCCCGGTGGGATGGGATGCCCATGCGGACACACCCTAGGGTGCCCCAACAACGTGCATATCTCATCGACGATGCCCCGTCGCAGAACATGCTCGAACCGACATGCCTCCTCCGCCGCCTGCTCCTCTCCCAGGTCCAGCACATCTGTAAGCAAGCGCTCAGCCAGCCGCTCCCGCCTGACGACCGCCTCCGCCTCCGGCTGTCCCGCAGCCGTCAGCGAGACCATCTCCGCATCCTGCTCCACGAGCCCCGATTCCAGCAGCTCGGCCAGCGCCGCCTCTCGCTCCTGCGGCGCCATCTCACTCATCGGGCAGGCAGCCTCCCCCCGCTCCTCCTTTGCCACCCACAGCCGGGCAAGGACTTCCTCTGCGCTCTCCGATAGTTCCTCGTGCGTCATATCACCTACACCCTATCCGAGAATCCGAATTCGGCTCATCAAAGCCGTACGTGCAAGGACGTCAGGACGAGATTCAGGAGATACCCAATGCCGAACGCAAATGGCAGGATGATCGCCCCCACCGCCACCGCGGTCCGCATTCCTCTCTCCTTCACCATCACCAAGAACTGCGCTACACAGGGCACGAACAGCGTGATCGTCACCATGGCCACCACCAAGGACACCCCCGAAACCGCTCCCGCACCGTGGACGTCGAAAAGGCGCGCGGCGCCGTAGTCCCGGCGGAGGAAGCCAAACAGGAAAGCCTCCGCCGCAGCGTCGGGCAGCCCGATCGCGTTCACCGCAGGCCGCATCACGGCAACCGTCGCCTGGAACACATGTATCAGTTGCCCGATCCAGATCAGCACGCTCGCCGCCACGAAGATCGGGATGACCTCTGCCCCGTACCACTTCAGGCGCGCCAACGTCTTCGCTCCAACATTGCGCGCCGACGGCCAGCGCATCGGCGGGATCTCCAGGTAGAACCGCGCTGTCTCCCCCGGCACGAGCTTCGCCGCCAGAGAGCCCGATAGCAGGAACACCCCGGAAACGACTCCGCCCCATATCGCCAGCGCCGCTGGATGCGACGAAAGCAGCCCCAGTATCACCCCGAGCTGGGCCGAGCACGGAATCGCCAGCGCTAGAAGGAAAGTTGCGATGATCCGCTCCCGGCGCGTCTCCAATACCCTCGTCACAAGCGTCGCCATCGCGCCACATCCCAAACCCAGGATGATCGGTATCACGGCCCGCCCCGACAGCCCGATTCGCTTGAACAGCCGGTCCACCAGCAGCGCCAGCCGCGGCAGGTAGCCGCTGTCCTCAAGCAGCGAGAACATCAGAAAGAACGCTCCCACCAGCGGCAGCACGATCGCCAGCGCGTACCGCAACCCCAGCGTGACGATCCCGTATTCCCCGACGAACAGATCGGCGACGGCCGGCCACGGGAGCACCTTCGTGAAGAAGGCGGCCACGGGGGGGGTGATATAGCGCCCGAACACCTTCTCGTCCAGAAAGTCCACCGCCACCCCGGCGCCGAGCCGCCCGACGAACAGATACAGACCGAAGTAGAGCACCGCCGCCAGCAGTGGGATCCCGGCCAGCGGATGCATCGCCAGCGCCCCCAGCACCTCCCGGAAATCCCGGCGAACCGGCTTCGGACTCCGCCTTAGCGCCCGCCCGGCGATCCGATCCGCCTCTTTCTGGCGAGCCACCGCGATGGGATAGCCAACCGGGTTCCCGTACTTCGCCTCCGCCTCCACCACGATTCGCTCGATCTCGACTACGCTGTCAGGGTCGAATCGGGTCACCTGCTCCCACACGCGCATATCCCGCTGCAGCAGCAGCAGCGCCACCGCGCGCCGCGCGATCCCGTACTTCTCGTCGAGCAGGTCCACGATCCGGGACACCGCCAACTCAACCGGCTCCGGATACTCGACTCGAAAGTCGGAATGCTCCGGCGGCGTGCCCCTCAGGAGCGCGCGCAGCCCGCCCATCCCCACACCCCGGGCGGCCGCCGTCGCCACCACCGGCAGGCCCAGCTCCGCCCCCAGCACCCCCGGCTCCACGCTCAGCCCCACCCTCTCCGCCTCGTCGATGATGTTCACGTCCAGCGCCAGCGGCGCCCCCGCCTCGATGAGCTGGAACGTGAGCGGAAGCATCCGCCCCAGGCTCTTTGCGTCGACCACGTGCACCACGACGTCCGCCCGCTCCTCCATCAGCAGCCGCTGCGTGACCTGCTCGTCCTCGGATACGGCGGCCAGCGAGTACGACCCCGGGCTGTCGACTACTTCCAGCAGAACGTCCCCCACTCGCGCCTGCCCCCGGCACACCTCCACCGTCGTGCCCGGGTAGTTCGACACCACAGCATACCGCCCCGTGAGATCGTTGAAGATCACGCTCTTGCCGACATTCGGCGACCCAACGAGCACGACCTTACGCCGGGTGACGGGAGCGGCAAGCGCGCACGTCTCGCAGCCGCCCCCAAGCCGGCCCGTCACCACGTGCTTCAGAAACTCGAGCGCACGTACGCTCACGCGCGCCGCCCCCTGCGCTGGCTCTTCACGCGAATCGTCGCCGCCAGCTCGCGGCCCAGCGTCTGTCTCTCGCCGTCGACCTCGAGCACGACTCCACCTCCCAGGGGCTCGCGCTCCTTCACTCTCACCGTGGCCTTCGGCAGGAGCTTCCGCTCCGCCAGATACCGCACCACCTCAGGCGATTCGTCCTCGATCCTCACGATCCGCAGCAACCGGCCTTGCGGCGCCTCCGCCAGCGTCACCGTGTGCCCCTCCGACCTCGCCTTGATCGGATGGCCATGCGGGCAGTCCTCCGGATCGCCCAGCTTGCGCACGATCAAGTCCGCTACCTCCGGCGAAAGCGCATGCTCCAGCCGACACGCCTCATCGTGGACCCGGTCCAGCGGCAGCTCCAGCACGTCCGTCAGCAGCCGCTCCGCCAGCCGGTGCCGCCGAACGATCGCCCGCGCCCCGCGCTGCCCCGCCGGCGTAAGCTTCACCCGCCCGTATCGCCGATGCGTCACCAGCCCCAGTTCCGCCAACCGCTTCACCATCCCCGTCACCGAGGGCGGCCTCACCTTCAGATGAGACGCAAGCTGAGTCGTCGACGGCCCTTCACCCTCCCGCGAGAAACGCTGGATCGCCTCCAGATATTCCTCCACCGCATGCGTCAGCGCCTGCTGTTCCCCCATCATCCCATCCTTTAGGAATGCCAATCTCTGATGTTAGGTTTGCCTAACTTTCACCGGGAGTATACCACAAACCCGAACCCCCGGAAACCGGCCCAGCACCATCCCTTCCCACTGTCGCGTGCGGGGGTAAATGAGAATGAGGATGGTTTTCTGAGGGTTTGGCCGGGAATGGGCGGCTGCACTTGGCGCGCTATTTGGGAATACGGCGCGCCGGGGCAGGAATCAGGCGGCGCTGGCCCGACGAGGAGCCGGCACGGTAAGCGGCGCGACGGGCGGCCTCCCATCTAGCGCATGCGGCGGGACCTCGGCCGCTGGTTTCCTTGGATCTCAGCCACTCCTCGCGGGATCTGCCGTGCCGCGTGCGGATGCCCTCCCCCTGAGCCATCTGAACTCGGGCGAGCTCGATCTCCGGATATATCTCGGCATGGCAGTGCGGGCATTTCATGTCGCTGTCAAGGAGCGGATGAGGGGGACGGGGGCGGCAGCCCGCCCCCCTCGTGGCGCCGATCGGCAGGGATGAGCTATTCGTTGGGCCAGGGAGCGGCCTTCGTCTTCCAGGTGTCAGCGCGAAGGCGCCGGTAGATCTCCTGGGATGTCCACCAGATCGCGCCGATGACCCCCAGGACCGCGGTGACGCGCTGGTCCGGAGCGATGGTGGACCAGAGGGGCATGAGGTGTTGGGCCGCGGCCCAGGCGCCGAGCCCGACGGCCACGATCACGGCAGTCACGCGGGCGACGTTGTTCTCGATGGGGAAGAACCGCCGCAGGAGCTGCACGATGATGAACGTCAGACCCCCATAGAGGGCCACGGCGCCCATCAGGATGGCGGTGTACTCTGCCGGGATGTCTGGCGTCACAGCGGCCTCCTCAGCTCGGCAACCCACGCATAGGGGATCTCGATGCTCGGCAGGAAGCCCGGCCACCAGTCGGGGGTCTGGAGCTTCCTCTCGCTGATGTCGGCCGACACCGCCCTCACGCCGATCCGCAGCTCCGTGCCCTTGATGTTGGTGATCCTGGCGCTCAGGCCGACGACGGGCTGCAAGACGGGGGTGTCGGCGTCAGTCACGCGCATGGTGAAGCCGAGGTTGTGGGCCACATACATGCTCTGGATGCCGATGAGCTTCGCCTTGATCTGGCGATCGCCGGCGGAGAGGGTGAGGGCCAGGGCGCCGGATTCGTCGCCGGCGATGAACTCGGCGCTGATGCCCTCGGGCTCGCAGAACGTATCCTCGACGAAGCCGAGAATACTGTCCTTGAGGTCGACCAGGTCGTTGGCCTGGGCCGCCGTGGCGGGAGCGAGGCAGAGAACGAGCAGAGCTACGATCGAACAGATGCGTCTCATGACTACCGTCCTTTCTGCGCCCCGTAGACGTAGATCTTGCGCTGCTCGGCGTGGATTGTGACGGTGGCGCCGAGGGCTTCGGCGACGGGGCCCAGGGGGCCCTCGGCGACGCCATCCACGAGCCGGCCGCAGCGACTGACGAGCGTGTCGTTGACGACGATCTTCATGCCGTCTATATCACCGGGAAGAGGCAGGGCCACCACCTCAAAGTGCATCGGATCGGGCGTGCTCCAGTCGCCGCCCCACTCGAATCCGTGGCGGCGGAAGGCGGCGATCAGGCGAGCGTCCTGCTTGTCTTTGCAGCCGTAGGGGAAACGGCGGGCGTTGACGTCGACGGCGATGCCCCAGGAATGGTGAGATAGGGCCCGGCCGGGATCCCAGGACATGTGGCGAGTCACCCAGCAGCCGTCGAAGCTGTTGATGAGATGGGTGAGGGCGTTATCTCGCAGCTCCACGAGGACGGCCTCGAGCTGGTCGGCGATGTGGGCGTGGCAGGGGATGAGCTTGATGGAGCGGCCGTGGCCGTCCCGAAGGGGGAAAGGCGGCTCGATCCGGGCGATGTTTTGCAGGATCCAGCCGCCGGAGACGATGACGGCGCCCTTGCGGGCGGGATCGTCACGCCAGTCGAACTTCCCGAAGTGCTCTTCGATCCAGGAGAGGGGCTGTGGCATCAGGGTACTCCAAGGGCGCGGGTGGCGACGGTGGCCAACGCGCCGGCGAGCACGGTGATGGCGGCGAGGGCCGCGAGGAGTGCCTTGACGGAGATCCCCGCTCCGCCGTTGCCGTTCCGGAGACGGCGCTCGACGTCGCCGATCCGGCGCTCGTTGTTGGGGCAGCGCTGATCGAGTCCCGCCTGGAGCGTCAGGACGGCATCGCGGGTCTGACGCTGCTCGGCTCGCAGCTCGTGGATCTCCTGGGCGAGCGCATCGATCTCACTCATAGCTGGGCTTCCTTGGCGGATTCGAGAGTGGCCACTTTGGCCTCGATCTGCTTGAGGCGCAGCTCGGGGATGGCGGGGGTTTCGCCCTGGCCGAGGGCTTCGAGGGCGGCGAGCGCCTCGGAGCGGGAGCTGACCGTGCCCTGGAGCAGAGCGAGGTGGGCGGCGTTGGGCTGGTCGACGGCGTCGATGGTGTAGGGGATCTTCAGCTCGTCGAGGGCGGCGGCGATGGCGTCGCGCTCGTCGTTGGAGTAGGCGAGCACGGCCCGATCGTCGGTGGGCCAGAGGTCGGGGATGGCGGCGAGATCGCAGGGGATCCGCCATTTCACAGGGATAATTTGGCCGTCGTTGACTTTGCAGTCCATCAGGTATTGTCCTTGTCATCGGTATCAGTTCCAACATCACTGATGCCCGTGGTGCAGGTGCGCACGTTGTTGTCATGAACCCGGGTTTGCCTGACGCCGACGGCACCGACGCGAATACCTTCGAGACAGTTGAAGATAGTGTTGCCCAGGACCTGGGTGTCATCCAGGTATCTAGGATCGCCCGCGGCGCCGAGGACAATGCCATAGCCGTCGCCGCCAGTGCTGACTATGATATTCCCAGCCCAGCGACTGAAACTGTTAACATCGTCCAAGTTAGCACGCGTATACATGATGAATGTGTTGGCGGCCGGGTCGTCGACGCGGACGGTATTGGTTATGACCTGGCAAGCGTCGGAGTCGAAGATGGAGACTCCACGGGTCGGCTCGACGCCGGTGAGGTGGATGTCGTTGCTCTCGAAGATGAGCCGATCGCAGCCATCAGCATAGAAGCTGTGCTTTCCACCGACATACCCACTCTCAAACTCGCAGCGGGTGACCTCGGCGCGATCACAGGTGACCAAGTTGATGGCCGTGGTCAGCCCGTCGGCGACGATGCGGACGCGGTGGATTTTCGGGCGATCGCAGCCAGTGCCGGAGATGCCGTTGCCGGTTTTCCCGGCCACCGCCTGGACTTGGAAGTCGGCCAACCGCAGACCGTCCTTCCCGTTGAGATCGATGCAGTCGTTCGCGTCGGCGGCGGTGAAGTTGAGGATGCAGGCTCCCCGATTGGCGCCGATGATCGTGAGGTTGTTGTTGGGGATGATTATGGTGGCGGCTTCGTCGTAGGTGCCGGCGCAGATGTAGATGACATCGCCGGCGCTGGCGGCTTCGATGGCGGTCTTCGGGGAGGTGTAGTTTCCGCCGCTCGGGGCGACGACCTTGAGGCCGGGGATGTCGTTGATGATCTGGGGGTTGGGGTTGTCGCGGATGTAGGGGGCCCGGCCGGTGGGGGTGTTCGTGACGTCGGTGATGTCCCCTGAGGCGCAGGTAACGGCGGCGATGAGGATGGCGTCTGCCATGCTGTCGGAGAGGGAGATCTCGACGGTGAAGGACTGATCCTCGAAGGTCGTGGCGGTCTTCTTCAGAAAGACATAGTTGACCTGATCGTCGGTGAGGTCGGCCTTGCCGGTGGGGGCGGCCGCCTCGATCACCAGACCCCCGATGAATCCCTGCCCGGCGGAGACCTCGATGTCCAATCCTCCGTCGTCGGAGACCTGGAAGCCATCGCCGAGGGTGCCGTCGCCGTTCTCATCGGTGAGCGCCTTGGTGAGGATCTCCAGCACCCAGTCCGGGATGTTGGAGCGGAGGGACTCCTCTGCCGCGCTGGAAACGTCGCCCGCAGCGGGGACCGGGATGTTGAGCCAATCTGTCGGATCACCGGTGTATGTCATTGGTCAGGCTCCAAAGACGTCCAGAGTGCTATCCCACTCGAAGAAGCCCCAGATGGCCACGCGCTGGCCGGTCTCCGGATCGCCGATCTCGGGGATGCCGATGTCGGGATCGCCGGGGATGACGCCAGGCCCCACGCCGAATTGCAGGCCGATGCTGCCGCTGCCCCCGCTCGACTGGGCGGCGTCCTGGCCGGAGGTGAGGGTGCGGGGGGCGCGGCCGGCGAGGGCGCTGCCGAGGCCGCGGGCGCCCTGCTCTCGCTCAGATCGAAAGCGGAACTGATCGGGATCGTTGGCAATGTGCCTCATAGGGCCGCCCCCATGAACTCGGTTATGAATTCGCCCTTCTCGGGGTTGAGGGTGCCGTGCTTTTCGAGGATCTTGAAGACGGTGCCCGGAGCGACGTCGATGTCGGAGACGTTTACTGCGACGAAGTGGCCGGGGAAGAGGGCGGGCTTGCCATTGGTCTGCCATTTGAGCAGGCGCTGATACTGCATCAGCTCGGTGCCGCGGAACTGGGCGGTGAGGCCGGGCTTGCCACCGTCCGGGGCGAAGATCACCTCACACCACTCATCACCGATGTGGGCGTCGCAGAGCGGGTCGGTCATCGAATCGGTCCAGCGCCAGGAGACGATCTGGTCGTTGCCGTTGGCGTCCTTCCCGAGGCAGAGGACGCGGTTTCTGAGCGCGAAGATGTCGCGCTTGATCTCGACGAAGTAGAGGAAGTCGTCCTCGGTGACGGTGTCGTCGTCGAGGATGAACTCGGGGGTGCCGTCATAGACCTCGGTGCCGAGGGCGACGGTGAAGATCTGCCCCAGGCGATCGACGCCCCAGCGGCGGCCGGCGGCGCGGGCGAGGGCGTCGGCGACCTTATCCACCTTGAGGGTCTGGTCGAACTGGAGGATGAGGTGTTGGAGGGGGCAGTCATAGATATACTCGCCGGCGCCGGCGTCGAGCGTGAGATGGGCCTCGGGGATCCCGGCGCATTCATGGAAGAGCCACACCCAGGCATCCGCAAAGCTCCAGCCGGCGAAGCTGGGCAGCAGGTAGGCGGACTTGTTCTGGAGCCTGCAGAAGCGATCGTGGGCGGTGAGGTGGAGCATAATCGTGCCGGGATGCTTCGGGTCGCGCACGAGCTTCGGCGTCTCGAGGTAGCCGGTGACCTGCTCGACATAGGTCGGCTCGGGCGCGTTGAAGGCGACGGAGAGCTGGGCCTTCTCGTTCCCGCCGAAGGTGTGCTCTCCGGCCGTGCGGAGCGTCGCCTTGAACCAGGAGCCGCGCTGATCTTTAGCGCAATAGAACTCGGCGGATTCCAGCACGCCCTCATCGCCATCCGTGTTGTCGAAGAGGATGGTGGCAACGGGGGTGGCATGTTTTGCCGGCCGGGTGGCCTGGATTTCGTAGAGCAGCGGAGTGCGATCGCCGTCGCTGTAGAGGGTGGCCGAGGGATAGAGCCCGTTCTCGTCGTCGACCATCTCGGCGGCGATCTCCGTCCCATCCGGCTCCTGGCAGAGGATCTCGACGGTGTCGGCGGCCTCATCGTTGAGGAAGTCCGGGGCGGAGATGTAGTCATAGGCCTCGATGGTGCCGGTCGTCTGATAGGAGAGCTGGTCGAAGTGGAAGGCGATCTGGCCGCCCTCTGACTCGACGAGGACGTGGCCGTTGGGGATCTCGATGCCGGGCTCGTAGTAGATCCAGCGGAGGCCGGTGTCGCCCAGGTGGATGATGAGATGGTCGGGCACCCAGAGGCAGGAGAGCCAGGCGGGCTGCTCGAAGGCGCCGGCAGCCCAGCGCAGGGCCTCGTCCTGGGCGAACTCGTCCAATATCTGCCAGGTGGCTCCGGAGTCGTCGGAATAGAGGAGCCGCGGGTAGCCGCTCTCGTCCTGGGGCACGTAGATGCACCAGCGCTCGGTCCCGAGGGCGTTGAGGTTGAGGGCGACATAGGTGGCGGCGGTCTGATCGGCCGGTATCCTCGCCCGCAGGAAGCGGAGGCCGCAGGAGAAGTTCTTGGGGTAGGTGCCCTGGCTCAGGACCGCCTGGTAAGCGTCGGCGGCGCCGTCATAGCCCTTGAGCCAGGTCATGCTCCAACCGGGGGGCTGGATTGCCTTCCAGTAGCTGGACTGCTGGATCCAGGAGCCGAGGACCATGTCGTCATAGCCCCAGGAGTAGTCGAGCATGACGGCGCCGAGCTCGGGGAGGGGGATCGTGCCTTCCTGCACCCACTTGTGGGGCGTGAAGCCGCCGATGGCATGCGGGCCTGACGCCTGCCGCGTGCGATCGGCGGTGGTCATGGGCCAGTCGAGGCCCCAGGCGGACTTGATGACGTAGCCATCGGAGCGGGGGTCGGCGATGACGAGCTTGGCGATGGGGGTGCTCATCAGCTCCAGCTCCCGGACTCGCCATCGAGCTGCGATTCCTGGGTGAGGCGGTTGCCGTCGCCGTCGAGGTAGGTGATGATGAGTCGGCCGTCGGGGACGGCGTCGAGGTCGATGGGGGAGCCCTCGACGGGCTGGACGAAGGCGAGGGCGGCGCCGGCGAGGTTGGACTCGACATAGACGTTCGTGCCGTCGGTGTAGGCGGTGAACTCCTCGCCGAAGATGTCGGTGGCGACGCAGGGGTTAGCGATGGCCATGATGATCACCACAAAGGCACAAAGGGCACAAAGATGCCGCCTTCGGCGGCCTAGGGACTCCTACCGAACAGGATAGATGCAGGAGCATCAGATCACCCCCCAGCTTTCGCCGTCGTCGAAGGACTGGTAGCGCTGGAGGTTGCCGTCGGAGTCGATGAGGGCGCAGCGGAGCCGGCCGTCGGCGAGGCACTCGATGTCGGGGGAGTTGGAGCCTTCGCCGAAGGGCTGTGTGGGTGTGGACCAGGATCCGCCGGGATGGTCGAGGCGCTCGAAGGAGACGGTGCCGACGGCGCCGTCATCGAAGGCACGGACGCGCTGGCTGAAGATGTTCGAACCCGCAGTGAGTCGCGAAACTAAGTGCAACTGCAGATACAAAGCTCCGACCCTCAGCCATTGAACATATTCCCCGATGATCTTGATCTGGGTGCCCACGACGGAAGCCGGCTCCGGAAGCTCCCATTCGAAGGTGAACCACTCCCAGGCGTCGCCGGTGTCGCTTCCTTCCGGCACGATCTGCTGAGGGCCCCGCCATGAGGAGCCAATGTACAGATCTATCTGATCACGGTTATTCTTGCCGGTTTCGGTCATGACGCAGGCCCGGGCGCGCGCCGTCTGAACACAATAGCCGCCGCCCAACCCGGCGAAGTCAAATATGTCCAGCACTCCATCCTCATTGGTCCAGACATAGCTGTTGCCGTCGAACGAATCCTCATCCTCGTCAAGGGCGGCATAGTGGGCGGAGTCGCCGACGAGCATCCATTGAGTCGTGTCGTCTCCAGTCGGCATGAACTTACGGCTCCACTCCATCACCCCACCCCCTGATAGGCGAGGTCTTCCATCCAGTCGGTGGTGGCGTCGGTGAGGATGCCGGCGGCGGTCTCGGGGATGAGCACCCGGATGAGGACTTCACGGCCCCGATCGGTGTAGGATTCGGATACCTCGACGCCCTCGGCATTGACAGTGAGGGCTCGCTGAGGGGGCGTCTTCTGGCGGCGGAGGGCGGTGGCATAGGCCGGTTCGGGGGTGGCGGGGAGGGCGAAGGCGCCACCGCCCAGGGCGGCCATCGGCAGATCGGGCATCTGCCCCACCGGGGAGGCAATGCTGGCGGCGAGCTCGGGGGCGAGCATCTGGTCAGAGATCATCTGCTCGGTGGGGATGGCGGCGAGCTCGGGGATCGCCTCGGGGAAGCCCGCGGTGGGAGCGGCGGCGATGCCCTGCGCCTCTCGCGCCTTCTGCCAGCGCGCCATGTTGCTGGCGATGAGGGCCTTCTGCTCGGGGGTCTCGGTGCGTCCCTTCTCGATGTCCTCTGCCTTGGCTTCGGAACGTTCCTCCCACTTTTGGAGACCGTAGGTGGTCCCGGCATAGAGCCCGAGGGCGGCGAGCCCATAGAGACCCGTGCGGCCGACAGCTGTTCCGGCCGCAAAGCCCTTCATTCCCCCGAGGAGGCCGCCTCCCCCGGCCGCAGCCCCACCGGCGGCCGCCGCGGCTCCAGCCTGGGCATTGGCAGCGGCAGCCCCTCGAGCGGCAACGGCGTTGCGGATCTGCGCGCCGGTGAGGAGTTCCCAGCCCGCGACGGCGGAGGGAAGAAGGGCGATCATCGCTCCCAGGGGAACGGCCAGAAGCCCTGCTCCCGTGGCGGCGATGACGAAGGCCTTGCCGAGGGGCGTTGAGACGAACGCCTTGGCAATCTCCACTGTTGGCTTGAGGACGGCGACGGTGGCTACGAGGGCGGGCACCAGGGCCTCGCCGGCCACCTCCCGGAGATCCCCGAACTGGTTGGCGAGCTGCTCGGCGGCGCCGGCGCCCTTGGCGAGCTCCTCGGCGGCGGGGCCGGTGTTCCGGTCGATCGCCTGCAGGATCTTGACGAAGTCGCCGGATTTCTGGGTGTCCTCATCGATGATGATGCCGAAGCGGGTGAGGGCGCCCCAGTTGGCGGTGGAGATGGCCTTGCCGACGGCCACCGCGGAAGACTGCAGGTCGGTGCCCATCATGGCCGAGATGTTCTGGATGCGGGGAGCGAGCTGGACTATCTGATCTTCGGTGAGGTCGAAGGTGGTGAGCATCGCCATCATAGTCTCGGTCGCTTCGTCGCCGAACGTGGTGACATCCTGGAGCTCGTCGGCGAGCTTCTCGAGCCGGGACTGGTCGATGGCCTGGGCCGATCCCTTGATGGCGGCGGTGAGCTTGGCCTGCGACACCTCCTGATTGCGGTAGGCGTCGAGGTTGCCCTTGGCGACGGCGAGGGTGGCCACGCCGAAGGCGGTCGTCGCCATGCCCGCGGCGCGGATCTCGCCGGCGTGGGCCTTGACGGTGCCGCCAATGCCGGCGAACTCGCCCTTGGCCGTGCCGGCGACGCCGCGGAGGACTCCGCTGGCGTTATCCGTTGCGTCGATTACGATCAGGAGCTTCTCGGCCATGTGCCTCGCTCAGGAGATCGGCGATGTCGGCTAGGCGCTCTCGTCGGGTTTCGGATGGTCGCCAGCGGAAGATCCGGGCGCAGTCGGCGAGGATTCCTCGGAGGTCGATTCCCCCGATCGCTGGCGCTTCGACTCCTCGTCGGAACCGCCATCCTCGACGATCGTAAAGAATCTCCGAAGGAAAGGGACAGCTTCGAACACCATGTTCCAGAGGGGGATCATGTCCTCATTGGGGAGCTTCAACAGCTCGCCCATGCTGATCTTCGAGCCGCCCGCCTTCAGGGCGAGATAGGCGAGTTCGACGCGCCCCTTCACGCTGTTGATGATCTTCGCGTCGGTGAGACTGCCGACCTTCGCCTCGAAATGCTCCAGGTCGGCGATCTCGGGGGACGCCCATCGACAGTCTTTGCCGCCGAGGGAGATGGTGCCGCTTGTTGCCGCCATGATCGTTCCTTTCTTAGCGGCGGGGATCGGTGTCCCCGCCCTATACCTACGTGATCGCCAGAGAGCCGGGTTTGCCCTGGAGCTGGAGATCCCAGAGGACGTCCTCGCCACCCGCCTGGAAGGGCATGGTCATCCCGCCGATGACAGCGAGATCGGTAAAGGTGAGGGTGACAGTGGTGACCCCATCGGTGTACACGATGGCCGCGGCGACGTTCCGCGCGGGAGTGTCGGCCAGGATATCATAGGCGAGGTAGGTGCCGAGGCTCAGGCGGAGCCTGATCTCCTCGGGTCCGAGAGAGAAGCCGCCGGGGAACCGGGCGGACTCGGCCACCTTGGCGTCAAGGTTGGGGTTGGGGCGGACGTTGTTGTTGATCTCGCACTCGAAGGAGCGGCAGTCATAGGGGGATTCGCCGATCGTTACCGCGCCGTGATACCAATCGAGGAGACTGCCGACCTCGGGTTCCTCGGCTCCCGCCTCGGCCTTGGCGACGGTGAGTGCAGCGATGTCGAAGGCCGCGCGCAGAGGGCTTTCCGGATTGCCGGAGAGACGCAGGGAGCGGATTAGCGCGTTCTCGAAGAGCCAGTCGTGGGCGGCAGTGCCCACATGACACATGATCGACGTGAGGGCGCCGGCGGGGTAGCTGGAGCGGATGGCGTAGCCGATGAGTGTCTTCGTGTCGGCTGTGACCTCTATCTCGGGGGTGACGGAGGGCATGATGGCCCCGGCCGACCAGGCTGCCTGGGCGCCGATGCCGAGACGCAGGTTGTCGGGGGATGGAACAGGCATCGATCCGCCGACCACGAGACCGCCTGAATTGTAGGAGGGCGTCTCACCCTGCTCATCCCACTTGAATCCTTGAACGAAGCCGGTTTCGGCCATGTCAGCTCTCCTCTGCCGGGCGGTCGTCGCCGTCCGGGCTTACTGGTGCGACCGGTGCGACCGGTACGACCGGTGCGTCCGGTGCGATCGGCACGCCCGCGAGGCGGGCGATGACGGCGAGTCGATCCGGAAGAGGCACGCCCTGGAGATGCCGGGCGACGTGGGCGATGAGCGGCCGCAGCCACACGCCCAGGGCCCGATCGGGGACGCCCTTGTAGTGGCGCAGCAGGCGGTCGAGATCGGCGGCGACGGCCGGAACCTTGAGCTCACCTTTGTCTTTGGCCATCAGGCATCTCCTCTGTTGCGGGTTGAGCGGAGCTCGGCGGTGACGATGGCGTGGCGGAAGAGCTGGTTGCCACCGCTGATATTCGGGGTGGAATCGCCGCCTGTGACGGAGAGCTTGGCGGTGCCGATGGTAACCTCGCTCTCCAGCAGCTTCACAACGATATCGAGGTAGGCGTCGAGATAGGATTCGAGGGTCTCCGGGTCCTTGGCGGCGACGATGATATGGACGATGATTTCGTTGGTGCGCCGGCCGCCGGAGCCGACGAAGCCCTCCTGTGTGAAGGACGGGCAAACAACGCCGATCGTAGGCGTCTGAGTGGTGGCGACGAGCGTGGGCTCGCCGGAGAGGAAGTCCACAGGCACGGGCACGCCGGCGGCGGTGGCGAGCGCCGGGAGGTGGCTCGCCAGCTCGGCCAGGACGGTGGCGACGAGTGTCTGGGTGGAGGTGGCCATCAGTCGTTGAACCGTCCTTCGATGCGGAGGTGGTCGGCGAGGATCCGCATGATGCGATGCCTCTGACTCCTGCCGACGGCCATCGGCCGGCGGGCCGGCATCTTCTTCGTGCCGGTGAAGTGGAGAGAGCCGAGATCGTAGCTGCCGACCTGGATGGTGCCACCGAGAACCATGCGGAGCGGGGCGATCTCACGAGTGGAACCGGGGCCGCCGGTGAGGGCGTCGCGGAGCTTGCCGGTGCGGACGAGGGTCTTCGTGCCGGGGTAGTGCTTCGCTTTCCACTCCGCATATGCCGGTGAGAGCGGCTTCCAGGCGGTGGAGCCGTCGTGGGAGCCCTCGCGGTCGAAGCGCTTCTCCTGGGCCTCCTCGAAGTCGGCGGCGATCCGCCCGAAGGCGGGCGAGAGATCGGACGTCGCCCGGATGCGGCCGGCCAACGCGCGCTCGAGCTGCATCTCGCCGAGAATGGAGACCGAGAACTGGACGCCGGCTTCGGTGGTGGCGGGAGCGGGCATCAGAACACCTGCCCCGGCGGGAAGGCCTGCTTCATATCGACATCCTGGAGCGGATCCGCTTCGATCTCCCTCATAGTCATCGACACGGCGCCGGGATCGCTGGCGGAGCCCTCGCCGATTCCCGCCGCGTCGGAGAGCTCGGCGCGGCCGGCGACGATGGCCTCGAGCAGCTTGCGGCCGCCCTCATCCCAATCCCGGGGGTGGGTGGTGTCGCCGATCTGCCCGGTGAAGATGATCCCCCACACGCGGATGGCAGTGAGGCGGGCGGAAATTCCCTCCAGGAGGGCAAGGGAGAGCGGCGCAGTGATGGGCGTCTGATAGAGGGTGGCGAGGCGGGCGTCGATCTCGGCATCGACGGCCGGGATGAAATCGGCAGTCACCGTGGCGGCGGATGGGTTCGTCGCCGTCTCCGAGTTCCAGAGCGTCGTCGGTATGAGTGCCTGTACGTGTGCAACTGTGCAGTATGCCATTGCCGCTCAAACCTCGGCGGCGGTCCGGTTGGTCCGCCGCTCATCTGTGGGCCCGGCCGGCGAAACCGAGGTCACTCAGTGTGCCGGCCGGGCCCCTCTGCGCTATTTCTCAGTCAGCTCACAGCGGAGCTGTGGCTCGTCGATGATTCTCTCGAATCTCTCCTTGCCGATCTCGGTTTCGCGGACGGTTGTCGGCTCGGCGGAGCTGAAGAGCAGGCCGGCGCGGCGGAAGGAGGGGCGCCGGCTGCGGACTGTCATGACGCGGTCCGAGGGCTTCGGTGTAACCGCGGGCTTCTTCTTCGGTTTGGCCGCGGATTTGGCGGCCGGCTTGTTCGGGGCCGGCTGCCGCTTCCGCTGATCGTTCGGGAGTCTTCGTGTCGCCGCCTTCGTCATGTGGTCACTCTCTCCTTACGCCTGGAGCAGGCAGCGGTAGGTGATGACGAGCACGATCTCGCCTTCGATGAAGGTGGTCGTGCTGGCGCCGACCACCGAGAGCGTGTCGGTGGCGGCGAAGGCATTGGCGGCGGAGACGGCGGAGCCGGCCACCACCTTGCCGAGGGTGTCGAGCCCGGCGCTCGTGAGGGCGACGGCGCCCCCGGTGAGCGGCGTCGCTCCGATCTCCAGGTGGAGGGTGGAGAGCTTGGAGCCGGTGCTGACCGCCACGCTGGCGACGGCGTTCACACTGACGATCTCGCCCACGAAATCGAGCGGGAGGTCGGTGACGACGTCGCCGTCGGTGATGGTGGCGAG
>Ga0307377_10003857_pt1 | contig 16645 bp, 32 predicted proteins | sample TR3MG_FD_202535 | JGI IMG/M metagenome (GOLD analysis project Ga0307377, IMG submission 202535) | Soil microbial communities from Risofladan, Vaasa, Finland - TR-3 | ecosystem: Environmental > Terrestrial > Soil > Coastal area > Acid sulfate soil | place: Finland: Risofladan, Vaasa | collected... | reverse complement strand
TCCGTGCAGCGCAGGCGCTGATAGAACTCTTCGTAATTCGCCTCGGTGATCGTGCCCATCTCGACCCCGATGGTGGACCAGATGAGGGCGTTCGTGACCGGGTGCAAATAATTGCCCGGTCCCTCCTCGCCGTTCTCCCGGTACTCCCAACAGAGGTCTTCCTGGTTCACGATCGCCGTGACGTCCCAGTGTAGTGCCATGCGGCACCTCCTTTCGTAAACGGAGTCCTGACCATTTTGCCCTACCCTGCGGTGACGACCCGCTGTCTCGCCTCTCTGCGCAGAGAGGGTCGTTGACGGGTTGCGTGACGAGCGAGGCCCGTGGGCGTGGTTCGTCGTCGGGCGCCATGGTCAGGCGCTCCTGCGGATGGTGAGTCCGGTAACGGGGCGTGCGCCCCTGCGATCAGAAGTTGCTGAGAAGCTCTTGGAGATCGCGCGTGAAGTCGTCGCCGTCATCGAGGCTGCACAGGTCCAGGGGGGCTGCCCCCATCGCCTTGCGCACCTCGGCAGCGGCTGCCGCCATTTCGTCTCGATCCGTCGAGTTGATCGCGGTCAGGAGCTTCTGGAGGGCGGGCGCGATGCGTTTCCACTCGCTCATCGCCCCCTCTGCACACTGGACCACGTCCTCGCCGGTCCCGATGACGCTCAGGCACGACTCCTGGAGATCGTAGAGGTCATCCAGGGTCAGCCGGATGGCCGCCTTCGTGGCTTTCTTCTTTTTCTCGACCTTCTTCTTCACCTTCTTCTTCGCTTTTTTTGTGGCCATGAGTGGCCTCCTTTCGTGAACGGACGCCTAGGGGGCGTCCTCGGGATTGACGAATCCATGCTCGATGTAGGCGTCCATCTCCTGCTGCTCGCGGAGCAACTTGTCCAGCACCGGCTCCTCGTCGCGGTCGTCCGTGAGTTCGCCGTAGTGGCGATCCCGTGTGACCACGATCTGGTGGCAGGGCTTATTCAAGTCGAGCGAATCGGCGTGGTGCGCCTTCGCGTCGTCCGGGAGTTCCAGGGTCTGGATGAAGTCGAGCAACGCCTCTTTGTCGGGAAAATCCAACAGAAGACGCCATCGTTGATCCTTGCGGTTGGCCATGAGTGGCCTCCTTTCGTGAGCGGGGCCGAAGCCCCTGACCCTAGTCGTCGTGATTCCACGCGCTGACCTGGGTGAAGACGCCCATGAAGCTGGCACAGATGATCTCGACGCGGCGGTTGTCTTTCTTGAGATGGGACTCAAACGACGCCTTGCCGCATTCGCTGTAAGACGTGGCCGTGGTCCACCCCGAGGCGCGCAGGTGCTGGTCGAGTTCGCGGGCGAACCCGCTGCCCTCGTCCACCGTCACGCTACCGCCGCACTTGTCGATCTTCTTCGCCAGCGCCTTGGCGCTGATCTTCTTTTTTGTGGCCATGGTTGTGGCCTCCTTTCGGGAACGGGGCCGAAGCCCCTCGCCTAGCTTTCGTTGACGAAGATCATCACAGGCTTGTTCGCCTCCAGATCATCCACCAACGCCCAGAGGCGCTGCGCCATGAGGCTCGCCGCCGCATTGCGAACACGCGGCTGATGGAAGGTGGCCCTCCGATTCGCCATCGCGTCCATGCGTTCGGCCTGAGCCCGCACGTAGGGCAGCATCTCTCGCTGACTCGGAATTTCGTTGGCCATGAGTGGCCTCCTTTCGTGAGCGGGGCTTTCGCCCCTCACACCTAGACCAGCGCGGGCAGCAGTTTGCCAGCCCGCGTCTCCACATCCACACGCTTCTCCGCGAACGGAATGTCTCGCGCGTATGCGGTCAGTCCCTGCACGAACCCCCACAGCGAGTGGGGCGACGTGTTGGAGTGCAGTCCCTCTTCCTGGACGGCCATGCCGAGGGCGCCCGTGATCTCGTTCTGCGTGAGCTTGACCTTCTGCTTGGCGGCGTGACGCTGGATGTCCTCTTCGACCGGCGTGGTGCCGATCCCGAACTCCAGGTTCATGGCTTGCAGGATCAACTCCTGCTCGCGCATCTTGCCGCCCCGGAGACGCAACGTCTCCAGTGCTTTGGGCAAACTCATCAGAATGTCACGGGCTTTCCCGACGTGCCGGACCTTGAACTCCTCGACCTCGACGCTGCCCCACACGATGTGGTTGCAGCAGACGTAGTTGAAGAGGAAGGTCATGAAGCCGAAGCTGGACGCCCCGACCTCACTGTTCCAGACGAAGAACCCACGCCCCAGCGAGTCGCCTCCCGGCACATCGATCCGATCGTCCTCGTTCACCATGAACGCGAACATGTCTCGATCTCCGGCGTAGAGGCCCGAACCGTTTTGGCCCTCCGTCCCTTCTTTGCCGAAGAGGCGGGGCGGGCCGAATCCGACCGCATGCTCCATCAGCATCGCAACCACTTCGTGGTCCCAAATGCGGGTGTACGACGTCGAGGTGATCGCTCGGAGTCGTGAGGAGTGCGTTTCGGTGCTGGGTGTGATGAGTAGGCTCGTGTCCCGATGCTCGGTTTCGTCGGCCAAGTGCGTCATCAGGCCCTGGTTGAGACACGCCGCCGTCAGATCCACCGGGAGCTTGCGCAGGTAGCCGTAGGGCGCGCTCACGCGCTGGCACAGTTGCTGTGCCGTCCACGCGTTGAGCGCGTGCCCTCCGAGGGTAATAAGCCCCTCGTCGCTGACCGATGCGCGCACCTTGGTGAAATCTTCCTTGGGCACGTCCACCTCCAGGCTCGCCATGCGGCGCGCCCGGGTGGCCTGAGCGAGTGCGCTCAGGGTCGGAAACCGTTCGTCCGTCGGACGATTCATCTGCTGGGCCGAAGCCTGCATCAAATCTGCCATAAAAACCTCCTTGGTTTGGTTGGGCAGTTCAGAAAACGGCGACCCTTGCGGGCCGCCTCACTCATTGCTCAGGAAACCCGTCCAGGTAGCTTCCGCCCCCGTCCGAGTCCTTGGCGCGCCAGCGTTTGATGAACTTGATGATCGCGCGCAGCAGGAACAGCACGAACTCCATGCAGGCGTACCCTGCACGTTCGGCGCCGCCCTGGATCTGCACGACTATGTCTTGCCATCGCACGCCATGTGTACCTCCTTTGACCGGGCTTTTCCCCCGGAGCATTTTCGTGAACGGACGAGGTTAGTCCTCGTCCTCGTCGTCCGTGTCCCCTTGCAGGGCCAGGACGATTTTCTTTTGGGCATCTTTGGGAAGATTCTTGATGGCGCGGTTCAGTGCGTCGCGCTCGGCAGTGGCAATGATCTCAGTCAATGCCTTGCCCCAATCCGGCTCCATCTCATGACACCGAGTGAGTTCCACGCGGTCCTCGCGGTAGGTGATGTTCACCCCATCGCGGGACTTGTAGAAGAACTCCGACGGGTCGTCCTCGATCAAATTCTCGATCTCGGACTCGGGATCGTCTTGGTTCTCGTAGCCGAACGCGAACGCGTCCACCTCTATTTCGAAGTGAATCGTGACCACGCCCTCTGCTTTGAATCGTCTGTCCGGCATGAATGCCTCCTTTCGTGAACGGGGACTAGTCCCCCGCTTCGGCCTGGACATTGAACGTCCCGGCGATCCCAGCGGAGTCCCATCCCTCTTGGAATTCTCGACGCAACTGCTGAATCAGGGCGCCCCGCCAGTCTCCGTGGGGTGCGCCGGGCGGCCACTCGTGCGCGACAGCCTCAAGGTCATCGCCCAAGTTGCGGTCCACCCGCACCCACAGGGTGTAGGTCGTGTCGTCCTGCATCTGCAATCCGTCGATCTTTTCGGGAAGCTGCATGGCTTCCTCCTTTCGTGAACGGGAGGCCGAAGCCCCCCTCGATTCCTACCCCGTGTGGCACACGTAGCAGATCGACTGCTGCAACTGCATGGTCACCGTCGTGGTGCCCCTGACGGTCGAGTAGCGCTCCTGCCGGTGTGGCAGATGCGTCGTGCGATGGTACGCCGTCGTCATATCGCCCTTGCAGATGGTGCAGCAAGGCATCGGGCCGTTGTTCTCGCGCCAGTTCCCGCGCGCCTCTCGGCACTCGGGGTCCGCGATGATCACGGTGAAGCCCAGCCGCTCATCCAGAGCGAACCGATGCGTCCCAGGCGCCAGCGCTTCAAGCTGCGCGCCCACAGCGTCGTAGCGCACCACGCCCGCGTCGCCCAAGAAGGGCCACAGGGCCTCGGTGCGGCACGAGCCGTCACACTCCATATCTGCACACACGGCCAAGCACGACCCGTCCTCGTCGTCCCCATGTCCGACGAAGTGGTCGGCCAACTCGGCCTCATCTTCGCCGTACTCGTGGCCGCAGCCGTCACATTCGAATCCGCCCTCGTAGCCGTGAGAGTCGGAATCGCCGTACTCCGAATCGCCGTAATCGGTGATCTCGTGGTCCCCGGACTTGTCCCACGCGCCAAAGCACTCCTCGGAGCGGTACTCCGTGGAATTCACGACACGCTTGAACTTGGGATCCCCGCATTCGGGGCATCCATAGCCACTGAGGTCCACGTCGCTCACCGTGTGTTTGCGAAACGGGATCGGTTGTGTGGTGTCCATGTGACACCTCCTTTCGTGAACGGGAGTCCTCCTTCCCTTGGTACTACGAGCCACACTCATGCGCTATAGGTACAAAAAAACGCCCCCGACGCCGCTGGGGCGCCGGGGGCGTTGTTTATTCCACCTCGATGAACTCTCCGACCTCGCCCGTGCCGCAGCACGGTTCGCACTTGGTCTTCTTGTATTTCTTGGCGCGCACCAGCGCGTAAACGCTTTCGCTGCAACACTCATCGATCCGGTACGACTGCGGCTCCTCCTCCAGACCCATCAGGTCCAGGACGGCCTCGTCAATCGAGCCGTAGTGATCCGCGTAGTACCCGTCGAAGCGTGCCATCAGCACGTCGCGCGCCTTGTCCAAGATGACCTTGTCGGCGTGGTCGAGCATCTCCCGGGTGGGTTTGTCGGTGCTGGCGGGTTTCCCGTACATGGCACCTCCTTTCGTGAGCGGGGTGATCAGTGGATCAACCCCAGGCGAAACAACTCCCGCAGGCCCGCGACCAGCGCCGGGTAGGGCGCGGGCTCGGACTCAGGGAGCAGCAGCCGTCGCAGCACAATCGGGATCCACATCTTGGGCGGCCCCGAGAAGTAATCGGGGCCGTCGTCACCGTAGCGCAAGAGCAACGACTCGTTGAATCCGTCGCTCTTGGTGAAATCTTCGGGGCGGCACAACCACAAGTCGTGGGGCTTCTCGCCCTCGACGTCGATGTGTGCCACGAAGAAGCAAGTGTCGCACTCAGTGTGTGTAAACCGGGGTTGCTGCGTTGTGATCAAGGGCATAGCGCCCTCCTTTCATAAAAAAAACGGGGGACGGCCCGAAGGCCATCCCCCTGCGCTCAGAGTAGTTCCGACAGCAAATCGATGCCCGACGCAACCGAGGGTGGGAACGCGGTGCGGCCGAAGTCGGCCTCAATCGCGTTCTTGATCGCGGTGAGTGCGTGGGACACGGCGTAGGTGGCCGCCATCGGGCTGTTGTTGGCATCCAGGAGTGCGTTGCGCACCATCTGGGATACCAACTGCGCCGCCGTCAGGCCCATCACCTCGTCCGCTTCCAACGCGTCATACTCAAACGTGTCGGCCTCGTCGTTGAGGGCTTCGATCGCTGCACGGAACGCCACGTCGGCGCTCTCGCGGAGATCCTCTTGGTGATCCAGGGTGTAGAAGAGTTCTTCGTCCACGTAGGTCGTCGGCTCGTCGCCGTCGCCCCGGTGGTCTGCGACCTCAAACACATCCTGCAAATCCTTCAGGGGATCGATATGCGTGGTATCCATAGTTGGGATACCTCCTTTCGGGAGCGCAAGCCCCTACGTGGGGGTTGCGGCGATTTCCAGTTCGTAGCCGAGTTCGGCGGCGAGGTAGGAAAGCGTCTGGAGCGTCAGGTTGCCCCGACCGTTGAGCATCCGGCTCACGGCGCTCTGCGATATGCCGAGACGCGCGGCCAAGCGGCCTTGCGACAGACCCTGCTGGTCCATCACGTCTCGGAGTATCAGGGCAGCGCGCTGCCGGAGTGCGCGGTCGTGGTCCTGCGCACGTTTGTTGGGTGCCTCCATGCGACACCTCCTTTCGTGAGCGGGCTCGTTTTCGTTGAGATAAAAGGGGCCCCAGCGGCCCCCGCGCCCTAGTGGTATCCCAGAGCGCTAAGGATCTCGCGCCGAAGTGCGTCGCACATCGGTGGCAGCGAGTCGGCGGGATGCGATTCCTCCCAGCCCGCACACTCGGCCACAAAGCGCAACACGATCGTTCGCAACGCTTCGGCCTGGGACTCGTGTCCGCAGACGTATGGCTCCTGCTCGATCTCGGGACAAGACATGTATTACCTCCTGGGTTGTTAGCCCTTTCGTGAGCGGGCTCGTAGTTTCACGGCGCGTGGGCCTGCCCCACTGCTCCACTACGCGGACCCGTCTCTTGCGAGAAATCGCTGGGCGGCGGGAGGGCCTTTGGACTGCACGCCCTCCGGGCGTCCGGCCGCGCACCAGCGCTACTTCAGGGCGCGAGCCCTGCTAGTAACGGGAAGGGGATGCAGAGAAATTGCCTGCTCTCTGTACGCGCGCGGCATGGGCTGCGTCGCCAGTCGCCTGACGTTTCCACCGTTAGCGCACCACCCACGAGGTTGACCGAATCAAAAGTCGCCGCCCTTCGTTGTCAAGGCGCAGACGCAATGGTCAACATCGTCTTTCCTTCCCTATGTACTACGAGTCAAACGCGCGCCGAATCAGACTTTTTCGGTCGAATCCGATTTTTCGGCCAGCAGCGCGTCGATTCGGGGCTTCCACCCGCGTATGCGCGCGAACTCGTAGAGCGTGGGGCTCACGGGGAGGCGCTGGTGCAGCCAGTCACGGAAGTCGAAGCAGTCCGTCATGCCCGCGTGCCCGTGGCCGTCGTCAAAGGGGTCCAGCGCCATCGTGACGCGATCACACCGCACCACGGCGGTGAGGGCCAGCCGGTCCATGGACTCGCGTGAGCGCACGAGCAGGAAGGAGGCCCGTAGCTGGTGGCGCTCACGCCACGACGCGGCCAGGGGGCGTGCGCTGAAGCCCAGGAGCGACCCGTTGGTGTAGAGCAGGAAGTCGGCCGTGTCCACGCGCGTCCCCGCCCGAGGGTCCACGAGCAGCACGCACGGGCTGAAGGCGACGTGTGGAATTACTTCCCCACGCCCAGCGGAAGGAAGTACCCGCATCGGTCGTTGAGGCACTTCGTCTGCACCTCGCCGCCCTCTTCGTAGAGCGCGAACCACGCGTTCCCGCACCGCTCGCAGGCTATGGCCCCGTTGGCGCCCATGTGGCGCTGCGCGGTGCGGCGCAGGCGCGCGTCCTCCCGGCCGCCACAGCCCCCGCACTGGGTCTGCACGTCGGCGCCCTGGGGGTAGACCAGGAAGTTCTGGCTGCGGCACTGCGTCTGTTGGCCCGGCTGGCCCACGGCGGCGCCGTCAATGGTGCGTCCGCACCACAGTTGGACCTTCTCGACCGCGCCGTCTTGGTAGAGGTTGGGGTGGTCGAGCATCAGTCGGTGGAGGTGTAGAGGGTGCCGTCGGGCTTGAGCATCGAGCCGTGGCGCGCCTTGATCGCTTTGCCCCACAGCCGCCCGTGCAGCACCTGCTCGGCGCCGTCCGGCGCGTGGACGTGGTCGCACGTCTTGCACCGGGCGCGCCACTCCACCTTGGTGGAAGGCGCCTCGGGGGTGCCCAGGGGATGAAGCGCGAGTTCTACCGGCTGGAGGCTCCCGCACGCCGGGCAGTCTTTGCGGACGCGGGCCACTAGACGATCGCCGTCAACATGATGGCGAGCCCCTTGATCAGATTGGCCGCCGTGAGGATGTCGTCCACGCTCACGCCGTTGCGTCCCGCGATGGCCGCGACGCCCACCGCGTCCCCGATGGCGCGGTCGGTGATGGGGTCGCCCGTCATCATGTCGCGTAGCGGGACGGCCTTGAGTGTGGCCCCGGGACGCAGCATCTTGAAGAGTTCGACCGCGCCACTGATCGCGCCGATCGCGGCGTCCCCCTTGGTGTTGACCCAATTCGTGAACTTGGTGGCGTCGTCGGGCATTAGTTGTCCTTCGTCATTCGCACGGCCTCGACCACCTCGGGCACCGTCTCGTCGGAGTCGGCGTCGTCATCCTCATCATCCTCGTCGTCGTCCGTGGCAGGCGGATCGAAGTCCGGCGCGTCGAAGTCGCGTTGGTCCACGATGGCCCGCGCTTCAGAGACAAGCTCCAGCATGTCGATCTGGTTGAGGAGGTCGTCCTGGGCGTCGGCCACGACGCCCAGTTGCTCTTCGATGTGTCCCAGGAGATCGAAGAGCAGCGGCCAGCGCTTCTTGATCTCCTTGCGGTCGGCGGGCGTGTAGACGCTGTCGATCGTCTCGCAGTCGCCGTTCTCGATGGCGTCCCGGAGTTCGCGCGCCCGCGCCTTCAGTTTGATGACGTTCATCTTACTCACCGTCCTTGGGGAACAATTTGGCGTGCGCGGCGGCGAGGTCGATCTCCTCGTCCTTGGCCCACGCCAGGAGCGTCAGCGACCGCAGCGCGAACGCCCGGAAGCGCCCGCTCCACTTGGCCTGCTCGGCCTCGGGCAGCAGCGGCACCACTTCGGCGTCGCACCGCACCATGTCCTCGACTTCGTGCTGCAAGCTGGTGACGATTGCGTCCGGCTGGGGGCCGCCACAGCAGCCCGCCAGGACCAGCGCGATGAGGATCACTCCGTGTCGCATATGCCTCCCTCTCCCTCGGCGCCAAAGATGCGCCGTAAATTCTGTGTGTTGCCCGTGCAGAACGGGCAGATCCATTGGCGGTGGATGATCCGCCAGCCGATGTACTCCATGTTTTCGGTCGTGAGGCTTACTTGCTGCCGACCGCAGCACGAACAGACGACGACGGGTCGGGCGTAGGACATGGCAATGGCGCCAGGGTGATCTCCAGGCCCTTCCCGGCGCACCACGGGGGCCGTGGCCCCGGCGGTAGCACTTCGTATCCCTGGACGACCCGCTGGCTGTCGATCGCAAGATACCCGGCCTGGACGAGCGCATCCAGGGGCCATTTCACGCTGGCGGCGATATTGTCCATGTCGCGGTGGCGACAGCCGACCTTGGGCCACTCGCGCACGAACAGCTTGAACGGCCCCACGGCGCCGGGCATCTCGGGATTACCGAGGAGGCCGATCAGCGCGCGCCAGCGGTCGCGGTCCTTCTGGCCGGTGCGCCAATTCCCGCGCTTCGTCTCATTAGGGCTCGCGCCCCACGTCCCGCTGATGCGCCAGATGAGCGCGCCATCCTTGTAGGTGATGGTCTGCTCGACGTGTTCGGTCGAGCAGTTGTGGCACACCTTGGCCTCGTCGGGGCCGCCGATGATCTTCTGCTTCCAGAGGATCCCGAGGCCATTGCAGGTGCGGCACTTCACGCGGGGAGTTGCTCCGCGATCCGGCCGATCAACTTGGCGATGGCCCCCGTGGCTTGCTGCACCGCCTTGCACGCGCGGTCCTCGTCCACGTCCACGAGTTGCCACCCGACCAGGACGCCGGGCTCGCCCACGACGCCGTTGGTGAAGCGCTCGGACTCCCAGGCGAACTTCCACACACTGACCGGGGTCGTGAATTCGAACTCGCCCACGAGGTAGCTCATGGGCGTGGCGACGAGCTTGCGCACGTCCTGGTCGCGGGTGTAGACGCGCACGCCACGCACGTCGGTGAGGGCGTAGTAGGCCACGGCAGCGGCCAGTTCCCAGTCGGTGTCGCGCTTGGTGTTCTCGGTCCCCTGCGCGCGCTTGGTGAGCTTGTGGCGCCGGTCCACGGCGAACACGAACTCGACCAGCGTGTCGTAGAGCGGCCCCGACGGCCCGGGGTGCTGGCGCCCGACCTTCACCCACTGCTTCTCCAGCTTGCCGCACGCGGACGCGATCCGCGTCAACGTGTGCGCCACGCCGCGATCCACCCCGGGATCCTTGCTGCGGGCGCGGGCCTTGCGCATCGTGTGGCCCAGCATCCCCCGCGCCTCGTCCACCATGGACGGCAACAGCACGGGCTGCGCGGACGCCGTGGGCTGCGCCAGCAGCGCGTCCAGGAATTCAGCGGTGCGCCACAAGTAGTCGGCGTCGAGTTCCTCGGGCGCCGCGTCCTTGATGTAGTACTGCACCGTCGGGATCACGCTCGTGTCCCACAGCACACAATCCTCGTCCAGTGCATCGCCCAACTGGTGGGCGAGCGGCACTGGCGCGAGGGTGTACTCGATGTAGTCGTCGCGCCGGGTGGCGGTGACTGCCACGGTCCTAATCGGCGTCGTGGTGATCGCGGATGCGGGCGATCAGGTCGTCTTTGGACCCGCCCACCGACAGGCCCAACGCCTCACACTCGGCCTTGAGGTCGGCCTTGCTCATGTCGTCCAGGCCATCGGCCTGCACGATGCCGTCGTCGCCGCCGTTGCTGCTGACCGGAGCCGCCTCCGGCGCCGGAGCCTTCGGGATCGGCTGCGTCGGGTCGCCGGGCGGGCGATTGGTCGTGTGCCCCTTGGCGTGGCCCTGTGCGCCGCCGACGTCCTTGGTCACGACCGCGCGAGCGGTTGCCCCCGTGGCGACCTCCAGGCCGTACAGCGCGCCGCACGCTTCGGTGCAGAACTGTGAGCCCCGACGCGGCCACTTGGCCTCCATCTCTTCCCCGATCCCCTCGTGTCGCACGCAGTTGGCCATGGGTTACTCCTTGACGGCGGCTGTCGTGCCGCAGTGACAGACCTGGAGCTTACCCCGCACCTGGGCAAGATCCCAACATGTTTGGCAGCGGGGGCACGCGCACATCCCCCGGGTGTCGGCCGTGAGCGCCCGCCACACCTCCATCGCGCGGTTCCAGTCGGTGAGGGTGGCGTAGTCGGCCGTGAGCGGTTTGGGCTCCGGCACGACGTAGCGGCATTCGGGGCAGATCACAGTTCCCCCGCCAGCATCTTGTCGATCGTCACGAGATCCTCTTCGAAGTGCAGCACGAAGCCGCGCCACTTCCCGCTCTGGTTCGCGTAGCGCTCCAGGATGAATGCCCGGAGCTTGCCCAAGTCCCCGCCGAACAAATGCTCGGCTTCCTCTCGGAGCATCTCTGTCGTACACGCTTCTTTGTTCATGTGCCTCTCCCATGGTGGTCCACACCACATCTGCCATGCCTCGATTTCGTCACAACGAGCCTAATCCGACCCCGCCGTGCCGCGCCTAAACCAAACTCGCCAAGCCATATCGGCCACGCCGTAATCACGTCTCACCGGACCAAGCCCCACACGGACCCACCAGACCCGGCCTCGACGAACCTTGACTCATCGGCCGCAGGCGAACTCACCTCTCCATTACCCAGCTTGACCTACCGACCCGAACCATGCCGACCACATCGGCCACGCCACAAGAAATCCGACCACACCTGACCCGGCCTCGCCGCAACTCGCTAGGACGAGCCGAACCTTGACCGAACGCGCCTAGACATATCTGCCGCAAAGAATCTCACCGTTCCTAGCCCGACCCAACCCCACCTTGACCGTGCGAAACTCACCTCGACTAATCGGCCACACCGTAATCTCGTCATACCCTGCCGCAACGTAAGGAACCGCACCGTGGCCGGACTAACCAAAACACGCCTAGACCGATCGGCCATACCGAACCGGGCCGCAACAAACCGTAGCCTGACACACCACGCCGGTCCCGACCGTGCCGCACCAAGGCTGAACTCGCCACGTCTGCCACAGGCGATCACGCCTGACCAGACCTCACCGGGCCCGACCTCAACAGACCTCGACTTGACCCACCGAATCCGTGTCTGCCACACCGTGCCATGTCCCGTCGCGCCATGAAGGGCCTGAACTGAACGGGACTTACCGTAGCTGCCACATCGGCCACACCTCGCACTCATCCCACCCGACCGAATCAAGCCCGGCCGAACCTGGACTCGACTAACCGTGTCGGCCACACCGCAATCTCGTCGCACCGCACCCAGCCATGCCACACCGCGCCGGGACTCGCCGTAACCAGACTTGTCGGCCACACCTCTCCATGCCTCATCGCGCCACGCCGGGACATCGCAAACCCGACCTCAACTAATCTGCCGCAACCGGCCTCGCCCCGCCCGACCCGAACTCGACTAACCCTTCCGCGCCGTATCGTTCCTGGCCACACCGAATCTGCCACACCACATCCAACCCAGCCCTATCGCGCCGCGCCCTGAGAAGCCGCACCTGGACTGAACGGACCTGAACGTATCGGCCACATCAAAGCGAACCCTTTCGACTCATCCGGTAACGCGGGCGAGGCCGACAACGCCGACCTCGCCCGCCGGTTCTACGCGCCCTTGCGCTTCTTCGTCGCTCCCCTCTTCGTCACCGTCAGCCGCTTGGTGGTCGCGTCGATTGCGGCGAACACATCCTCCAGGTGGTCGCGGATGCGGGCGTACCGCTCCTTCCACTCGGTCGCTTCCTTGAGCGCGCGCTCCACGATCTGTTCGTCCGCGCCGGGGATGTCCCGAATCTCGCGGGCCGCGAAGAACGCCTTGCTCTTCACGGCATCCGCGTCCGAGATTTCCACGGCGTAGAACGCACGCGCGCCCTCGCCCGTCTCGCGCCCGTCCCGATCGACGGGCACTTCCCACACGGAGCGCAAGTAGTACCGCGCCTGCTCCAGCCGGAACGCTTCGGCGGCGACTTGGTCGTCCCACTCAAAGAGGTCGTGGATGGCGCTGCGCTTCTTGCGCGCTTCCTTCAGGAGATCCTCGGGCGTGAGGCCCGGTCCCAACTTCTTGATCGTCTCCCCCAGGACGCGCGCATCAGTGTTGGTGATGCGCGCGCCGGGGGCCGCCTTGTAGATCACGTCGTACTCGGCCATCGTTAGCCTCCCACGTCTTCGTAGCCAATGGTTTCGATGTTCAACACCTTGGCGACACGGAACATGCCAAAGTCCATGGCGCCGTCCTTCTCGGGGCGACCCTCGCCCAGTCCGACCTGCATGCCCGCACGGGCGAGCAGGTTCACCACGCTGTCGGGCGACAGCACGTTGGTGTCCTTGATGACGATGGGCACCTCCATCTGCCAGCCGACCGGGAACTCCGGCCGCCACCGAGGCACGAACGTGCCCGTGCGCGGGGGCTGGCGCACCATGTCCTCGCGCATGCGCGGCTTGACCTTGAGGATCTCCAGCAGCAAGCCGCTGCCCGCCGTCTTGGCGTCCTGGCCCGGCACCCACAGCAGGCGCTTCGCCTGCGTCATGGCGATGCCGTCCACGTCCGCGCACGCCGTCTTGATGCAGCCCTTCAGGCCGCTGGCCGGGAAGCCGGGCTTGCCGTTGGCGAGGTAGTGGAACGCCTCTTCGTACTCTTCCTTGGGGATGCGCGCCTCCAAGCTGCGCACCTTCTTCCCGCCCGTGTGCTTGTCCTTGATCGCCTTGCTCGCCTTGTCGCTGAAGCGATGGACGACCAACGGGGAGATCCCCTCGATCAAGACCGTGAGCCGCGCCATCGGCGGCATCTCGACCTGAATCTTGCTGCCCGTTTTGTCGGGCTTCGTAGCCGTGGCCTTGGCCTTCGTGGCCGTGACCTCGGAGAGCCGGTTCTTTCCGACCGACTCCTTCTTCGTACCGTTCTTCGTAGCCATAAAAAATTCCTCCTTTGGAATTTGGCCTAGTCGTTTCTTTCGTTGTCTCGCGCTATCGAATTTCCATCCCGAGTTCGCCGCGCAACTGCGCGTAGACGCGCCAGCGGTAGGTTGTCTGGATCGTGAAGCCCGCCGCGAAGGTGTCGAGTTGCACAAAGAACTGCTGGCCGTGCGGGATCGTGAGCTTGTTAGCGCGCAGATCGAGCGGCAGCAACGCCGCCGGGCCTTCGTAGTAATTGCGCACGCCGATACACAGGCGCACGGTCAGCGCCGCCTTGAGCGTCTCGACGTCGTTGCGCAGCGCCTTGGCGTCGAGCGCGCCCCAAGACAGCGGGCGCACTTGGTATACGAGCCGGAAGTCGTCCGCAAGGAAGAGACGCGGCGCCGGGAGTTGGCCCCCGCTGATGACGTGCGGCGAAATCTCTGCATCAGTCTTGCCCGCCGTGTCTACGAAGAGCCGCCACAGTTGGTGTGGGACGTCCGTGTCGAGATCGATGCAGTCGTAGAGCTTGGCCCGCATCACCTCCAGTACCGGCGCCCCAAAGCTGAACGGACTCTTGGAGCAGCGCCGCTTGCGCTTGCCGCCACACACAAGGTTGGGGCAGAGGTCGTTGGGGGTGAGCGTAGCGCCGCACGTCACGCAGTAGTGCGGGATCGGCTTGGACTCCGTCTTGGGTCGAGGCGTGGGCGCGGGCGTGGGCTCCGGCACAAGCGCGTGCGGATCCTTTTCGTCCCACGTCCCGTTGCAGAGCGGACACGTCGTATCCCAATTCCCGTGCGGGCAAAGCGGATGACTCATCGGTCGGACTTCTTTTTGTGCGGGCGCACCAGCACGCACGGCCGCGTGCGCTCCCGCAGGCGGCGAAGAATGGGCTCCGCGCGCTGCACAATCAGGGGCGTGATCCCTTCGATCAGGACCGTGAGGCGCACGACTTTGCCGTATTTTTCTGGATTCATCGCTTCTTTCCCTTCTTCTTCCGCGCCTTCTTCTTGTGCGCGTTGCGATGCTCCACGCTCAGGCCGTCGAGCCGCGTCGTCGTCAACCCGTCGGTGACGGCGCGCGCGAGCTTGTCGCCCGCCAATTCGTAGAGCCGCGTGGCCTCCACGATCGTGATCTTCGCGCCGCTGCACGGCCCGTCAAGCCACGCTTCGCGCAGCGTCTTCGCGGCGGGCGCGTTGAGCGTGCGGATCTGGTCGTAGAGTTCGGTGGGGATCATGCGTCCAAAAACTCCTTCAAAACCGCCTCGGCCTCCTCGACGGTCGGGTAGCCCATAAGCGGCGTGAGGTTGCGCAGCTTCATCCACTCGGTGCCCTCGGGCCTGCCCATCTGGAGCATGATGCTCTTGTGGGCTTGGTCCCCGACGAGGTACTCGGCCAAGCCCCGGATGAACTGCGCGCGTTGTTTGTTTTTGCTCATGCTGCCTCCGTAACAATTCGTTGCATCTCTTCGACCGTCCACCGGATGCACATCCACAGTGCGTGAAATTCCGTGCGGGATTTTGCGCGGTCGAGCGCCGGATACCACTGCGCCCACTTGCTCTCGATCCAGGCCACGGGGTCGCCCTCGGCCGTCGCCCGCCGGTACTGCGCCTTCTGTCCGTTGAGGTGCAGTGTGGCCTTCGCGTCGGGCGCCCAGAGGCCGTCCCCGGCGAAGGACACCCCGAGGCCGTCCCACCAGGACGGGTCGAACGGGACGGCCGGGGCGGGGGCGGGGGCGGGGGCGGGGGTGTCTGGAACTTCCTGGACGGCGAGTTCGGGGTCCGGCGGGGCCGGGGCGGCGTATAGGGCCGACAGTCGGTCAGCGAGTCCCATTTTCGTGTTCCTTTCGGTTTTTGGACTCAATTCGCTTCCTTTTAGGGTGCCTGTGACACTTCAAGGTGTCCCGGGACACCCCGAACTTTTCACGAATTGTCCCGTATATTCCATTGCGCCACAACGAGTTGCGGCTTTTGGGACAGTGGGACAGCCCGAAACGCATGCCTGTATATGTGGCACGCGGGCGCGCGCGCGCGTCCATACGGATGTATGCAAATAACGCTCTGCGCTGTCCCATGTGTACCATCACTTTGTCACCTATAGTAGTAAGTAGTAGTAGTAGTATATATTTACTACTACTACTACTACTACTACTATAGGGGTTTAGGTGGGACAGTTGTGGGACACTTCGAAGGATGGTGTCCCAAAAACGTCGTAACCCGTTGGTATCACTGCGGGACACTTCAAGCACGGTGCAACGACTCCAGTGCAGCGTCCAGTGACTCTGGGCATTCCTTCAGGCGAAGCACGGCGACGCGCCGCTGTGTCCCCTTCAGCCGCCGCTTGTCCATTCGGACAAAGTACGGTTGCTCCTGGAGCATGGAGCGCAGCGTGGCCTCGCGCAGTGGCGGCTGGTCGCCCGTGCGGATGCGGTAGTCGGTGGCGTACAGGGCGTAGGCCCCAGAGAGCCACACCAGGACTTCGTCGCCGGGCGCCGACGCGATGTGTTCCTTGGTGATGCGGTGGCCCGCCAGCCGCTCCACCCCGTCCCAGAACTCGTTGAGCGGATGCTCCTCGGCCAGCCGCGCCTCGGCGGTGCCGACCACCTGCTCGACGTACCGGAACAGCGTGTCGCAATCGACCAAGTCGCCCATCACCACCTTGAAGGACGCGATGACCATCCCGTAGTTCTCGGCCATCCGGGCGTCCCCCGTGTCTTCGAACATCACCTGCGTGATTTTCCGCGCCTCGGCCAGCACCAGGGGCATCAGGCGGTCGAAGTGCAGCATGGCATAGACCGCGAAGTCATTGAGCCGCTGCGCCTGCTTCGTAAAGGCTTGGTACGCCTCGCGGTTACGCCCCTTGGTGGAGAACGGCAGGAAGATGCACCGCGACATGAGCGACTCATCCTTGGGCGGATTGATGCCCGCCAGGAGGATGGTGCCGTTCACCGGGACGGTGTCCGTCTTGAAATCGCCCGTGCGCTTGGCGCGGCCGTAGCCCTGGCGGTTGTAGGCGCTCGTGAAAGCGCTCACATGCCTCATGAAGCCCTTGTCGTCGCGAAACTCGTCAAACCA
>Ga0307377_10003855_pt1 | contig 16650 bp, 17 predicted proteins | sample TR3MG_FD_202535 | JGI IMG/M metagenome (GOLD analysis project Ga0307377, IMG submission 202535) | Soil microbial communities from Risofladan, Vaasa, Finland - TR-3 | ecosystem: Environmental > Terrestrial > Soil > Coastal area > Acid sulfate soil | place: Finland: Risofladan, Vaasa | collected... | reverse complement strand
TTTTTTGCAGAATTAAAATGTTAATTATATAGTTCTACAGTTTTATATTCATGTGTACCATCTAACTTTTGTCTGCGAAAGATATCACAGACAGTAGTAATTTCTTCGTTAGTGCCAAACAATAAATTTCTATCAGTTCTAGTCATACGCTTGCTCTTTTCAAAGAGTTCCCATTGTGGTCGGGAAGTAGGGGCAGATTTGAAGGCCATATTTGCTAAGTATAGCATGCTGACAAAACCGGTTGGCATCATGAATATAACTGCAAATGTTACGTTAACACCTTCAGTAAATATCGTGCCTGGTTCAGATAATAAACCCATAGCTGCTACAATTACTGTTACCATCGCTCCTAAGAAAAAGAAGAGACCTACAAGAAATTTAATAAAGCCTAGTAAGTGGTTAAAAAAGTTTTTCATGATCAGTCGATTATTTTAATTTTAATATTTATCAGAAGGAGGGAGTGGAAAATGATTATCTAACCATGATCCGATGTCTGTTTTATGTCCACACTTATTCATTATAATTCTTATGGGCCAGGTAATTAATCCAATTAATATACCTATAAATATGTTAAACATATATTTATAAAATTCGAATAGTGTTAACTTATGTCTCTTTTTAAACGTTGCCCACATTAAAATAGTATAAACTACGAATATGATTATAAATATTAATAGTGTTTGTGTTTGCATAATGTTATACGTTTATGTTTTGTGAATGCATCCAATCTGGAAGTTCGGCAAATTCCAATTGTTGACGAAGTTCTGCAGCTCTTCTATCGAGCATTTCATTAATTTCAAGATCTGTCATATCGGGATCATCAAACATCCGACATATTTCTTCGTGATAAGCTTCTTTAAGTTTTCCCATGATTTCTTATTTTTTAAGAATTATTCTGATACTTGAACTGATTTAACTGAGAATACTGGCTGTATGTCAGTTACTATTCCTTCGATATCATCTGTTATGTTAGCCAAATCTTTGATGGTTCCCTTTTTAACAGTATAAGAAGTAACTGCATTTAAAAGATCTTCCTTTTCACGTTCTGATAAAATTTCACTGGACATAAGTAAATCTGAAATATGTTCCATATGATTTTCAAGAATTTCGGTATTAAAGGAATAAACTGTATTCTCTTCAACCAATTCTGGACCGTATTGTTGGGCAAGTTCATTATGACGTTCTTCATCAATCTTAATATATCTGTCAGAAGTAATAAACTGATATGAACCTTTACCGGCAACTACTTTAAGAGTTCCAGGAAATCTTTTCTTTTCCTTATAAAGTTTTACCATTGCATCCTTACCAGCTTCACGAATAGTAGAATCTGCTATTGTAAGTGTAGCTTCCAATTCAGCTATTTGAGCTTTAAGATTAACAATTTTTTGAATATCATTCTCCAATTCAGGAAGAATAACAACTTCATGTGTTTCTGCTTTCTTAGTTACTCCTTTTTGTTTTGTTTTGTCAAATAAGGTTGCCATAGTAGTATAAGATTTAATTGTTTTTAATTATAGTATAAATATAACTATTATTTCTGAAACAAAAAAATAATTTGCCATTTATTTTAACAATTTCTTAACAATTTCTTAAAAACTTTCATTTTGTTCATAAATATATATTATGTAACTGTCCTGATGGCTATTACATCGTCGAATCTTAGGATCGACAAAATTAAAACAAAAATAATTCATTTAAGGAGGATTAACTATGACAAATTTAGCAAAATTTATGAGAGACGGAATGAAACTGGGACCAATGGATACACCCTTAGTGTATAATCCATATGACCCCTTTGATATTTTAGTTCGTAATTTTTTTGATACTGGTTCAATGTTTGCGCCAGCAAATCAAACAAACATTAAATACCCTGTAGATATTTATGAAGATGAAAAAATACTAATCTTCGAAATTGCAGCAGTTGGTTTAGATAAAAAGGATATTACCATTGAAGTAGATAATAATATTTTAAGGGTATCATATAATAAAGAAGAAGATGATGAAGAAAATAAGCGTCACTTTTTTCAAAGGAGTATAGCAAAAAGAGCATTTAGTTATGGCTGGAAGCTTTCCGAAAAATTTAATCTTACAGAAATTAGTGCTACTATGGATAAAGGAATCTTAAAAATTCAAATTCCATTGGCTGAAGAAAAAGAAAAGATTAAAAATATTATTAAAATTAAATAATTTTAAAACTGATCATCAGGACAAGACAAGAGGGAATTTAGGTTCCCTCTTTTTTTTATACAAATACATTACTCCAATCATTATCGTAAGCACATAGTGCCCCGGTACTTAAAACATTCCATGCTGCCCCATCTGTAACCTCTGGTATTTCATCCCCGTTATTATAATGAGTTACAGCTAAATTTTGCGCTGTCCATATCTGTGTACCTATCTGTACCGTATCGTATACATTACCATCATAATCAGTTATTGTATCTCCTTCTGTCCATCCAATAGAAGATTCCCTAACAAACCTAATAGCACCACCCATATTCGGATGGGTTGGAGTAAAACTTAGTGTAGGGTTAGCATAAGTTAAATAGTACGAAAATGTTTGTTCTGCGGTATGAAACCAGCAGGTGTTTTTTAGATATTCGAACCCACCATCTATCCAGTACCTCCATCCATTACCAACTGCATTGAATCCAAAAGCGTTTGTGGCAAATTCATTTGGAGATAACCAATGATCCGTTCCTGTTTCCATTAAGCCAGAACCGTCTGTTCCTAAAAAAGTATTAAGAGTTTGCCAATCTGCTTCAGTAGATATCCTCCAACCATCGGGAGCAATACCTCTTATATCAGAGAGGGTATACATATTGTATAATAGCCCATAATTCACATTAGATGGGTCTGGTGTCGGTGCAGCTGGAACAGATACAGGAGCAGGTGTAACTCCTCCCCAAGCAGGTCTTCCATTGATGTAAGTATATACACCCGGACTTTTAATATTTGCAAGATTTATACCCATATATTTTATATATTATCATTATTTATATAGGAAGAGGGTATGGAGGAAATCCCGGAAATCCATATGTTTGTGCTCCAGTAGATACAAAATCTTTATATAAAAAAGCCACCCAGGGAATATTTGTTATTTTTAGTAATTCATATTTTGGAAATGGGTCTTTTTTAATTATAGTTATCATACCAACACTTAAAGCTCTTTTATAAGAATTATAATTTAATATTGATCCTGATAATTTACTTCCATAATTAGAACTCATTAAATTTTCATTTCTAAGTCTAAATTTATCAAATATTTTATTCAATGGGCCTTCATTAATGTTATCCGCCAATTCGCTTGCTATATTAATAATAGGTTTAGGGTTTTTAAGAGTAAATCCAAAATTTGCAGTTTCTGGTTTAAGCGTTATTGGTAAAGGAGCTAATATATCATCTGCCTTATCTGCTAATGCAGTTAATTTATCTAATTGAGCCGTTATTAATTTTTCTGCAGATTCCAAGCCTTCATCTACACCTTTAACAGATTTTCCAGACCTTTGTGCATCTAATAATATTTTATAAGTTTTTTCAAGTCCCCATCTTTTAGCGCTTAATGTAACTATAACTTCTCTTAATGCTGCTTGCATGGCAACCCATTCTCCCAATTCTACAGCATAATTTATATTTTTTTGAACGCCTGTTTCTATATCTGAAAATTCAAATGTATCATTATCATTTAATTTAGGATATTTAGCAGGTTTATCTCCTTTATGTTTTTCTAAATTTTGTTTAGCTTCTTTAAGTTGAGCATTAACATCATCTAATTTTTCTTTAGTTTCATCAAGAATATTTTTTATAAATGTTTTTCTAAACTTATATTGCTGTTCAGCTATAACTTTTTTAAGAGCATCTATTTCATTTTTAATAAAAATAGTAGGATCACCAAATGGTGTAGTATAACTTGCAGAATAATTAACAAATAAACTCCAAGGAAATATGAATATTCCACAAATAGTAAGTCCTAAAACAATAAATCCATATTTAGTAGGAATTGATTTTGCAGGAACATAAACAACCGGAAATGGAATGGGCGTAGGAAATGTCCAGCCAGTTGACCACCCCGACAAAGGATTTGTAACACTTGCAAGGGTTGCGAAAGCACAATATTTTAACCAATATTGAATGTCTCCATATCCATATATTGATTTAGGGTTTAAATATGGATCAGTTTCTAATGAAGTACATTCTGGAATATCAGCAATTCTGTATAGTCTTGCTTTATATCCATTCCACTCTACAATAGAATAAGTTTGAAATAATGATAAACTATCAATCAATAATTGTGTTTGCTCAATTTCAATAGGTAATTTATCCATTTTTGCCCAAAGATCTGACATGAATAATGAAATATAATTACCTTCAATTATAGTTTGTTTTTTTGAAGTTGTTTCTTTTTTTATCGTATTATATTTCTGAACTATATTATCATATTCTAAATACAATTCAAATAAATATATAACTCTATTAACATGGCCAATTTTATCTTCAAGTTTAGTATTTTTATTAGCTAATCCTGTTAACCAATTTTTTAAATCAGATATTTTTCTGGTAGCTTTGTATACTTTCATTGCTTTACCAAACCAATCGCCTAAACTTATTCCTTTCTCAATATCTTTAATAAGCGCATTTATTTTAGTAGAGATTTTACTTTTATTGAAACCATCCAACACTATTCTTTGACGTATAAAATTATTAATTTTATCACGAAATTCTTTTTCTAATTTATTTGGATTTTCTACTTTATTTAATTTTTCACCAAGTTCTAAAACATAGTAATCTGCTAATTCATATTCACTAGATTTTGCCTTGGTTTTTTTAGATCCATTTTTTCCAATCTCTCCTAATAGTTTAATAATTTTATAAAATTTTTCTTCTTCTTTTTCAAGATCGTCTTTAATATGAAATAATGTTTCATTTTTAGCATGTTTTTCTACATTATCTTTTCCTGCTATTTTCTTAACGTTTTTTTCATATTTTTTAATAGATTTATCATATGAAGTTTTAAGAGATTTCCAGTTATTTTCTATTCCAATATCAGTATTTCGTGTTAATGAAGAAGCATCATCAGTAATAGAAATAGAAAGCATAATAGGATATAAAGTTGTAATATATAAATCTTTTAAAAATGTTTTGGCATTATTTAATTCATTATATTTTTCTCCTAATAAATTTATTTGTTGTGTTAAATAATCATCTATAGGTTCACTTATATCTTTTATAATTATCTCATTCGCATTTATTTCTTCAACCAATCCATCTATTGGTGAATACACAACCTTTCCTCCTAAATTACCTATTACTGTTTGTTGGGTTAAAGTAGAATCTTTATTAGTTGAAAAAAATAATGTTTCTTTAGTTCTTTTATTTTGTATAATTGCATGTGTAACAATTTCTTGAGATTGAGTTGCATCTATAATTATTTCTTCATTTTGAACAACTTCACAGGATAAATTAGCCATTTTCATTTCTATAGGCATGTGTGGCACTATAACTTCATCGATGTCCGTAGGGCAATCTACTATAATTTTAAATGGTATCCTATTAACGGAAACATCATATGGTTCTAAGATGACTGGTTGGCATATAACATCCGCAGAAATTTCCTGAAGAGTTTTAGTAGATTTCTTTTGTAAATATTTTCTATTATGTAAATATATGGTGGTTGCCATAACAACTGCTATTAAAATATTATCTATTTGTTTTAAGGCAGCACCTATTTTTTCAAGACTACTAATGGCCTCAGTTTTAGCTTTATTATACTCTTGATTAAGCGTTGTTTTTGCGCTATCTATTTCTTCTCTTCCTGAAATCTTAATTGTGGCTATAGTATTATTAGCACTTGATTTAATTAATTTTAACTCAGATTTAATAGAAGCATATGTATTTCTTAATAATTTTTGAATATATTTTGTTCTATATCTTGATGGGTGTTCTGTTCGAGTTAAAAGTTCTTTTGCGTCTTCTAAAATTAAATATAATAGTCCTGCATAGGTACCTATCATTTTAATTTCATTTTCATGTTCTATAAAAAAATTACTAGACGAGGTTTTTTCTTCTATATCATTGTGTTGTTCAGCATATGTTATATAACTTTCAATTGATAAATCTTGAGGGATTTGTGTAGGTAATTCTTTTTTATCTATGCAATCTAATAATAAATCATTTAAAATTTCTTCAGATAATTGTTGTGTTGTATATTTAATGATTCTTTTAATTTGTAAATCATTCTGAACAATAACTTTAATTTCTTGTTTTGATTTTTTATTTTTAACTAATTTATCAAGTAAAACTAACGCAGAGAAAACTAGCGCAATCAAAACGTCAGGTTTTTTAAAAAATTTTTTCTGACGTTCAAATTCTGTTTTAAATTTAAGATTAAATTTCGAAACTAGTTTTTTAATAAATTTATTCAACTTAATTTAATTTTTATATTATTTTTTCCTTCTTTATTACCACCTTTAAAAGAATAAACTATTGTATCAAATTTAACTTTAAAAGGTTTAATTTTTTTAACATATTTCTTTCCAGATCCGTGTAAAACATAAGCAATTGTCATATGAGGATGATAATCGGGAAATGTTTGTGTATTAGGGAAATTTGCAATTAAAGCATCACGATATTTAAGTAATTCAGGAGTAACAGGAACATCATATTTAACAACATCATAATCACCACCGGGAAATATAGAAATATTATTAATTGTAACTTCTATAGATGAAAAAGTAGATATAAATTTTTTAACATTTTCAGGTTCTGTTTCATCTAAATGAATACCCCACAAAACTGTACAATGAGGTGTTTTCTCTAATCCAAAATCTTTAATTTCATCATCATAAATATCATCTTTATCTATAATAGATATATGATCTTTCCAATTTGGGACTGTTGCATATAGCATAACACATCCATATTCAACTTTTTTGGATTGCTTTTTTTCAAAAAGCCAATTTTTTAAACTTATAAATTTCATCTTTTTGGTTTTTAGTTAGGTTCTTTTTGGTTTTTTGGGGTCTAATTTAATATCATATTCTATTTTAAAAATTTCGGCAATTTTTTTTCTAAGTTTATACGCACTCATATGTTGTTCTGTTCGGAACGAGGTGTAATCATTATATATTTCATATATACTAGTTTTATCAAACGCTTCTTGTATAGATACTTGCTCTTTAGTGTCTGTTTGTGTAATAAAATATTTCATTGTATGATATATAGTTCTTACTATTTCAGAATTAAAAGAATAAAAAGATTTATCACAATATTGTTCATAATATTTTTTATATATTTCGGTACATTGCCTATCTTTAAAATCAGTTAATGTTTTTTTAAATAAATAATTTATACCAATACCCATATCTTCTATAGGATCAGAATCATCCGTAAACTTTTCAGATATTTCATCATCATATATACTAGGATAATCCGGATTTTCATCATCGTATACACTACGAGAATCTAGATTATATTTCTTTTTTAAAAAACTTGAAAATATATAAGGTTGTAAATCATTAAAATCTGCAGGATCTCCTAGATATGTAATATATTCTCTGATATATCTGTTTATTTTTTCTTCATATATGGGTTTTATATAATATTCTGGGTCCATTAAAATATCCTCAGGAATTTCTTTAGTTCCTAAAATAGTAAGTAAACAATGGTCTATCCAATCTCGAAGAGATTCAAGATTATTAAAAGAATGTTTAGCATAAATTCCAATACCCATATCATTTATAGGATCAGAATCCTCGATAAATTTTTCATTTAATTTAAGTATAAATTTTGCTCTCATACACTTATCATTACATTTGTTGATGCTATCATTTGTTTTGCTGCTTCTACAAGACCCACATTAACACCAGGAGTTGCTGGTAATTTACTATCAAGTGCACTTGCCATTGTTGATAATAAAGCCATTAGCCCTTCACCACCTACCCCTGCCTGATATGGCCCAGGTCCAATCTTTGTTGCTTGTGCTCCATTAACAATTACTTCATCTGCTGCAACTTCTGCTCTTGCTGCTGCAATTACATTTACCTCATTTACTGTAGTTATATTAATAGTGTCTCCATCCATTTGAACTATAGATTCACCATTTGGAGTTTGAAGAGTTATTAGTGTATCTGGAGTTATTTGAATAAAAGATTCTTTATGATATATTTGAAATCCACTTTGACGTTGAAAAATTACTGTTAATTCTTCTACGGGATCATATAATAAAACATGTGTTCCTTGATAATCATCTTTAATTTTTTCTATTAAATCGGAATCAATATTTTGTATAGTTGTGTATTCTGGAGCATATATGTCTCCATTATTAAATTGAACTCTAACAAATTGTCCTATTTTAGGGATAGATATTGACCCAGCTCCATCCCCAGCAAATATTGTTGAATTTATAGGAACTGCCCATGGTAGATGTTCATTTTTAATTCCATCGAATAATCCAAGAACTCTTATTTGACATCTACCCGAAAATGTAGTATCTTTAGAATTAACAACAATACCTATCCAATCATTATCACGATAATCATGTTGTATAAAATCTATTTCGCTTGTATATGACATTATTAAATGTTATTATTAGTTGCTTTACTTAATTGTGGTTGATTTAAATTACTCATATTAATTTCATTACCCAAGGAACTACTTGGACTTGCTTCTATTATTTGACTTTGTTCAATTTTTCTTTCTTCTCGTGGCGCTTGATAAAGAGCACTAAGTTCTAATGAGCCCTCAATTTTTTTATCTCTATTAACTTCACCGGGACCAATTAAATCTGTAGCAAGGGAATAATCCTTAATTTTTTCCCATAACCCTTTATCATTTAATACATTATTTGCGGCTTCTATCATTATTTGCGCTTCTTCACTATCTGTAGATTTAGATTTTGATAAACCTACCAAAAAATCTGTCATTATGGCATCTGTTTGTATAGGATCACTTAGTCGCGAAGAAGGACCATTATCATAATATTGTGAAACTGTGTTAATACCTTTTCGTATTAATCCAAAAGCCCCAATAACATTTTTAGCTTCCATAACTGATTTAACTTCTGAATAAGATACTCCTAAACTTGGAATAGGTGTAACCTTTGCTTTATTAACAAATAATTCCATCCAATTTTTTGCATAGTTAATTCCCCATGTAAGAGCATTTCCTACCCAAGTACTTGGAATAGTAGGATTAAAATTAACATCAAATGTAGATCCTCTAATTCCCTCTTGAACTTTATTAGATTCCTCTAAACTAATTTTATTTAAATTTTGTGATGGAATTGGTTTTGCAATTGCTCCTCTTGTATCATTAACATTTACTTCATTAATTCTTTCAACAAACGGAGTTCCAGATATATGATAATCTTCATTTCCCATTCTATTTTGTGCAATTTGTAAAGATGCTGGATATGTATATTGTTCATTAGTTGTATCTTCTGATCTTGATCTATTAATTGCATTTAATCTTATATCACTTAAAAATCTTGCTTTAAATACAGGATAAGTTTGTATCTCTTTAATATTACCAACTTTAATAGAAAATTTTACTACCGCAGGATTAGGATTATCTGCAACTGATAAATTATCTAAATGTTCAAATGATATACTTGATAAATCAAATTCACACATTTCACATGTTATTTGCCATGTAGGTAAAACATTATCTAATACTTTTAAAAATACGGGTATATCTGGAGTATTCATTTCACCACTATCTTTTCCTGTCGTAGGCATACCCCTTAATGATGTTAAATTAACACTAGTTGGATTAATATTAGAAAATTCTTTTTTATTATATGCTGCATCGTTACCATAACCATAAATTTTTTCATCTCTAGAAAATGTAGGTATTTGCATATTTCTAAATTCAGCTAAATAAATCTTAAGGGTAAAATATCTCATCATATCTGGAAGAACCCATCTTTGATAAACATCATCCCATGCAATTTTTCTATATAAGTTAATTAAATAACTCATTCGTAAATCTATTCCCTCTAAACAAGTAATAGTAATTTTTTTATCATTACCAACTCTTTGACCTTTGGTTGGATCAATTTTAAGTAAATCTGAAATTCCTTCTATAGATTGAAAATAATAATTAAAATCATTTTGTAATTCATCAAATCTTTCTATAAATTCCCTTAATAATCCTGCTCTTACAGGTTCATTAGCATCTTCTAAATATCTTATAGCTGAATATGCATTAACATTATCTACAATCTTGTCTTTATTTTCTGCTCTTGAAAATAAAGGGTGTGGCATAGTATCATAATTAGCAGTATTATCTGCTATATTATAAGCATATTCAGCCGAGTCAGAAAAATTTAATCTAAACGAAAAATATGTTGGCTCGTCAAATCTTTTTGAAATATTATATTGTCGAGCTATTTTTTCAACTCCCCTAAATTTATTATAAATATTACTCATAAAAATTAATTATTTGGGTTTTCTGTTGGTATAGGAGTTGGCCATTCTCTTCTAGTTAATATGAAATCCTGGGTAAATCCACTTATAACTGAATCTTTATTACTACTACTCCAGTTTATAACAAAGCCTTTTACATAATACCATCCGCTATAAAATAAATCTACTATATCTTTAAAATTATTATTAGCTTCCATTGCTGCATTTTCAACTATATCTTTTTTAATCAAAACAACCGGAACTTTTTCACCTTTTAAAACATTCATGTTATTTCCATCAACTTGAATATGTAAATTTAATTTATCAAGTTCTTTTAAATTAATAAGATTATGTATTCTTGATCTTTGATAATTTTTATGATGATTGCCATCCCATGATAAATGATCTTCGTCGGGATTACTTACAGTATATTGAATACCTAACCATGGGTATTTTTCATATAAATCAACATAACTATAATTAGCTCTTTGAAGATCTTTATTTTTATCATCTTTGACATAAGCAGCTCTCCCCCTTAATAATATTCCGGCAGATGCTTTCTTTTTATCATATATAGGTTCTATAGGTATTGCCCAATATTTTGTTGCCTTTGGGTTTAAATACACATTTTTATTATGTTCAAACATTTCACATGTAGTTTTTGTTCCTATAGTAAATGTAATATCTGATGATCTATTTATAGGACGCCATGAACTAATATAAAATGAAGTAGTTCTATAATTTGGATAATTGGAAAATACTTTACCTATTGGAACAGCATATTCTGGGGCAGTCTTTGCGCCATGGGACCAGTTTTTATCTATATTTGTTAGTGATACTCCTATATCAACTTCGGATTCTATAGATAACAATTGTTTATTAATATTAACAAAATTTAAATTATAATATAAATCTATCCAACAATCATAAAAAGATTCTGCATTTTTCCAAGATTTATTAATAACATCTCGAACATAAATATCTCCAGCTATATTTGCTTTAAGCCAAACCTGTTTATCATTTGTATCGCTTTCATTACTAGCAAAACCTAAGTTAAATTTTTTTGCAAAATCTTGAAGTGCCATATATGATGTTCCTAAAAAGGAAAAATCATTTTTCTGGCTTTTAAGTCCTGGAATAAAAAGTTCACCATAAAAAGTCATACCTACTGGTGATTTAAAATCAGTTAAATTTGGCATTACATGAACACCTGTAATAACATAATCATTTCGAACAATTTTAAGCAAATCATTTCTTGACCGTATAGCTATTGAAATTATGTCGCCGTCCTTTGGCATCTCTTTTGATAGAAAAACTTGATTTAAAAAATTAACAGATAGTGTTATTTTTGGTAAAAAATTTGTAGTATCTATATTCATATTTACGATTTCATCTCTATTAAAGATATAATCATTAATTTTTATTAAAGGTATTTCAATAGATAAAACACTTTCAGTAGTATGCGTATCTTTACTCACAGTTTCTGGAATAGATAATTCATCAAGTTCTATAGTTTTTTCAAATATAGTAAGAATTCTATTTATTGAACCTGAATTAGCTTCAGTTAAATTACTTTTTGATGCGCTATTTGGCGTTAAAGTTACTGCCATTATACTTTTTTGCTTTTAATTATGTTTGTTAAAAATTCGCTTTGTGTCATTCCGTTTTGTAAACAAGTATCCACTCCGGCCCCAAAATAAACTCGACCATTTCTATATGTTATTTGATCTTGTCCTTCTGGTGAAATATTTGGAGGGAGTGCTCCTTGTTTTGCCCCACCAACGATTTGTCTATTATCAAATGTACTATCACGTTTAGGAATTTTTGTGGGATCAATATATTTATAACTATCACGTATAGCTTTTCCTGAATCTGCAGCTGTACCCTTTTGGGTATTTTTTACTAATTTTTGAGCTGAATCTAAATTTGGAATTAAAATTATATCATCACCCTGGATAGAAAAAGGGTTGGATATTCCATTAAATTTTAAAATGATTTCTGCATACTTTGAATTATTATATACTGCACCTGCAATTAAATCCGGTCGCATAGCAAATTCTGCTGGAACTCTATATACATTATACTTAACATAATTCATAGTAGCGAGATCAAACATAGTAGCTGTTAAATCTTTTATTTGAGTTTTATCGTCTCTTGTTACTATAGGTTTACTATCTAAACTATTTCCAAACATTTTAAATTTTTATTTTAAACTAATGCTTTTTGAGCAACCCAATCTGCTGCTCTATATGCTGATTTAAGTAAATCAGATGATTGTCTAGTTACATCTGAATTTTCAGATAATCCTACTTTAAACGTAGCCCTATCCCATATACTTGGTCCACCGTGCATCTTATTATCAGTACCTTTAATATCTCTGGGTGAAACTGTTCTACTATCTTGACCTCTTTGATATATAATTGAATCTTTTCCACCAGTTACTAATCCTACTTTTAGTCGTTCCTCTTGTGTAGCACCATCAATAGATGTTTGATAGTCTCCTGATCCAAGAAATGAATCGGGTAAATTATAGATTCTACCCATACCCCTATTAAATATAGATTCTATGGCATCTTTATCTCTACCCATTCCATGTTTTAAATTAACAGTTATTTTAATTTCTGTAGGAAAATCATCAGGACCTAATTCATCATTAAATTCTACTTCAATATTATCGCATATTAAATTTCCTATCATTGCAATGGGATTAAGTGGATTGCCTACTGTAATATGCCATTCTCCTACTGGTTCTCCTGTTAATATAGATCTCATACCTTTAAGGTAAGGAATTTGACCAGCAGATTTTTTTGCTATTTCATTTTTAACTAAATTACCAACTCCACCATCAAGTAATGAAGTTAAACTTCCAAAAAAGGAACCTTTTTCTCCACTAAATAATTGATTCCAAAATGCTTTTAAACTTTCCATTATATTAGTTCCTGCGCCTTTAACAGAACCTGCGCCTTCTCCAGCAAAACTTTGAATTGCGTCAAAACTATATCCTATAGGATCTCCTTTATATAATTTTTCTATACTTTTTTCTCCTCCTATAAAAGGATATTTCGCGGGGTTAATCATAAATCTATGAGCACCACCAAAAAATACGGCAGAGGCAGAACCCATTACTAAAAAGTTTGACATTATATCAAGTAATACAGCTTTTGGATTAATACCACCAACTGGTCTTGCGGCATATTCAAATACTAACTTAAGATTATCCATTTGAAATTTAAGTCCAGGATTACGTTTCATTACTTTATCTATACGATTAACTGGTCCTTGAATTCTATTTTCATATGGTCCATCAACATAAGGATCTGGTGGTAAATTACCCCCAGCTGCAATATATTCATAACTAAAGTTTCCACTAGCAACATTTAACATTTCTGCTAAACTTCCAACTCCTCCACCAAATAATTGTCCTAAACCTGATTTATTATCAGGAACATTATCAGTTGTAACTTCCCAAATAGATGCCTGTACTTCTCCCCATTCATATCCTGTCATAAATTTTAATAATGAATTAAGATTATTACCTGTATCACCCCCAAAATATGTTATAGCGGAAGCCATCGGAGGAAATGAAGATTCGCCCATAGTAGAACCACCATCAGTTCCTTCGCCTTGAGATGATCCAATATTAACACTTCCTGTCATACCGGGAAATTTTAAATTATCATAAACAGGTGCAGGATATCTTCGTAATGTTATAAGTCTATTATTTTCTATTTTTTTCCAATATTTTGAAAAAACAAAATCAGTAAAGAAATAAGGTGTTCTTCCGTATGGATCACCATTTCCCCATCCTATTAAAGATGATGTAGTTGGTGTGCTAGCAAAATTATATTCATTATCATTATCTACTTCATACCATTTTCTTTGACCCTTTTGATTAACTAAAAGTTTTCCAGCTTTTGAACCATAAAGATTTACTAATGCATAGGCATTTTGTAGTGCTGGTACACCTTTATAAAAATCATCTTTTTGAATTTGTTTAAACTGTACTTCTCTAGCATCTTCCCATGCTTTTTTATTTGGAGAATCAGGGAGATTTTTTAAAGCAGTTAAAGACATTACGTGTCCAATTGATGCAACATCGGCCATTTTAGAATCAAATGGTGTTATAGCAAAACCTTCTATACTAGATTGTTCATTTTCACCTGCACGATAAGACAATTCAGTTCTATCTAATCTTCTATCAAAAGGTGTTGAATTTGGTAAAATAGGAGTTGCATCTGATGCAGTTATATTTTTTAAACCAGTTTTATCTTGTAACGCTTTAGTTACAGTTTCATTATTACCCCTTAATATTAAATTTGTTAAATCCTTTTTATCTGTATTAACCCATACAACATTAGTTACATCTGCAAGTTGTTCATTACTAAGACTACCTACTTTAATCGCTGTTAAATTTGTTTTATATACCGATGCTGCATGTTTGTCTAATACTTTATTAGACTTTATATCAATATAACGATTAATAACCTTTTGTTTAACATTAGCATCATCTTTTGTTAAATTTTCAAATTCTGCCCATTTTACAGATCTTGTTAAAAACTTATCAAATTTATTAGGTACTGGCATAATATTTTTATTTTATATATTCAAATAAAAAACCTGATCGGTTTTGATCAGGTTACTTTGGTTTCCATTCTATTTTATCTATATTTGGTATTCGTTGACATTCTATTAATCTAACTTTTTTAATTAATGGAAAATAAACTATTTCATCAAAATAATTAACAAGGTGTGCCAATTTGGGAACATTATAATCATCAAATAACACCATTTGTGTAATTGTAGGCAAGTCTATTAAAGATTCAGTTAAATTTGGTAATAATTCTTCATTAAGTTCCGGATTTGAATAGATTATGCCTCGTATTCTTTTTGATTTGGCGTATGTTTTAATTAAATCATTTATGTGATTGCTTATAATAAATGAACCGTATTCATCAATAGTTGAATATGTATACCCGTATTGATCTAAAATTTCCGGAACATATATAATAGAAAGCATTTTCAAATTTAGAAGGGATTTTTTAAGTCTTTCTATCCCCTCTATTGTAACATAAAATTTCATAAATTTTTATAAAAGTTTGGCTTTTTCTAACGCATCAATAAATGGTATTTGTTCTCGCTTTGATATATCAGTTGCTAAAGCGTATAATTTATTTGATACAACCTCATTTTTAAATTGTTCTTGTATAACTCTATTATTTTCAATAAATTCTTCGTGTGATTTTTTTCCAGAAATAATATTCTCTCTTATCAATTCAAATTTCTGATTTAATGGAAGTTTTTGTTGGTATTTCATTATACCTAAATTTTTGGCCATTCTTCTTCTATCTTTTCTATTCATTTTCTATATAGTTTTAATTATTGTTCTAAAGAGTTTACATAAAAGAAATTAAATAAACGTAAATATGACGCTAATAATAATGTGTCATCTGATGTAATTACAGAAGCAGAATCTATCATTTTAAATTGAATTTTATTCATATTTGTTTCAATTTCTTCAGTTTCTTGAATTTCCTTATCTGTAAGATCTACACAATATAGATCTATAGCAGAATCCGATGTTAATGTATTATATAATCCACCAAGATACATCCAATCATCAGCATTTGTAACATTCAGTCCTATAGCATCATATAAAACTCTATTAGCAGCAACTAAATTAGTTCCATCATCTTGATTAAGATAGCCATTTATTAAAGTATAATCATATTCTTCAAATACATAATTATAATCTTTAACTACACCTATTTTATCTAATAATCCTTTAGAGTCAATAGTGTATGGGAGTACAGTAACTCGATGTTTTTTAGATATAAGATAATAATGATCTTTAATTTCTATAACATCTTCATATGCACCCTCAAGTATGACTTTTTTCTCAACATTTTCATTCATCATAACGAATTATTTTTAGCTTTCTAATATCTTAATTCCTGCTCCTTCCTGCAATTGAACCCTATCTTCTTTAGAAACAGGTGAAATAACTCTTGTTTTATACATTGTAGTTATTGCATCTTTAAGAGCATCTTTAATATCGTTAACATCTATATTTTCTATTATATATTCCACTACTTTTTTGCCACCTTCATCAAATGATTCTTCGGCCACATTATATAGACTTTTATTTGGCATAGAAATTGTTATTTTCATTTCTACATCATTATCTACCTTTTTAGCTTTAGACATCATAATATAAACCGGATCTGTAGTATCTATTTCTTTTGATATA
>Ga0307377_10003854_pt1 | contig 16651 bp, 10 predicted proteins | sample TR3MG_FD_202535 | JGI IMG/M metagenome (GOLD analysis project Ga0307377, IMG submission 202535) | Soil microbial communities from Risofladan, Vaasa, Finland - TR-3 | ecosystem: Environmental > Terrestrial > Soil > Coastal area > Acid sulfate soil | place: Finland: Risofladan, Vaasa | collected... | reverse complement strand
AGTGCCTGTACAGACACGATGTCGTTTGCTAAAAGTTTAGCAAATACTCTTCGAATTACCGGGAACGCAACAGTTTCAAATTGTCCACTCGATGTAGCATCGGTAGATTCATTAATCATGTGTGAAAGCTGGTTCTCAAAAAGTTGAGCACAGTTTTCTTTAACGTTTCCGTCTAATCCTTGCAACAGACCGATTTTTTCCCAACGGTTTGTTGTTATTTCTCTTTGTTCACGGAGTTGTTTTAATCCAATATTACCAACATCCGCACTTTCCATTAAAAATCCCATTTTATTTATGATTTTAAGATTGTTATTTAATTATTTTTTTTTCACCACGAGTGTCCATGTATTCCATGATGTTTAACATCTTTTTCACATGTTCATTGTTTTCGTAAGCGGTGCTTTCTACTACTTCATCAAGTTTCTGCTTAGAAGAAGGGGCAACAGAGTTACCTGCCTTTGCTTCTACGCTTTCAGCTAAAGTCTTCTTACCTTCTTTCATTTCTGTTAAGAAAGTCTTGTACTTCATCTGTGAATCAGCAATAGTATCAACTTGTTTAAATTCGTTGATGATTTTTATTTTATCTTCTTGAGTAAGAGCCAGAGATTCATTCACAAGTAGGTTGTTAACATGTGCCAAATTGCTATTGAATACAGCCATCTCCTTCAATTGATTACGATATTTTTGTAGTACAGATTTGTAGTTTTCAACCAATGCAGTTAATTTCTTTGATTCATTAACTTTTTTGGTTAGCTTCTTGTTTTCTGCAATTAACTTAGCTTCATTCATACTTGAAGGTCTTTCAGCAAAACGCATATTTGCACGCTGCTGCTGATTCAAACCTTTAGTACCAGCTTGTCTTGAATTACCATGAGAGATAGGTTGGTTAAGAGATTCTTCCATTTCTTCAGCACCACCTTCGGGAGCACCTAAAACAGCTTCAACATCGGCATCAGTGATTTCTTCTTCATCAATCATCTGTTGAGTAGGTCCACCGGGATTAACCCTGTTTGCACCTTTTCCACCATGTTTTTTCTGTTCTTCCATGTCAACTAATTCGTCTTCCATGCCAACTTCAGTTTCTTCTTCAATCATGCTTTCAGTAGGTCCACCGGGATTAACCCTGTTTGCACCTTTTCCACCATGACGTTTTTGTTCGTCCATTCCACCAATCATTTCATTCAACTTGTTTCTCATATTCACAAGTTCTTGAAAAGCATCACCGCCATTGCCACCGCTTGATTTTGGCTTTTCTTCATCACCTTGCATTTCACTTATCGCTTGTCCAAGTTCATTTATGGTGATAACTTCGTCCTCATCATTTGCTTCTTCAATTGCAGTTCCTACACTACTAACATCAAGTTCTGATACATCAAATGTTTCTTTTACTATTGGTTTGCTGTCCGGTGTTGTTGCTGATGTTTTTTGTGCCATCGAATCTTTATCGGTGGTAATCCCATCAACAAAAGTATCCCCGTCTTCGGTTTGTCCATCTGCCATATTGGGAGTATCACCCTCAACATCGCCCATGAAATCCTTATCACGTTCTTCCGTTACAACTTCAATATTTTTTGGCTTTTCTTTGAAAGGCTGGCTTTCATCACCTTCATTTACGACCTTCTTGGTCTCTTTTTTTTGATTCTTCATATCAGATTCTTTGTTTGATTTAATACCGTCTACTTGATTCGACTCTTCAATCTTATCCTTTTTATCGGATTCTTTCTTCGATTTTTTATTATTTTGTATTTCCTCTTTGAGCAAGTTCTGAAACTTCTCTGGAAATTCTTCAGCTAATTTTTTCTTAGCATTAGTATCAGCAGCCTCCATGATTGAATTATATTCAACTAAAGCTTCTTTCATTATTGATTCCTTTTTTTCTTCTTTCATGTTGTCAATATTACCTGTGTCTAACACTACTAATTTTTATATAAATACATTCCCAACAGGAAAAAGTATAATTTTTGATAAAATTCTTGATAATGTCGCATTTTTTGCTTATATTCCCACCAACTACATTTCCTAATCCAAAAGGAAGTTATTTAGTGTGGTTATTATTTTATTGTCTTCTTCTTTAAGATAGATACCGTTTTTCTTCACAAAATTCTCCCCGAAACTCGTTTCGCCTTTACTATCTGGGAACAAATACGCACCGGGAGTACTTGGAGTCGCTACAAGGTCAAATCCAATTAATTCAAAATCGTCCTGAACCAGATTCTCTCCATTGAGTTCTTTAAGGGTTCCAACACCACGGCTTGAAATACCGAGCTTGATTTTGTTTTGCAGATAAAGAACAATCTTGTCACCAACAACCGAAACAATACCCATATTAATGTAACCCGGTGAAACAATAAGTTTAAGTTGTCCGTATAAAACGTTTTCTTGGTCACCAGTTCCCCACCACATTTTGGTAATCATGTGTGAGATATTCGCCAATGATATAATACTACTTTCTGGATGGTCTGCTTCAGATACCGCAGAATTGGTATCAACAAGTTCTTGATAAACGTTTACTTGTGGTACTAACACATCTTGGGGATAGATTCTGCCGTTTTTGTTTTTGACACCCCATTTTTGAAGAATACAATTAATTAATACGGGTTCGTTTGGTTTTAGTTCGAAATTCTCGTTAAGAATGTCTTTATTGATTTCCGAACTAATATATCCAGCATCGTGTTCAATCAAAATACCAAATCCGGTTTCACCTTCTCGTAATATTTTGGCTTCGTGTAATCTATTACCCATCATTGCGTTTCTTTAATATAAATAGTATGATTTATCATTTTTGCTCTTTAACTGCAACACCCTTCTGCTTATCAGCACTTTCCTCCAAATGTCCATTAATATTTTCGGTGAAAATATAAACTTCTAATTTATTTAATACGGCAATGAGATTAGCTTTAACTTCCTTAAGTGCCTCCATTTTCGTCATTGGGGTGGTGTTTAATTATAACTTCTCTAATTTTTATTACCTTCGCATCGATTTCATCAAGCTTTAATATGATTTTGTTAGAATCCACATGACCAATCTTATCCGTTAAATCCAATAAATTTGAAACCCCATTCAACACATGTAAAGTTTCTTTTTCACTTTCCATCCATTGACGAGTTCGTTCTTCTTCACGTTTAAGCATCTCAACTCTAATACTTTCCAGTTTTTCTTCATGTTCTTTACGAATAATATCGACTTTCGCTACGTGTTGCTGTTGCATGTGCTTCGTTTCATTGGTTTTTTTATGGAGTGACTTCACCATTGCCGAAACTCCGATACTAAACACAATAAATGCAACAGCAAACAAATAGAAAAAGGCATTATCCCAAATAGGATGTAGATGTGTTGGTACGTTCTGCGCAATTTCCAAAAGAGTCATGATTCTTGTTTTTAATAAATAGTATTTTTCCCTGATTAATCATAAGAACTTTACATTTTTTATGGATACGTATTTATATTAAAAATCAAAAGAATGGCAGACCAGCTTATAAAAGATAATGGTAACATCATAACAATTAATGACCCGAATAACGTGAATGTCTGGCATAGTGGTGAGGGTGAAGATAGAGTTAATCAAATTAATGGTGCGCCACCATATGAGGACATGCATATCTTTGCTGAATTAACTGCTGTTAATAAAGCCAGAACTATTTTGGTTTCTGGTGGTGATGGCACAAAATACCATGTTGAGGATAACGGCATGAATGATACGTTACGAGTAAACTTCATGGGGAATGACCAAAATCTTGAATCTGACGACAGAAACAACCCCAATTACCTGAATTTCACCACAAACTATTATGATGGTAGTACTGGTAGTAATATGAATTACGAGAGCTTTGGTATGAGTAGTATCCATGTTATAATTAACTCATCATTTATTCCACAAGTAAACATTCAATTCATTGATGTTAGAGGATTGTCATTCTTTAATCAAGAAAATTCACCATATAGAATATTATTCGATTTCCCTCCCCCAATATTTAATTTAACAATTAAAGGATATTATGGGAAAACATTATCATATCGTTTGCATTTGGTTAAATATACCAGCGAATTTAAATCAGAAAATGGTAATTTCGTCATTGACGCACAATTTGTTGCCATGACCTATGCGCCTCTCACCGACATTTTATTTCGTTACGTCATTAACTTTCCGCTCATGGTTCAAAAGGAACGTACTGGTGACCCTTCAACAAGTGTAAGACCAACAAACACAAACGATTTAATTATTAAACTAAAGAACTTATATAGTGCGGTTTCCGACCTTTTAAAAACAGATAAAGATGCTCTTGAATATGATAAAAGTCTGGTTAAATTGGAAAGAAATACAGAATTATTAGGATTAGTACATAATTATTCAAATGAATTAACTAATAAAAATGGTAAACCGTATTTACTAAAAAAAACATTAATAAATTCTGGTTATTTTTCAAACGATTACGAACTCACTCCAATTAGTTTCACTGATTATAATACACTCATTAATGAACAGGGAACCGATGCGGAGCCAAGTCAAATGGACGATAAGCTGATAATTGCATATGTAGTAACCCCTAACGATGATGGGAAAAATGAAGCCACATTATCTGCCACAACCAAAACATATACAGATGCGTTATTGGAATATAAAACATCATTATTAAGTCGAGCAACAGACCTTGGAGACCCTAATCAATTTAGTGAGGCAAACATATATAATCCACAGACCTTCACTAATAATTATAACCCTACGACTCAAAAAACCGAACCCAATGTATTAACAAAATATGCGTATATTGATGTTACGACCTTTTATATGAAACTGTATAAGGATAGACAAGACATTCAAAATAAATTGACGGAATTAACTGAAATTCTTAATGTCACAATTAATAAAATGGTGTTACAAAAGCTCGGCATGACTCCTACAATATATAATATATTTAAAGTAATTCTTGATGATGTTGACGTTTTCTTTGATATAATTAGAAATACATCAACGGAGGCAGAGAAAAACCATCATCCGACATATAAGGATTTGATTATTAATAGCGCACAATATGCTGACATCAAGATTTCCGACAGTGATTCAAAAAATCAGATATATGCATTTCCATTGGTTATTGATAAGAAAAAAATGTGTGGTGGATTTACTGAAGAAAGAGTAGCTCCCCTTGTTTTAAGTAATTCATTACCGGAACCATTTCCTGAACTCACATTAGTTGATGATTTCATTAACACATTTTTTACTCAAAAAAATCGTGCTTATCTTGCAAATATGTTAGCTGAACAATCATCAGATGGTTCACACATTTGGATTCCGATATCACCGATAGATTCTGTTCTTTCATCAACAGATATTGCAAGTCCATATACTGGAATCGACAATACAGATGGTGGGTCACAATTTCAGCCAATAAATGATAAGAGTGATGTAAGACTTAATCAGGTATTAAGTATTATGTTAAAAAGATATTACATATTAACCCAAGCCATCATTCCTAACAGTTTTTATTCCAATACACAAACAGCACTTCGTGATTCATACATTAAATTATATAGTTCATCAGAAGCAAATAATCTGGCAATATCTATTACTGAAAAAAAATATGGTGATAACATACAAGCGATAGCTCGAAGCTGGAGTACAGACCCAACAGCGTTTTACGATTATCTTGAAGCTAACTTAAATATTTGGTATGACTTCACAGAAGAACAACAGAAGTTTTTCCCGGTATCGGGAAACGACCCAAGTGTTGGAATAAATGCTTATGTCGATAAAACCAACCCCAATTATGTGGGTCTTGAAATAAACGATAAAGTGATTTACGAAAGAAAGGGTAAGGAGGTTAGCGATAATCCTATTGATATCTTTCAAGAGGCACAAAAAACTGGTATAATTCAACAGATATTAAGTAGTAACACCCCAGAGTTCTTTTTTAGTTTTACTCAAGAAAACGTATTATATCTTAAAGACATTAAAGTTAAAAATCTTAGGAAGACAAGAAAAGAAGATGCTGGTGAACACATTGGCAGCACGCAAGTCGATACAAGATTTTTAGCTTCTCGTGGTACGATTAAAACACGTAAACCAACGACTCCTGAAACCTCAGATATTGTATTATTAGGTACTACTGTTGGTAGTGTTCTTGGTAGTAAAAAATATAAAATTCCTGCAATTAATGAACTTTTAGATAATGGAAATGCTGGGTTTTGGGGTAGTCCAACTACAGACGCAAAGAGGCTGAATGCATTTGAAAATGTTGTTGATACTTGGGTAGATGAACTGAGTGATAATGATGACGCTATTTCTGCTTCAACCATTTTTTCAAACAGTAAACTGACTGCATTAATATATATGTCTAATTTTGGTTGGACACAAGGCGTACATAATAGATATTTTCAAAAACTAAATGAGTTGATTTTTGATAATCCATCAGTAATTGATGTTCCAAAATTCCTGCCATTTTATATGGGTGCATTGGTTGATGCGGAAAGAAATGGTTGGCTTAATGATATTAAAGAATATTTTACTGGAACAGCACAAGGTGGTCAACTTTTACGGAGTTCTGGATTATATATCTTTGCGGATTACCATGATATAAATACGTTAATGGCTACAAAAGATAAGGACGTGCTTCAGTCTTACTTTCTCGATTTTTACAACGAAAATTTCAACACCCTCAGAGACAATATGGTTAGGTTGTTTGATGAAGTTCAAACAGAAGTTGCAAACGGTACTAAGAAAAAGAAGGCATATGAAACGTTATTAAGTAATAAGTATTTCAATGCCACTGTTGGGGTGTTCTTGGGGAGAACTTCTATTATTAATTATGGTCAACACACTTTTAATAGAGAAACTGATAATAAAATTGGTTATCAGTCTTTGAAGAGTCTAAACGAAGAACCAAAGGTTGGTAGACAACTTTCTCCAAAAGAAATTAACGACAAATATTTTAAGGCGTTTTTTACTTCATTAGCATCAGCAATTGTTGATAAACAAAACGTTGAAAAGAATGAACGAGAAGCGAGTAATAAATTAAAAGGTGATGAAGATATCATGACCCAAACGTATTACTCATTTAAAAACATTAATGATAAATGGCTTTCAACTCCGGTGCGTACAAACCCAAAGGGTTACCCGTTTAATGAACCCAATAAGAATCTAATCGATTCGTTTGTGTTTGTTGATAGAGCTATGAACCCTGCTGGAAACACAATTATTAATCCTGAGATTCTGATTGATTTATTTGATGACCATAATGTATCGGTTTTTGGTGTATTAACGCAATTATTATCATCAAATGGGTTTAACTTTTTCCCGATTCAGAACTTTATGACGCACAGTAGAGAAAGCTGGATTGATTCATTTAAAGTTAGTACCAATACAGAGGTGGATTATAGTCCTTCTTTTGTATGTATGTATATTGGTGGTGGTTCAAGTTATCCCACAGGCATTCGTAACGGGTTTGTTGATGATGGAATTATTGATATTACAACAACAAATGCTTTGGATTTTAAAACAAAGAAAGAATGTGAGGATGCGGATAAGGAAGCTGATAACCAAGAAGAAAATAATACTGCAAAAGAAGCTTTTAGAAATGTTAGGGCATTTAGGGTTAAGTTTGGTGAACAAAACCAGTCAATGTTTAAAGACATTAGTATTGAAAGTAAAGAATATCCCGAAACCAATGAAAGTATTGAAATTCTTTCAAGAATATCTGGTGACAATAAATTACAAGCACCAATACCAAAAGGACAGAACCTCTATAATTTATATGAAAACAGAGCATATAAGGCAACTGTTACTGGTTTAGGTAATGCAATGATTCAACCAACACAATATTTTCAATTAGATAATATCCCGATGTTTAATGGTGCATATCTTATTTTAAATGTTGAACATAATATCGTACCCAATAAAATGACAACAAAATTTTCTGGAACCAAAATTTTGCAATTCCCGATTCCCAGAGTATTGGATTCGGCAGCGTTATTTGGTTTTGGTGGTGGTGAATCCCATCGTACAAAAGCTTCGGAAATGTCTGCTGCTGATGCTGTCACTGGTGCAGTAGCAATAAATATGTCACCGGGAAGATTAGAAGAATTAGATTCTGTTTATGGTATTGATGTGTCACATCATCAAGGCACTATTGATTGGAATCAAGTCACTACTAATCACAATGACCCAGAATACCCGGAAGTTAAGTTTGCAATTATAAAAAGTACCGAGGGAAGAACATATAACGACCCACTTACAAAAAAACACGCAGATGGTGCAAAAAGTGTTGGCATAAAAATAACATATTATCACTACGCATATCAATATAGTGGTAATGACCCGGTTACAAATGCCACTGAACAAGCAAATCAATTCCTTGGTTCGCTTACAAGTCTACCCACACCGGATTTCCCACTTGTATTGGATATGGAAGATTATAGTCATGATGGTGTGGTTAGAAAATGGTCAGTTGTTAAAACAAATAATGACACATGGATTAACACGTTTATTAACGTACTTAAAGACGCAGACTATGATACCATCCTATATGGTGGAAAATATTGGTTTGAGGGTAACACAAGTGATGATTTTGGGGATATTCCATTATGGCATGCACAATATCCTAATGACCCGGAAATGTCGAACCCCAATATTGCAAATGGATGGAAAAATTGGACTGCATGGCAGTTTAGTGATTTCGGAAAAGTTACTGGTGTTAAAAGTCCAAAACTTGACGTTAATGCGATGAGAAAACGTTACTTCGATTCATACAACGCATAAATTATAACAAGCCTTTTTTCAAATCATGGAGACCGATAATGTCATCATTAACGGTTTCCTGATTATAAACCATTTCTTTTATCTTCTGAATTGCTTTGGCGATACTGAGTTGAGTACTATTTTCTTCATTTACACCTTCAAGTATTGCAAGACTTTCGGTTTTCAGGGTTTCCAGAAGTTCTTGTTTTTCATCGACACTTGATTTAATCAGGGTCTGAAGTAATTTCTTGTCATCTTCCTCAAGAACAGCGTACTTTTCGTTGAATTTCTTAACAGCGATTTCAATAACCTCTTCATTAATAGGTGTGGCTTCAACGTTTTCAAGAAGTGCTTTCTTCGGGGTCTGAACATGTTCTAAGACCTTGACAAAAGCTTCATGCATTTCATCAATATCCTTATTATTGTGGGTTTCAAGTGTCTCATTAATCACAGTATCAATTGCTTGATATAAATTGAATCTGTCACTATCGGCTTTATCGTAAAACAGGGGAATGCTTTCACCAATAAACTGCTTTAATTTTGCACGTTCTGCATCAATTTCTTCGATGGTATATATTTCAAACAACTTGATGTGTTCATCAATATAATCTTTTGCAAGTAACTCGTTCTCAATGCATTTACCCCCAATATTGTTAAACACTTTGAATTCCAGTTGTAGAACAGGCGAAGTCTTCACAACATTAAGTAATTCATTGATTTCTTCTTTGGATTCAGTAACCATTTCATTCTTGAAATAAGAATCCCTGAGTTTGTTTGAAACCACCAAATTTACAATTCCTATGTTGACATTTTTCATAATGATTTAGCTCAATTTAATATAAATACTATAATTACACATAAACGCTACAATAAATTAGTCTTCCAATTGAATATCCTCGATATTCTCGATTTGAAGGTCATCGGCTTCATTAATGACATGTATTTTGTTAATACTTTCACTATCAACCAACAACTCATCGATTTCATTTATCATTTCCTGTGCGTTCTTGTTCAGGTTCTCATTGATATCATTGTTTTCATTGATAACCTTCTTGTGATTTTCTTCGTTTTTATGCACAGGTTCTTGGCTACTCCCATAAACCAATTTTTCCACATGTTTATTAAAGTCTTCTTCACTTAATCTATATTGACTTTCCATCATTGGGGGAGCACCCACAGCACCACCTCCAAGACCAGCACCCACATCAGGAGGCGCACCCATTTCAGCAGGTCCACCACCAGCAGGTGGTAATCCACCACCTTCACCAGCTTGGTCACCTTCTTCACCGGGTCCAAGTTCTTCGGGATTCATTTGGTCTTCAGGTAAGCCGAATCTCTTGTCGATATCCGAAAATAGTCCAGACTTTTTAATGGTAACCGGAGAATCAGCAAGTTCTTGCATAACAACCTTCTCCATTTTCTGTTGTTTAAGGTCTTCGACAATCTCCCTGTCAGTCATATTAAATAACATACGTTTCGCACCTGTGTGTGACATGGCAGCAATACCACCGTCACCACGAGTTAACTCACTATATGTTTGTGATTTGTCACGCATCAACTCAGACTTCAATAATTCTTGCTGTGTACTTGGATTTGTAAGTGTCAACATAAAGCTATTCAAATCCTCACCAGTATAACCCAATAAATAAAGATGAATCATTGCCATCTTATTGAGTTCTTGAACCATCGCCTGTTGAATGCGATTTATTTTCTTTGCAAAACGAATATCATATTGCGCTAAATTTTTTCCACCACCAGCAGCATCTTGGAAACTAAGGAATGGCTTTGGTACGCCAAGACCTACGAATAGATTATCCCTAAGATATTCAATATCCTGAATCTGGTCAAGATTCGAAGCACCCGCAAGTGTTTCAACACCTGATTGGGTGTTTGCGTTTCTTACGGGAAGGAAATAATCTTCGTCATTACCCAAAATGTTGAAACGATAATCAATTTGACCATCATTTGGTGCTACTTGTGCGACTTTTTTGAATTTTGTCGCAACTTTCATTATATATTCCTCGATATCTTCTTCATCGATGTTACCAACATCAATTTTGAATACCTTTTTCTCACCAGCACGAATAATACGATAGGTAAGCATTGCGTCTTCAGCCATTACAAGCTGACGGAATACTCTACGAACTTTATTTAAGATTGATGAACCATATGGCAAGTACTTATCATCACCCAATAACCTAAAATGTGCGATTTCGAAGACATTGAATTCATCACCAGTCATTCTTTCCTTGAACATAACCAGTGGTTTACCATTTTTGATTCTTTCGAACCTCTCGATTTCGTAATTTACAAGTTGTTTTACGTGCGTAATACCCTTTTTTCTTTCACCATATAACAGAACGAAATTATCACCATATTTAACGGTATTTCTTACCCAGAATGGCAGGTTGACATTGACATTAACAATATCGTAGAAGAATTCTTCCAGTATCTTCTTGATTCTCTCTTTATTGGAGAAAATATTAAGCATTTTACCATTTAAACCAATAGTTGTAGCTTCTTCCATGAATAAATCCAATGCTGATGAAATAATTGGATAATATTCCATGCCTTCATAGTCGATATATGCTGGGAGTCTGGCTGCTTCGTATTGAAGTGCTTTTTGGAAGCCTCTGTCTGTAGTTCTGAAGAATTTACCTTGGAGTTCACGTTTCTGCTCCAACTCCAACCCTTTTTTATGAATTTCTTCCGGTGTATTGCCCTTTATTATGATTTTTGACTCCTTATCGGGGGTGATTGAGGGTATTTCGTCTTGAAACCCAAAACCATCAAGATTCAATAGCTTATTGAGTTGTTGATATATCGTGCCTCTATTTTCGTTGTCAGCCATTTTATAATTTATTATAGTTTTTTATAAATACTATGATTTTATCGAAAAGTTCATTTTAATGATAAATACTTTCTATCTTCTCTTTTTCTCCTTCAGTCCACTAAATAACCATTCGTTTGCACCGTATGGATTAAGTTGTGATGTACTGTTAGGTGATATCATTGGTTTGTATTTCACTTTATTTCTGGCTTCAATGTCTTTTATGTCGTGTACCGTCATAATGGCATTCAACATTTTTTCGGCAATTCCCTTACTTTGTTTGAATCTTGCCATGTCAAAATTCAATACATATAAACCAAGAGCAAGTCCCATAACACTGTCATCGTGGAAGCTACGTTTATGGTCAGCAACACGGTTTCCAGCCACTGTAACGAAAGTTTTTAGTTCAGTTAACAATCTGATTGACCTGATAATAACATCCTCTAAATGAATAGCTCTTTGCATTTCGGTAAGAACAGATGGACGGTTATTACCAATGAAGAAACCGGGGATTAAATCTACGTTCGAAATACTGCCATCGGGCATTGTTTTCATACCCTTTTTAATGTAACCCTGTAACCTATCTCTTGTTGGTTTATGTGGAATCTCTGAATGATGAACGTTTTCATATCCAATATCAAATAATTTTTCAACTGCTTGTACACCATATCCACCTGTAACATCAACAACAGCATATGCGTCATTATATTTCTTTCCATATTGATACGCAATTTCACCAAGCATCTGTGGTGATACTTTACCGTAGTATTCGGCAACCTGTTCAACTTTATGTCGTTTTCTTTTAATCTTTTTCTTCTTGCCGTTTTTTATTATTTCCTTTTCTTCAACAACTTCAACGGTTTTTAATATATTAACTGTTGAATAATCTTCTCCGTGTCCTGATGAAGCATCCAATGCCATTATATATTGTTCACCTTCAATTGGGTCTTCGAAAATCCACATGTTCATATCCACGTATTCCTGACGAATTGGTGTCCTGATTTCATGTTCTTCGATTCGCTTCATATATTCTTCAGCAATGAAGTTGTCACCTGAACCCAAGAAAGAACATAGTAATTCCTGTGCGATTTTTCGCATATCGCCTTCAGCATCCATCACCTGTTCTTCGAACCACGGACTGCTGGCTTCCCAGCCGTCATCAACCATCTCAAGTCTTCGTTCAGAACTCCAACCTTCGTCAACCCATTCTTTTTGATTTTCTTTCCCCTTGTTTTTCAACCAAACCAAATTCAGATTATATCTTGGGTCATTATACCACCAGAGTTCAACCGCAGTAAAATTGTTTTTCTTTTTACGTGCGCCTTGGAATATCTTGTAGAAAACAGCATCAAGTCCAGAAGGTGTACTTACCATAATGGCTGCACCACCCGTTTGTAGAGTAGGACGTGCTGCAAGCCAAAACGCATCTCCTTTCTCGGTCCATGCGGTTTCATCCCAGAAAATCAGTGTTGGTGTGTAACCACGCAATCCACCTTTTGCTGAGAACGCACCAATACTTGAATTGTTATCATATCTTTTTAATTTCTGAGTATCTTTGAATTTATCCTCGGTTTCCTTACCAGTTTTGGGTCTTATATAAGAAGGACATGAATTAATGAATTCAACCACATCATTCATTAATTCATCTTTTGCAGTTTCCAGTCTGTTAGCAATAATCGCAACACCCCTGTTTTTATTGAACATAATATACCACGCAATATATGCACAGGTTGTTGTTGAAACACCAGCCTGACGATATTTATTGGCAATTACGAACCTATTTTTTTGATAGTTTCTAATTAATTTTTTTTGGAAATCGAAAAGGACAAAAGGTACAATACGACCATCAACTCCTTGAGTCTGGTCAAAAATCGTAAGATAGGTTTCAATGAAATAAATCGGATTCAAGGCACAACGACTAATTTCATTTTCCTTTTCTTTATATGTTAACTGACTGGCTTTCTTTATACTACCATCGGCAACAGTAATCATTGCCTCGATAGTCCCAGATTCTTTTCTTAGCTTAATTGCCTTTTTTCTGGCTTCGGCTCTTTGGTGTTCGTTCTGTTGATTATATGGAATCAGGGGTATGTGTTCGGGAAACTTCTCTTCCTTTTTCTTCCCCTTTTTCTTAGAATCATCTTCTAAATCAAGGTTCAAATCTATATCAGTACTCATTTATAATCATTTATAATAAATACTGTATTGATTGAAATAGCAAAGCACGGTACATATCTCGACATACCGTGCTTCGATTTCCTTCGCCCAAATGGAGCGATGAACTTAATTATTCAAACTTTATTGAAGACGTTTCTATGAACTCATTATCCTTCAATATTATTTTTTTTGTGTTCAGTATTTCTTTGACTTGACTCAATGTCATACCGTAATGAAAAACCATCAAGGCAATGTCATCATCATCTTCCTGACTACTTCCGAACATTTGTTCATAATCACTATAGCCACTTACACTTCCCTCTTCTTGCTTCCCGGTTTCATACGCCAATGCGTGAATGGTATAAACACCATGCATATATGGTCTGTCAACGGCTTCATGTAAACAGAATAAGTCAAACGTACTGGTTTTTAGATTGATAATCTTATTAACATAATCTTCTTCGGGGGGCATTGCATTATCACATGCTGGGTTCTTATCCCACATCCAGAGTTCTATATCAATATTTGATTCATCAAGCGAAAATATGAATTCGTATAATCCTTCGCTTTTGGAAGTATATCCGATTTTCAGAATATAAATTAGTTTTAATTCATTATCACCGTAATCCATAATATGATTTCTCTATAAATACTGCGCACCGCCAAAATCAGAAGAAAGAAATACCATAATCTTCACGGATAACAGATTCAACAATTTTTAAGACCCGTGAGTATATTTTCTCGACCTTATCATATTGCTTTTGATAATAAATCGAAACGATTCTGGCTATAACCCCTAAACCAAACACACATAAAGCCAATAATGGTGATTGAATGAACCAAATAGCCAAACCAAGAAATGACCACGATACCATACTTGCGATTTTTGCCCTGCTGAAAAATACGTGCAGGTCGAGTTCACGTTCTTTAATATAAAGTCTTCGGTATTCGAAATCTTGCTTGGATAATGAAAGCTCGTGAAGTTCATCATTCTTCCTTTCACCTCTTCGAAGTTTAAGGGTGTCGTATATTTTAATTTTATTCATCATATTTTGATATACGAAAAACTTTCAACAATATTACAAAAAAAAGCCGAACAATTACGCTCGGCTTTAATAATTTATATTATTTTAGTTTATCCTAATGCACCTGTATGAGTAACTGGTTCATAAACGACTCCTTGTTTACCAAGCCTCAATTTACCCAAACCTTGTCGGTCATTAGCTGCTTGTTGGAGGATATTGAATTTCATCTCGGCTGGAGTTCTTGAAACATAAGAACTAACGCCTGTCGAGAATTTCATGTCATCACCGAATGTCTGATTCAATGCATTATTTAGTCCAGCATCGTCTTCAACGCTTAGTGTTGATAACATTTGCTTGAGTTGTCTTTGTTTTTTCAAACGACCTTCGATGCCCTGACCCATCTTTCCCATTGTATTTGAAATGAAATCACTAATACCTTCTTCCATTCCACTTTCATGTAATGCAAGTTGTTCAGAAATCATTTTTTCGAGTTTCAGTAATTTAGCGGATTTCTTGTTTTCATTCAGACTTGGCTTTACGATTCCAAGTTGTTCTTTAATGCTTTGACGAATATACTCTCTGACCTTTTGTTCAGCTTCATTCATCACAACATTAACATTACCCGGAGTTACTTCAACAGTAGTTACTGGAGCACCATCTGGTTTAACAACTCCACCACCCATTGATTGGAATCCAGCACCAAACGTTGGTTCAGCAGCAGATACTTCATCTCCATCAGGTTCTTCAGCAGATACTTCATCTCCATCAGGTTCTTCAGCACCTTCTTCTCCTTCAGGTTCTTCACCTTCAATATCAATATCTTCAAGTTCTTCGGTAAGTTTTTCAATTCCAGTACCGTCAATTGGCTCTTCAATAGCAATTGATTCACCTTCTTTAATTGGGTTGATATTGCTGAAACCGACATTAGGTTGTACTTCAACGCTATCAGCAGGAATGTCGGATTCATTTACTGGTTTTTCAATTCCAGTCATATCGATTGGTTCTTCAACAGCGATTGAACCGTCTTCAGCAAGACCTTCGGCTGTTCTGTACTTATCAAGGTTAGCAACGCCAGATTTACCACTAACTTGGTTTTTAATAGTCGTTAAGATACTCTGAACATCAATTAATGGTTGTCCAGCTTTTTTAGCATGATTGTTTACAGCAGCAACTTTCTGTCCTAATTGAGCAGCAACTTTCTCAAGTTTACCAAGTGCAGCGTTTTTCTCGCCAGCGTGATATGTATGTTTTATATCAGTTCCTGCTTGTTGTACGCCCTTTACAACTTGTTGTCCAGCATCTTTAACACCAGTCCAAGCATCTTGAGCACCCCTTGCAATTCCCTGTCCAGCTTTCTTAGCCATATGACCAAGACCACCAAAAAGTTCGTTGATTTGAGCAATACGGTCTTCGTCACTTGACTCGTTCATTTCATTTGCGAATGGTTCAACTTGATTTGCAAATTCGTCATGTCCATAATCACCTTTAAGTTTTTCAAGAATTTCAGGTGTAATAAATAAAGCGATTGCTTTAAAATCTCCGTCATTCTGACCATCAGCATGTGCATTGGCATAACCACTAATAACATTTGACATTTCTTCATCATCCGCACCCATCATTGACTCAGCATCATGTCCTCTTGAAACAGCGTATTCTGGGAATCCACCGCATTCAGCACATTCTTCTTCTTCAATACTGACATCCAAATCATTAATATCCAGTTCACCTTCTTCTTCAATACCCATTGCATCGTCTTGAGGTATTGAATCACCAATAGCTGCTTGGTCTTCGGCAGGAACTACTTTAAGAATCATGTCAGCAAGTTCTTGTCTGTCTTCAATATCAAGTTCTGCCATTTTATTGTCACCACCACCTTCTGCGGGAGCTTCATCTGGAATATCATCTAC
>Ga0307377_10003853_pt1 | contig 16651 bp, 18 predicted proteins | sample TR3MG_FD_202535 | JGI IMG/M metagenome (GOLD analysis project Ga0307377, IMG submission 202535) | Soil microbial communities from Risofladan, Vaasa, Finland - TR-3 | ecosystem: Environmental > Terrestrial > Soil > Coastal area > Acid sulfate soil | place: Finland: Risofladan, Vaasa | collected... | reverse complement strand
TACCAGATATGGTCTGAAATCGCGATGGGCCAGCGCGTCGCGTAGCCGCGCCCTGCGTTCAGGAAACCGATAACGCAGAAACGCGATGAATAAGATGGGCTAGAGGATTGATATAACGGGGAATTCCTTCGGCTCGGCCCGTGCGATTTGCCGATCATGCGTTCAGGCTTCTGGCCGGCGCCTTCAGTCCCGTTCGATCCGCAGTTCCAGCGCCTTCCAGCGGATCTTGCGGCTGAAGCGGCTGCCGGTGTGGATCGGCATCGTACTGGAACCCCCTCTCGGAAAGCGCCAACATTGGCCTCAGGCGTCGAACCGACGATTTGAGGGGATCCCGGTCGGCGCCGACCGGGCCCCCCTCAAATCGCCCGTTTTCTACGCTGGCGCGATGCGTCACCCCGCAAACGGGGTGGGGTCCCGGTTGGACGCCGGTCCAGCGTCAGTTCCTGGTGTCGCCCGACAATGCGCCGCGTCCGGCGGTCGCGGCTGTGCCAGCTCGCCAAGGGCCCGCCGCGCCTGGCGGATGACGGTGTCGAGCTGTGCCATGGCCTGGTCGAGGTCGTTGTAGTCGACCCGATGCCGCTCGAGTGGCGCGAGCGGCGGCAGGGCGGGTGGCGGGCCGGTGGCCGCGTCCTCGGCGCCGGGCAGCAGGCGAGGCCGGCCGCGGCCGCGGCCGGGTTCCGGCCGGCGCGGTGGGGCGATCTGGTCGCGCAGGGGCGCGAGCCCGGCCAGACCGAACAGCCGCCGGCGGGCGCGGTGGGTGACCTCGACCGTGATCCCGGCGGCGCAGAACTGGTCGAACAGCCGGGTGGCGTTCGTCACCGCCATGCCGAGGCCGGCGGCGAGCGAGCTGGCCGACAGCAGCGGCGTGGCGGCGAGCAGGTCGACCGCGGCGGCGGCGCGCGAGTGGCGGCGGCGGCCGGCGACCGCCTGGCGCGCGGCGCGCCAGGCGCGTTCCAGGGCGACGAGGAGATCGAGCGCCTCGGCCGCCTCGCCGGCCACCGCGCGCAGGAACGTCGCCATCCAGGCCGCCGCCGCGGCGGGTGCGTCGGCCTGCAGCGCGGCGGTGCCGGTGAGCGGGACCGGCGCGTGGAGCAGGTGGTGGCGGGTCCAGAACCGGATCAGCGCGGCGCGCATCGGCGCGCGCGCTTCGCCGCGGCAGAGCCAGGCGTAGGTGCCGTGACCGGCACCGCCACGCCGTCGAGACCATCGCGACCCTCCTGCTCGGGCGGACCTCGGTCAGTGGGATCGAGATCGCTTCCATCGTCTACCGGAAGACAGAGGGGAAAGCGCGCCTTGTACCCCCCGTTACTGTCAGGCCGCGGCGGCTTGGGCGTCATGCTTCACGGTCGGATTCGCGGAGCACCTGATGCCGCCGGCCTCATCCAGGAGGATAAGCACCGCTATCCGGACGAGGTACGTTCACCTGCGGTCCGCGTGGTGCTGAAAAGCGTGGCCGATCACACCTCGCAATGGCGACGATCGGCCCGACCACGAGGCCCGGCGTGGTAGGTTTCCGGTGCAGTTGCCGGTCTCGGGGCGCTGAACCAGGACCGGCCTCTAAATCAAGGTAGCCGAAAGAACGTTGATATTCTCGGTACAGAGGCTATCCTTGAAAAGCTGTTCGCGACTTTTCAAGGTTCCGGGTGCGCGCTTCCGATCTCTCCCCTGACCGTCGCAGGCTGCTGGTCCCCGTCCCAGGCCGCTCCAACGTCAAGGCGCTCATCCCCCCGCCTGCGCCGCGCGAACTCGACGTACGACCGGTCCTGAAGCCGCTGCTGGCCGCAGAAAAAGCCATCGCCTCGACTGCAGCGGTTGCCCGGCTCCTGCCGCACCCCGACCTCATCACCCGCAGCCTGGAACGGCGGGAGGCGGTGCTGTCCTCGCAAATCGAGGGCACCCGGACCGACCTTACCCAGTTGCTCGAATACGAAGCGACAGGCTCCGGTGAAGGCTTGCCGGACGATGCCGCAGTGACGCTCGGCTACGTCCGCGCGCTGGATCACGGCCTGCGGGCTGTCCGGCAGAACGGTGGCCCCGCTCACCTCAGCCTTGCTCTCATCCGTGAGCTTCATCGCGTGCTGATGGCAGACACCGACTACCCCTACCCCGAGGGGGCGGGTGCGTGGCGAAGCGGACAGAACTGGATCGGCGGCCGGCGGATCGAGGACGCCACCATTGTCCCGCCGCCGGCCTCTGAGTTGGCGGCCTGCCTGCAGGACCTGGAAGGCTTTCTGCAGGTCGACCCTGCCAGTCCAGCCATGCTGGCGCTCCCGCTCCGCATGGCGGTTGCGCATCTTCAGTTCGAGGCGATCCATCCGTTCAGCGATGGCAATGGCCGGGTCGGCCGCCTGCTGCCGCCGCTGATGCTGGCGGCCGAAGGCCTGCCGCCGCTCTACCTGGCGGGCTCCCTCAAAGCCCGGCAGCGCGACTACTACGACCGCCTGGCCGAGGTGCAGTTGCGCGGTCGTTGGGCGCCGTGGCTGGAGTTCTTCCTGGACAGCATCGTCTCCGCGGCCAGGACCGAGCAGGCGACCGCGCAGGCTCTCCTCGATGTTCACCGTAGCTGGCAGGAAAAAACGGCCCATCTGCGTGCCGGCGCCGCTGCCCGGCGCCTGTTGGACATCCTTCTCGGTGCCCCGGTTCAGAGTGTGGCCTCGGCGCGCCAAGCCCTCGGGATTTCCGTGCAGGCGGCCAATACCGGCATCGCCGCCTTGCTGGAACTTGGCATCATTCGAGAAATGACCGGGCGGCGATGGGGCCGCAGCTTCCAGGCGTACGAGGTTCTCGCGGTTCTGGAACGCGGAAGCGATGCCGCGGGAACGCAGGAGTAGACCTTCGTCGACGCTTACGCTCGGTCCGGAGGACCGTACTGTTTGATGATGCCGATGAGCTTCTTGACGTCCTGCTCAGAGAGCAGATGACGGAAGTTCCAGCACTGCCCGCACAGATCTACTTCGCAGCGGAACCTCGATACGAAGCAACTCCTCTTCCTCTTCTTCCGCCTCTCTGATCTCGACCTCGTCGGATCTGCCACTGGCAACCGCGCCGATGCTGCGCAGTGTCCATCTCCATTCCATTCGAGACTTCTTGCCGTGCCGTCCAACCTTGAATGCGCCGCAGCCGATAGCTTCCAGCTTCTTGCAGAAGGCTATCGCGTCCCCACGGGCCGCATCAGGATCGGCACGCTGTAGTTCCTGCGACGAGCCTTCTCGGGACGAACGGCTGGCCGAATTGCGCATGGCGCAGCGTCTGGTTTGTGACGGAAAGGCCGTTCTGAGGTGGCCCCATTCCTTCGGACAGCCTGGCGGCCTTGCTAACCCATCTTATTCATCGCGTTTCTGCGTTATCGGTTTCCTGAACGCAGGGCGCGGCTACGCGACGCGCTGGCCCATCGCGATTTCAGACCATATCTGGTAGGCGCTGGGGATTGTCGGGACCGGGCGGGTTCGGGGCACGTGCCCCGTGTGTCACGGTCCGGCTGGCTGGACGCAGCGGGCGAGGCTGGCGAACAGCGCCGCCTCGGGGCATGCAGCAGCGAAGGCGATGCGCACGCGGGTTGCCGTCTCGGTGATGCGCGCGGCGATCTTGAGCAGCCGCGCCCGCAAGGTAGTGAACTCGGCACGGGCTAACGGCTGGGGCCTGGGGATGGCATCACGGAGCTTCAGCATCAACCAGTAAGCACCGGTGTGCAGCACGAGGCGCACCTGGTTGGCGAGCGGCGAGCGGCAACTGGTGCGATCGGAGGCAAGCTGGCTCTTGTGCAGCTTGATCAGGTTCTCGGCCTGGCCGCGGGCACAATAAAGTGTGTCGTAGAGCCATGCGGCGGTGCCGATGTCGAGATTGGTTACGACGTAACGAATGTCCAACCCCTTCGTCGTCGCCTCGATGCGTGCGGCCACGCGCCGCTGGCATTTCCAGGATTTGGCACCATAGCGGGTCTCGGTATAGCGGCGCACCACCGGCGCCTGGGCTTCGGCGCGACGGACCCGCACATCATCGGCGGCCGGTTCCACCAGCCGATCCAGAACCGCATTGCCCGGCAGGCCCAGGATGTAGGCGACGCCGTTGGCCTCGCACCACGCCATCGCCTCGGGACGGCCATAATGGCCGTCGCCGCGGATCGTCAGCCGCGTGGTCGGCCAATGGCGGCGGATGCGGCGCACCAACCGCCGCAGATGGCCGCGGATTTCCGTCCCCGACGGGGTCTTGCCCGGACGCAGCAGCATCGCCACCGGGCGCGAGGTGGCGGTGTCGTAGACGTGGATCGGCTGGAAGCAGCGTTCGTCGTAATGCGCATTGAACAAGGCGAGCTGCTGGTGGCCATGCACGACATCGACGGTGTCGTCGATATCCAGCGTGACGGCGCGCGGCGGACAGGCATAGCTGGCGCAGTAGAGATCGACCATGGCGTAGCTCATGCGGATCACCTCGCGCAGGGTCGGTGCGTTTTCCCAGCGCGACATGGTCGGCTGCGAGCACAGATCTGCACCGCTGTCGGGCAGGCGTCCGCAGGCCAGCTTGAAGCCGGGGTCGGTGCGCAGATGATCGAGGTCGTCGGCGTCTTCGTAGCCGCAGGCAATGGCGAGCATGCGGGCGCGCAGAATGTCCGCCACGCTGTGGGTCACCAGGAGCGGATTGCGCGGGTCGGCGATCAACGGCGCGAGTGTCCGGGCAATTCCCATGCGGCGTTCCACCGCCGCCAGCAGCAAGACGCCGCCGTCAGACGTCATGCGTCCGCCATCGAAGGCCGCGGTGATTTTCTTGCGTCCAACCGCTGGAAAATCGAACGGCAGAAGGGTATCTTCGGACATGGCGGGTGTGGCTCGCGTGATTGCTGGAACGGAGTGGTCTCGACACCCAATCCCTAAACACAATCAACGCTTTACGCTACATCCGCCAGCGAATCCCTGCCATGCCGTGAATAAGATGGGCTAAATCCCGACCGGCTGGAGGGCGGGCTATGGGCAAGGTGACGCGCAAGCGGCACAGCGCGGAGTTCAAGGCGCGGGTGGCGTTGGAGGCGATCAAGGGCGAGCAGACGCTGGCCGAGATCGGGGCCCGGCACGGGGTTCATCTGACTCTGGTTGCGGCGTGGAAGAAGGCGGCGATTGCGGGTCTGGCGGAGACCTTCTCCGCGAAGGCCGCGAACCCTGGATCTGGCGTCGAAGCGGAGCTGGCCCGGCTGCACGCGAAGATCGGCCAGCTGGTGATGGAACGGGATTTTTTGGCGAAAGCCTCCGGCCGATGAGCGTGGCGCGGAGGCGGGCGTGGATCGCTCCGGAGCACCCGCATCTGTCGGTGGCGCGACAACGCGCGTTGCTCGGGATCAGCCGCTCCGGGTTCTACTACGCCTCGGCTGGTGAGAACGAAGCCAACCTGGCGCTGATGCGGCTGATCGACGAGCAGTTCCTGCAGACCCAATTCTACGGCGCGCGGCAGATGATGCGGCACCTGCGCCGGAGCGGCCATTGCGTCGGTCGGGCGCGGGTGCGCCGGCTGATGCGTCGGATGGGGTTGGCGGCGGTGTATCAGAAGCCGCGCACCAGCGTGCCGCATCCGGATCACGCGGTGTTCCCGTATCTGCTGCGGGATCTGTCGATCGAGCGGGCGAACCAGGTCTGGTGCGCGGACATCACGTATATTCCGATGCGGCGGGGGTTCCTGTATCTGGTCGCGGTGATGGACTGGGCGAGCCGGAAGGTGCTGTCGTGGCGGGTGTCGAACACGATGGACGCAGATTTCTGCATCGCTGCGATGGAGGAGGCGCTGGCGCGGTTCGGCTGGCCGGAGATCTTCAACACCGATCAGGGCAGTCAGTTCACCAGCCCGCGGTTCGTGGAAGTGGTGCAGGGGGCCGGCGCGCTTGTTTCGATGGACGGCCGGGGGCGTTGGCTGGACAACGTGTTCATTGAACGGCTGTGGCGGTCTCTCAAATACGAGTGCGTCTATCTGCACGCGTTCGAGACGGCGTCGGAATTGCGTACCGGGCTTACGGGGTGGGTCGGGTTGTATAACGCACGGCGCCCGCATTCCGCACTTGCCGGGCGGACGCCGGATGAGGTTTACGAAGGGGCCTGTCCGTGTCCTGGCCCTGGGTCCGGGTGTCTGCCGCACGCGGCAGACACCCGGACCCAGGGCCAGGACACGGACAGGCTGGCGACATGACGATCAACCCGGGATTTAGCTTGGCAAGGCCGCCAGGCTGTCCGAAGGAATGGGGCCACCTCATAGGCGCCCGTCGCACACTCGCCGACGCTGACCTCGCGCAACTCAAGGGAACCCTCCGCTCCGCCCAGTTCCACCATCACCCGCCACTTCATCTCGCCCTCCCGGCCCAGCGCCAGCAGGTCGCTCCATACACCCTCAATTGGACCGTCCGCGGCCGATCATGCCGGGGGTTGGAGCCAGCGTCCGTTCCGTGTGGCAATCTAACCACCCCCAGATTCTGGACGGTCTCCCGCGATCCCGCAGATCAGCTGGAACCCCAGTCCGACAGGCTGCTAGGCTGACGCTTCATACTGCAGGTGACACCCGGCCGCCGAAATGCTTTGTGGTGCCCCGCACAACACAGGAAGACGAGAGTGAAGACAGCTGAATTGATCGATTACGTGGCGAGCGAGGCGGGTATAGAGAAGATCTCCGCCAAGAAGGCCGTTGAGGCGGTCCTCGCCGGCATCGTGGAAGCTGCGAAGAAGGGGGAGGAGGTCAATCTCCCCGGCTTCGGCAAGTTCAAGGTGAAGGACAGCCCAGCGCGTCAAGGCCGTAATCCGGGCACTGGCCAGACCATCGAGATCGCCGCGTCGCGCAAGCTCGCCTTCACACCGGCAAAGCAGGTGAAGGACGCGCTCGTGGGCTAACGCTCGGTGTCAAAGAATTGCCTCGGAGGGCTGCGTCGAGGCGGCTCTTCATCTTCGGTTCAGAGGAGTTGAGAATCATGGCGCGGGCCGCCAAGAAAACGAAAACTACAAAGCCGGCAGGCCGGGGACGTAAGCCGGGGCGCCCGGTAGCCACAGCCGCGAAGGCCGGGGCAAAGACCAAAGGCTCTCCGGTTGCAAGAACCGCCGCCGCTCCCAAACGAGCGCCGGCCGTGCCGGCCCCCGCTCCGAAGGTCAGCAAGGACGAGTTGCGCGCCCAAGTGGAGAAGCTTGAGCGTGCCAATGCGGCGCTGCGTGCCAAGAGCAGAGAGGCCGGCCGAGCGGCCAAGACGGCCGCCGCCCGGATCGCGGAACTCGAGGATCAGGTAGCGCGGCTCGAGAAGCAGTGGGCCGCGCAAGGGACCGTTGCCGGGGGTGGTCAGCCCGCGGCATCACCGAAAGGTCGCCGGAGTACCCAGCGCCGTGACATAGACGCCGGGGACTCCTTGCCGCCAGGAGTTGCGGTCGGAGAGCCTGAGCCGCCGGATCTGGAGGCGGAGACCGCCCGCGAGAAGCTGAAGGAGAATCTCGGCGGCAAGTAAATCTCAATCGTTGGGGTGCTGGCGAACTATCGGCCGATAGGCACCTTGTGGATCGTCGCCAAAGTTGACTCCTTCCGAGCCTTGCTTAGAACCTTGGTTTAGCACGGGAAATCACCAAACAGACGGGTCCAGACCGGTTATCTCGATCGACACCAAGAAGAAGGAGTTGATCGGTCCATACAAGAACGTGGGCAGCGCCTATCGGCCGCAAGGCTGCCCTGACAATGTCCGCGTGCATGATTTCGTCGACGACGAACTCGGCAAGGTGGTGCCCTATGGGGTCTACGACATTGCGGCCAATGCGGGCTGCGTGAGCGTCGGCGTCGGCGTCGACACGGCGCAGTTCGCGGTCAATTCGATCCGCCGCTGGCTCGATGTCAATCGGCGCGCAAAATTGACCGGGTCTCGGCGCGCAAAACCGACCCGGTCGGAGGGGGGCCGTGGCATTTTCGGCTGCGCAGTGTGGATCGGCGTTCAACCGTCAGTTCCGGGTGTCGCCCGACAAGGCGCCGCGTCCGGCGGTCGCGGCTGTGCCAGCTCGCCAAGGGCCCGCCGCGCCTGCCGGATGACGGTGTCGAGCTGTGCCATGGCCTGGTCGAGGTCGTTGTAGTCGAAGCGGTGCTGCTCGCGGGGCGCGAGCGGCGGCAGGGCGGGTGGTGGGCCGGTGGCCGCGTCCTCGGCGCCGGGCAGCCGGCGTGGCCGGCCGCGGCCGCGGCCGGGTTCCGGCCGGCGCGGCGGGGCGATCTGGTCGCGCAGGGGCGCGAGCCCGGCCAGGCCGAACAGCCGCCGGCGGGCGCGGTGGGTGACCTCGACCGTGATCCCGGCGGCGCAGAACTGGTCGAGCAGCCGGGTGGCGTTCGTCACCGCCATGCCGAGGCCGGCGGCGAGCGAGCTGGCCGAGAGCAGCGGCGTGGCGGCGAGCAGGTCGACCGCGGCGGCGGCGCGCGAGTGGCGCCGGCGGCCGGCGACCGCCTGGCGGGCGCCGCGCCAGGCGCGTTCCAGGGCGACGAGGAGATCGAGCGCCTCGGCCGCCTCGCCGGCCAGCGCGCGCAGGAACGTCGCCATCCAGGCCGCTGCCGCGGCGGGTGCGTCGGCCTGCAGCGCGGCGGTGCCGGTGAGCGGGACCGGCGCGTGGAGCAGGTGGTGGCGGGTCCAGAACCGGATCAGCGCGGCGCGCATCGGCGCGCGCGCTTCGCCGCGGGAGAGCCAGACGTACATGCCGTGCGCCGCGGCGAGCAGGGGCGTGCGGCCGACGGCCGCCGCCGCGAGATGGGCCTCGGCGCGCTGGACCTCGTCTTCCTGATCGGCGTCGGGCTCGGTGAGCCACTGGTGCAGGGTGAGGGCGTAGCGGGCGGCGGCGAAGATGGCGCCGCGGTCGATGATGCGCAGGGTGGGGTCCATGCGCAGGCGCAGGCCTTCGAGCAGGGCGGCGAGGTGCCAGGGGTCGATCGCCTGGCCGTCGACCCCGGCCTGGCGGCGGACCGCCTCGAGCCGGGCGCGGTGGAGCAGGGCGGGGCGGAGGGTGTGGGTGACGAGGGCCTGGTCGAGCCGGGCGAGGCTGGCGGCGGCCTGGGCGAGGGCGGCGGCGAGGTCCGGCGCCGGGGGTTCGGGGGGGTCGGACGGGGCGGCGTGCATGCGGGGCTCCGGCGCGGGCGGCGGGCGGGCGCGGTGTGGCCCATGGAAGCCAATGGGTTGCGCGTTGTTTGACCCTATCATGGCCATAGGGTGCGAACGGCCTTTTATTTCCGGGGGCGAGTTTTCCGGGTGCGGCGGCGGCGGCGGGCGGCGCCGGATTCCGTCCGCTAAGCTTCCTTTGCGGACGGAATGACCTTGCCGGCCCACCCCCCAGGTGTCATAGATTGACATCCATGCCCAATGTCAGCCTCACCCCCGAACTCGACGCCTTCGCCACCGCCTGCGTCGCCTCCGGCCGCTACGCCAATGTCAGCGAGGTGCACCGCGCGGCGCTGCGCCTGCTGCAGGCCCAGGAAGACCGCCGCCAGGCCTTCGCCGCGCTGCTCCACGCCGCCGAGCGCGACGGCGAAACACAGGGATTCCTGCCCGCCGCAACGGTGCTCGCCGAACTCGATGACCTCATCACGGAGGCCGGGTCCGGCCGGTGAGCCGACCAGCCGTCCTCGCCCCCGCCGCCCGGCAGGACCTGCACCAGGCGCTGCGACCGATCGCCCGCGACCATCCCGAGGCCGCCCGCCGGCTGCGCGCCGCCCTCGAAACCGCCCTGCGCCGGCTCGCCACCAACCCGGCGATCGGCGCCCAGCGCCCGGCACTCGCCGCGGCACGCTATCGCTTCCTGGCGCTCCGCGGCTTTCCCTATGTGCTGGTCTATACCGCCGATACCGAGCCGCCCCGGGTTCTGCGCGTGCTGCACATGGCGCGCGACATCGCCGGCCTCCTCGCCGGCCTCCTCGCCGGACCCGACGCATGACCCCCCAGCAGCGACGGCGATGATGAGCACCCCCGCCGCGGCAACGGCAACGGCGACGCCACCCGCCGCACCTGCCGCTCGGCCTGCTGGCAACCGCCCCCACCCTTTGCTATCATACGCTAGCAAACCTCGGGGCGCCCATGACCAGCCTGCTCATCCGCAACGTCGACCCCCTCCTGCACGCCCGCCTCAAAGCCCGCGCCGCCACCCAGCGCCACTCGCTCGAAGAAGAAGCCCGCAGCCTGCTGCGCACCGGCCTCGCCCGCAGCGAAACCCCCGACCAACCGGAGAGCCTGGTGGCCCTGGCAACCCGGCTGTTCGGGCCCGGCCACGGCACCGACCTCGAGATCCCCGCCCGCGACCCCGCCCAGGATCGGCCGCCGCCGGACGTCGCCGCCACGGCATGATCCTGCTCGATACCAACGTGATCGCCGAACTGATGCGCCCGGCCATCACCCCCGCGGTCGCCGCCTACCTGCAGGCCCAGGATCCGCAGCTGCTGTTCACCGCCAGCCTCTGCGCGGCGGAAATCCACCACGGCATCGCCCGCCTGCCCGCCGGGCGCCGGCGCGAGGCGCTGGCGCGCGCGTTTCACCACTTCCTCGCCGAAGGGCTGACCGGCCGGGTGCTCGTCTTCGACAACGCCTGCGCCGAGGGCTACGCTCGCGTGCGCGTCCGCCGCGAGGCCGCCGGCCTGCCGATCAGCCTCCCCGATGCCATGATCGCGGGCACCGCCCTCGCCCACGGCGCCACCGTGGCGAGCCGCAACGTGGGGGATTTCGCAGGATGCGGCGTCGCGATCGCCAACCCCTGGGACGGCCCATGACCGCGACCCTAGCCGCAACCGCTGGCGCGCCCGCCCCGGCGGATGGCGCGTTCGTGCTCGACACCGATCTGCTCGGCCCGCTCGTCGTGCCGGACGGCGCCGCCCGCGCCGCCGAGCTCGAAGCCTTGGCCCGCCGCGTGAGCCTCTACGCCAGCCGCGCCCGCGGCGACGGCACCCGCCGCACCTACCGCTCCGCCTGGCGGCACTACACCGCCTGGTGCCACGCACTCGGCCGCGAACCGCTCGCCGCCGACCCCGACACCATCGCCATGTATGTCGTGCGCCGCGCCGACGACGGCTGCGCCGTCAGCTCCATCCGGGTCGCCCTCGCCGCCATCCGCACCGCCCATCTGCTCGCCGCCATCCCGCTCGACCTGCGCCATCCGCGCCTCGCCCTGGTGCTCGACGGCATCACCCGCGCCACCGGGCTGCGCCCGCGCCGCCAGGCCGCCCCGGCGGTGCCGGAGATCCTGCGCCGGCTGCTCGCCACCCGCCCGGAGGCCAGCACCGCCCTCGGCGCGCGCGACCGCGCCATGCTGCTGCTCGGCTTCGGGGCGGCGCTGCGGCGCTCCGAACTGGTCGGGCTGCGCTGCGACGATGTCGAAACTATCCCCGGCCGCGGCCTGCACGTGCGGGTGCGGCGGTCGAAGACCGATCCGCACGGCAAGGGCCAGGTGGTCGCGATCTGGGCCAACCCGGCGGAACCGGCGTTCTGTCCGGCGGCGGCGCTCGACCGCTGGCTCATCCATCGCCATCAGGCCGCCGACCGGACCGGCCCCGACGCCATCGGCGATCGCCCGCTGTTCTGCGCCGTTACCAAATCCGGCCGGCCGACCGGCGCACCACTGTCTGACAAGGCGGTCGCCCGCCTGGTCAAGCAGGCCGCCCTCGCCGCCGGCCTCGATCCCACCCGCTACTCCGGCCACTCGCTGCGCGCCGGCCTCGCCACCGCCGCCGGCGACGCCGGCGCCGGGCTCGCGGAGCTGATGCGCCAGACCCGGCACAAATCCACCGAGGTCGCGCTCGGCTACCTCCGCCCCGCCGAGCTCTGGCGCAACAACGTCACCGCCCGGCTGTTCCAGTCCGCACGCGGGGCGGACGAGCGGGAGAAGGCCTGATGCCAATCCGCCGCGAACTGCGCCCGCTGTACCCGCCGCACTGGCGTGCCCTCAGCCGCCAGGTGCGATTCGAACGGGCGGGCGGCAAATGCCAGCACTGCGGCCGGCCGCACGGCGCGCTTATCCGCTGCCTGCCGGACGGGCGCTGGTTCGACCCTGCCGCCAGGACCTGGCGCGACGGGCGCGGCCGGCCGGCGCGCTGGCCCGACCTCGAGGCGGCGATCGGCCTGCGCACCACCCGGGTCTTCCTTGCCGCGGCGCATCTCGACCACGATCCCACCAACAACCGGCTGCGCAACCTCAAGGGACTCTGCCAGCGCTGCCATATGCTGCACGATCGGCCCCATCACCTGGCACAGCGGCGCATCACCTACCGGTTGCGCGAGGCGCTCGGAGATCTGTTCCTCGGGGTCTACCGGCGCGAGCCACGCACGGACAGCCTCGGAAGCCCGGGTTGATCTTCGTTCTTCCTGAACCACGGATGGGCGGGAGCCGCCGCGTACCGGCCCCTCCTTCAAGAGAAGCCAAGACTGATGTCCAAACCGACAGACATGCCGGACGTCCCGGCTCCCTGGGCCAAGCTGGAACGCGCTTGCTGTGAGCAGCCGGCAGATTGTGGCTCGGCGTCCAACAGGGACCCTACCCGGTTTCTACGTTGGATCAATGCCTTGTGCTTTCTGAGAGGCTGGTTCCAGTTGGACGCCGAGCCACACATCTTGCCTTTGCTGCTGTCCAGGTAAGCGCCACGGGGGAGATGACGGCTCGATGCCGTAGCCTTCCAGATCTGCTACGAATCCATCATCGGGAAAAGAAGTTATCCACAGACCAGAGTTATCCACAGCGGAAAGTTCAAGTTCTCTTATATTCAATTTCGGGTAGAAAAACACAGCCAAAATCAAGACTATAAGCGGTGTAAATCAGACCAAACGGGCGGTTATGCAGGACTAAGTGGGCGGCCTATTCAGACCAGGCGGGCGGTCTGTTCAGACCAAACGGGCGGGGTGGTTTTCGCTGGCGGTTTGCCGTCGTAGCGCTGGCCCAGCGCTTCCTTTTTGCCAACGAAGTGACCTGTCACAGGGCTTTTCGGGGCCGCCCCTTCCCAGCTCGCCGGGCGGGGCTGTCCAACTCAGACCAAACGGGCGGGTCGCCCCGAGTCTGGGGACCCCTCTATTCAGACTAAACGGGCGGCTTGGCTGGCGATCTGCTGCAATTCAGACCAGACTTGCAGATTCGTCCTGTTCCTGTTATCCGTCACAGGTATGAGCCTTACGGTTTCCCAGAAAACCAACCTCGCGGGCTTCCCCAAGCCCAGTGAACTGATCGAAATTACCGGCGCGCATCAACTGGAAGCGTCCGACCGCGCCATTCAGAACATGCTGTTCCAGCATGCCCATGACAGCGGGCGGATGACCCACCCGGACGCCGAGTGGGAGGTCACCTTCGCTGAGATCCGCCGCCCCCTGTCAAAGCACGAAAGCAATGACCGGGTGCGTGCCAGCCTCGACAAGCTCATGAGCATCCAGGTGGTGGTGCACTACCTGTCGAGTCGCGGCGAGCCGCGCACGATGAAAACGCACCTGCTGGAGTTTACTGATACCGACGACCGGGACGGCGACAATGCGACCGTCCTGTTCGGCATACCCAAGAAGCTGCGGGCGGCGCTGGCGCGCTCAAACCGCTGGGGCCGCGTACGCTGCGAGGTTACCTACGCGATGACCAGCAAGTATGCCATCGCGCTTTACGAACTGGTGTGCCTAAGGATCAACCTGCACAGCTGCATCGAGACCTTCCCGATCGAGCGGTTCCGTGAACTGCTCGGCGTCCCGCCCAACGCCTATGCGGACGGGCAGGATTTCCGCCGCAAGGTCATCGAGCCGGCGATGCTTGAGGTGAACCGCCTGTCGGATATGCACGTGGATATCGAGCTCGTCCGCAGGCATGCCCGTGCAGCCATCCATGAGGTCGCGGTGGCTTGGCGCAAGCAGGAAGGCAATGAGTTCCGCGCCTCGATGGAGGAGCGGGACCGCAGCAAGGTCGGGCGCAAGGCGCGGCTGCGGGGCCAGGAGGTGACGGTCGAAGTGGACCGGGTGGCGGCGGTGAACGCGGAAGTGGCCGAAAAGCTGGAACGGATGCGGGCGCAGGAGCGCGAAAAGGCCGCCGCGCAGTAGGGCAGAGCAAGGCCTATCAGATTTTCACGTTTCCACACATGCGAAAATCCGGAAATCCGGATATGCGCCCCTGCGCGGGGACGGTCAGGCGTTGAGCCAGCTCTCCAGCAATTCCTGCAACACGTCGGAAAGGTCCCTCCCCTCGTCCTCGGCTTGTAGCCGGGCCGCTGCCGCGCGCTGGGTCTTCTTCTTTAGGAAGTGCGAATAGAGCTTCCATTCTGGGTTGCTGCGCTTGCCAGTGGCCGGGCGCCCCCTCCCCTTCCCGGCCTCCTGCACAATCGCCGGCGGCGCCGGTGCGTAGCCTGCCTCAGCCGGGGCTTCTGCCTCGGGCGGCTGGCGGTGCAGTTCGGCGAGTGCTGCAAATTTCCGCTTTTCAGCCATGCGTGAGTTCCTTCCCGGCCGCCGCGTAGGCTTCCCATGCCCGGCTCGCGTTCCGGTCATCCTTGACGGCGTAGACCGGAACGCCTTCGGCGGCGGCCTTCTCGAACGCGGCCAGCCGGGGAATTTCGGTGGCGAACACTGGGATGCCCTCCCCGATCAGCATCTCGCGCAGCTGCTGCCCCTCGGTGCGCGGCCTGGGCGGTACCATCGTGAGCAGTACCCGGTGGCCCAGGTGACCGAGGCTGCGGAGTTTGCTGAGCGTGTGCGTCAGGCCGTCGGTTGCCACGCTTTCGGGAACGGCCGGAATCACCAGCATGTCGCAATTGGTCGCCAGGTCCCGGAAATCATCGTCGGTCGGGTTGCCCTCGGTATCGATGATGATGTGCTGGTAGTCACGGATGTGGCTGACCATCTGCGCGTGGGTGACGACCTTGAACGGCAGGCCGGTATTTCCGCCCCGCTGGCTCCATTTGGTCGCGCTGCGGATGGCGTCACCGTCGACCAGCAACGTGGGCGCGAGGCGTTGCAGGTAGGCGGCCAGATGGATGGCGGTGGTCGTCTTGCCGACACCGCCTTTATAGCTTGTAACCGTGATTATCATATATTCGTCTATTCGGAAAGGTGGATATTCATTCGTCTACATAGACAGAAATTCACCTTTTTGTCTAGCTGGTTTTCCGGCTGTGCGAAAATCCGAATATTTGCATGTGCGCATATCCGGATTTCCAGTGGTGTGGATTTTCGGATGGGCGGATAGACGGAAATATGTCGCGGCGGTGCCGGTCTATTTCCGGTCGGCTCCCCGCCCCGACAGCTAAATACCGAATATGTGGATTTCCGAATATACGAAATGTCGCGACAGCTGAGGGTGGCTGATAGGCCGCTGCAGGCGGCCCGCCGCGCTCAGCCTTTGTCTCGCTCCAGCAGGGTAAGCAGGCTGGGCGCCTGATAGCGCTCTGCGGCGCTGCGTTCACCCGATGGGCGGCAGTCCTCGCGCAGCCCAAACAGAGCAGAGAGGTGGCCGGGTAAATTCGGACAGGCCGATAAGTGGAACTTCTGCCTGGGCGCGGCGAGGATGCCGCGGATCAGGAGAGGATACCATGGCAAGACGACCCCGCCGGACGCACAGCCCGGCCTTCAAGGCCAAGGTGGCATTGGCGGCCATCAAGGGCGAGAAGACGCTGGCCGAGTTGGTCCAGCAGTATGACGTGCATGCGAACCAGATCACGAGCTGGAAGGCACAGTTGATCGACGGCGCCGGGGCGGTGTTCGGCGGCGCCTCCGCAGGGGTCGAGGTGGCGCCTGTGGTGGACCTGAAGCTGCTTCACGCCAAGATCGGGGAGCTGGCGCTGGAGAACGATTTTTTGTCCGGTGCGCTCAGCAAGGCTGGTCTGCTGAGCGCAAAGCGATGATCGATCGCGGCCATGCTCTGCCACTGGCGCGGCAGGCGGAGCTGCTGCGGCTCAGCCGCGGCAGCCTTTACTACGAGCCTCGGCCGGTGCCGGCGGCCGAACTTGCGATCATGCGGCGGATCGACGCGCTGCATCTGGACTACCCGTTCGCGGGCAGCCGGATGCTACGAGACCTGCTGCGCGGCGAGGGCGTCGCGATCGGCCGCGCCCTGGTGGCCACGATGATGCGACGCATGGGCATCGAGGCGCTGTATCGGCGGCCGAACACGTCCAAACCTGCGCCGGGGCACAGGATCTACCCGTATCTGCTGCGCAGCCTGGCGGTCGAGCGGGCAAACCAGGTGTGGGCGATGGACATCACCTACATTCCGATGGCGCGCGGCTTCGTCTATCTGGCGGCGGTGGTGGACTGGTTCAGCCGGCGGGTTCTGGCCTGGCGGTTGTCGATTACAATGGAGGTCGAATTCTGCCTCGCTGCGGTGGAGGAAGCGCTGGCACGGCATGGCCGGCCGGAGATTTTCAACACCGATCAGGGCAGCCAGTTCACGAGTGCGGCGTTCACCGGCCTGCTGGCGGAGAACGGGATCGCGATCAGCATGGATGGCCGCGGCTCCTGGCGCGACAACGTGTTTGTCGAGCGACTGTGGCGCTCGGTCAAGTACGAGGAGGTCTATCTGCGGGCCTACGACAGCGTCGGCGAGGCGCGAGCCTCGCTCGGGCGGTATCTGGATTTCTACAACCGCCGGCGACCGCACTCGAGCCTTGACGCGCGGACGCCCGACCGTGCCTATTTCGACCATCTGACGCAGCATGCGGCAGCTTGAATTTCGCCGCCGTTGTGGGG
>Ga0307377_10003851_pt1 | contig 16662 bp, 33 predicted proteins | sample TR3MG_FD_202535 | JGI IMG/M metagenome (GOLD analysis project Ga0307377, IMG submission 202535) | Soil microbial communities from Risofladan, Vaasa, Finland - TR-3 | ecosystem: Environmental > Terrestrial > Soil > Coastal area > Acid sulfate soil | place: Finland: Risofladan, Vaasa | collected... | reverse complement strand
ACAAGAGGGGGAGGGTAGCTGGAACGATGTCAGCTCGTCTCGGAATCCGACGCCAGTGGTTGGATTTGGCGAAATCTGGGAAATGCCCAACATGCCTATCTCCGGCGGGGGACTTAAGTATCTCCTCCAAACTTGCCGGGGAGGAGTCAAAAATAATCGAATTAGAGTCTCTTAATAAAAAGATGAAATCGTTGATTGAGAAATTTGAGAATAAGATTTTTGATATGGGAGACAAAGTAGAATCCATGGTGCATCTGCTAGATATTAGGGACATCGCTATTGAGAAAAAGAATAGCCTGGAAGATAAGATAAAAAATTGTGACGAAATCGTATTGGAGCTTAGGGGAAAAGAAAACCCATTCAAAAAGATTATCGAGGCAGAGGTGAAAAAACAAGAAAGGATAAAATCAAAAATTAAAGAATTGTCTAAAAAGTCTGAAAAGTTAGCAGATGAGTCTCCTTACATAAAGTTTTGGGAAGATGCATTCGGAGACGCTGGTATAAAGTCTTTTATATTTGATTTGATATGTTCTTCTCTCACTTCTAAGGCCAATAAGTATGCGAGCGTACTGACTAATGGGCAAGTAGCGATAGAGTTCGACACCCAAACAAAATTAAAAAGCGGAGCCTTGAGAGAAAAATTTGAAGTTGGTCTGGTAACCCAGGGGGAGAGAGTTGAATATGAATCTTATTCAGGCGGGGAAAAGCGGAGGATATCATTGGCAGTGGATTTGGCTCTTAGCGATATCATGTCTGACTATTATGGCTCATCATTTAATATAATTGTTTTTGACGAACAGACTAATTATATGGATAGGGCTGGTAGAGAGTGTTTCATGAATCTTTTATTGGAGATGTCTAAGACGAAATGTGTGTTGGTGGTGGATCATGATGCCGAATTCAAATCTCAATTTGATGATGTTTGGGTTATAGAGAAAAAAGATGGGATATCTAGGATGGTCCCATGAAGGAGAGCGTTTTCAATTCTGAGATTGTAGGCTCTTTAAGGGATTTCGGGTTCTGGGCTTATAAAATACCAGATTTCCCACAAAGTATGATCAGGGGGTCTAGGTTTAACCCGGAGAAGCCGTTCGACATCGTCGGTATGATTAGTGAGATTGGAGTGGCCATCGAGGGGAAACAAATGAGAAAGTTTGAAGCCTTCGGTATCCGTCATATGAGACCCAGTCAAATAGCAGAGTTCGATTTTATGGTTGATAATTCTGCGGCGAGGGCGTTCATTTTCCTGAATATCAGACAGAAAGCAGACAAAGTGGCTGGATCCCAATATGAAAATAGACTTATTATTTTGGAATGGTCTGAGATCCGGGATAGGTTAAAAAAAGAATCTATTAAAAAGAAGGAGATAGAGGGGCTCCCGTTCATACAGGGTAAGAATAGTAGATTCAATTTGGGCTGGTTCAAAGATTTAATAACAGGAGGGCGAGTTGTCCAGAGACAGGATAGAAAATGATTTATCAATCATATCTGATTCTGGCCAAGCCGCAGAGCAGATTGCTTATCTAATTTGGGGAGCGGTGGTCTCTACCACTATGGCGTTTGGTAAAGTAGAGATAAGAATAGATCCGAAGACGCAGAGGGTTTTCCTGGCGATTGAACTAAGGAGATGGGCTAGGATAAAAAAGATGGAATTGTTTAGGAGATATTGGTTAGCGAAGGCTGACAGGAAGTGTTCTCCGTTCGTCCCGACTGGGTGGAAAAAGTTACTTTATTACAAAGGAGTTTGACGTGTCTGGTTTATCGAATCCTATTTTTGAAATAATTGAGCAGATTTCCAAAGGTCCTGAGATAACAAAAAAGAATTTCGTTATCGTTACTAATATGATGAATGAATACACGTCGTCTTTAGAAAAAAGGATTGTGACTCTAGAAGGGATTGTCGATAAATTGGATTCCGGTAGGGATAGGGGTCCCACTGGCTTCGCACCGGGGGGGTTCGATTCCGGTAGGGATAGCGGGGGGTTCTCTATTGGATAGCACAGATAAAAGATGTTTTTTTAGAATGTTTAAAGTTCTAAACTCGTTCTCTTATTGCGTCCCTCAATTTTTAGATTCGTTCTATGAGCTTTCTTCCCCCATGCAGGATGCCTTCATCTCCTGGTTCCATTCTAAGATCGAGGATGAAAGGTGGGCGGTTGTCGCGAACGACAGAATGATGTATCACGAATTTGTGAAGGCTCTTTTGATGCATTACAGCGGATCAAATCTCAAGAATGAGCCGTGTTTTGAGGATTTAGAAAAATTGATTGCTGAGTTTTGTCGTTCCGATGAGTGCAAATTCGCTGGATTATCTAAAACCATTGGTATGACTTTTAAAGAAGAACTGGAGGCGTTGTGAGTGAAAAAACTAAAATTGAAACTGAAACTGAAACGAAGGCTCTTTCCCCAGGAGCATCGATGAGGCTTGATGCTATTCTTAAAGGGGTGTTCGACAAGCTCGCCTCTCAGAGGGATCTGAATAAGGCCCAGGGCGGTCTCATGAGGGATTTGAATATAAAGATCGACTGTCTGCTGCGCCTGCTGGCGGATAAAGAAGTGGTCTCTAATGAGGAGTATGAAGGGGCATATAATGAAATTCTTGGAGTGAGGTTCTTAGAAGAGACTGAGGAGATCAAGAAGGGTGATGTGGCTTGGATTGGGTATGAAGCCATCTTGGAGGGGCAGAAAAATCCCATAGCAAAAAGCGAGATGGCCGTATCAGTTGGGGAGGGTCGAGTCTCTTTTGAGGATTCTCTTCTGGGAAGGAAAATTGGAGACAAGATAGAACACACGGAAAAGATGGACGATCCAAGGAAACCGGACATGATGGGCAAAAATGTCACGTTCATGATAGATATTCTGAAGGTTAAAACTTTAGTGGATGGAGGGCCGCATGTCGTCCAGTGAAAGTGAATATGTTGGAAGCCCGAAGGCAAAGATAATTTTGAATTTTGAGAATATTGAGACTGGAGAGGTTAGGGCTACCAAGCTAGAGTTCTTTAATAACGATCCCGATACTATTAGAGATCACGTCGCAGATTCAATTAGAGGTATCCTATCCGATATGGGATATCTAGGGAGAACCAAGGAGCATACATGAGCGACCCAAAAGAAAAAGAAAAACAGGTCCAAGACTTGTTGCATCAAAAACCAGAAGAGACTGATAATATTCAGAAATCTGAACGACCATCGGACGATTACATGGATTCGCGTGGTTTAGACCACGAAACTCATGGGAATAAGTAAAACTTTAGTTTCTACGTAGAAACGGAGAAATTCATTGAAAAAAGTTTTTGTTATTTGCCAGCTAAACGACTTGAAAACCAAAGAGTCCGTGCTAAATCGCTGTCAAATCGTTGGGTTTAGGGGCAAAGGCCCTGATGAGAGAGAAGTTTTTTTCAAAAACAATTTAGATTGCTACCCACCAGAGAGATTCAGGATGGACTACGATAAGAAATCAGGTGAATTTATTATTGCGATGAAAGTTTATCCCGGAGATGTGGTCGCCTTGGGTGATGAGGATGGGGTAGCAATCAAAGAGGTAGTGGGCTGACGCGGTGGGACGTTCCACATGGAACATTCAGGAGAGTAGTTTATGCAGCAATTGGCAGTCTGTAAGGTCGCAAATTACATTCCAATCGGGGACTTAAATTTCCATCCGAAAAACCAAGAACTAAGAACCATAACGCGAGAGCGACTTGATGATTTGAAAGAGTCCATCAAAGAAAAAGGCTTCTATGAGCCCATTTTGGTTTGGAAGACCGGGTTGGTTGTATTGGCGGGGGAGCACCGCACACGAGCGGCCATGGAGCTAAATGAGGAGGGTTTTGAGTTCATTACAGCCAGTGGTAAAAAAAATTGTCTCCCTATCGTCCTAGAGGATTGCGATGAGATTGTGGCCAATCAGATTCTCCACGAATCCAATAATCACTATGCCTCCTGGATAGATGACAAATTGAAAAAGGAGCTTAGGGAGGCCGATGAGGCTGGTAGGAATTTGCGACAATACGGTTACTCGCAGGGAGACATCGATAATATTCTGACCGAGGCCACTAGGGATGTAGATGAGGCGATAGAGGCCGCATCAGAGCCGGAAGCTCCTGTTAATGTGGAGTTATCGGATGACATTGAGAAGGCCAGATACGAGTCTTTAATTCTGCCAATCGCGACTTATATGACCTTGGCTAGGACTTTGAGGAAGATGGCCATTATTTTAGACCCAGAATGGTCAGAAGGAGACTCGATAGTCGAGGCCGTAGATACGTTGTGTCAATTAATTGAAGAATCAGAAGTCCTTGATAAGTACAGCCCAGAGGGTTGATGTCAAAAAATTCTATCTCAAGAAAAAATCTAAGGAGGAGCACCGTCCTTAGTAACAAAAAAAAATTATTAGAGTTGGCCATCGGTGGAAAATATCCAGATTCATTTAAAAATCAACTGGGTGACACTGATGGTAAAATTGCATTCCGTGAAAAGTTGAAACATGAAATTTTGGCAATTGAAAAAAAGATTGAACAAAATTCTCCCCCTCTTAAAAAAAATACATAAAATTGATGAGACACCCGACAAGTGGATATCATAATTGACTCCTTCAAAAGCGCGGGGAGGGGAGGCCTCATTGACCAGGTCTCCCCTTTCTCATACCTTGACACTCCGATATATCGGATTTATTTTTGAACAATGGGAGAAAGAAAGTCACTCGTTTTCAAGAACGGGCATGGTCGCAAGAAGCCTAAAAAAAATCCAGAATTCCCATCACATGACCAAAAATCAAAAAAGATAAGAGATGCTCTTGCAGAGAATGCAATTGATGTCGAGATAGATAGAGCTGTCACCGGGACGCAGGTACGGACCATAGAGAAGGCTTCAGAGCGTGTTGCTCTGCTTCAGGTAGAGTGGGCTGTTTTCTATCCAGATATGTCGATTCACCAATTCTGCGTCAATTTTAAGGGATATTCAGAGTCGGAATATACCTCGATGATGACTATAGCTCCATCGGTAGAGTGGAAAAATAAACGAGAAGAGTATCGTAATAAAATTTCTTCAGATATCGCTACGAGACATATCGACAAGCTAGCCAAGATGAACGACGAGCACCTCAAGGCTGGCAGATTGGGCCTTGCAAAGGGCTTACAGATGTTGTCCAGGGGTGTTGATGTGGTGAAGAAGGCCAAGGGCGATGAGAATCCGATTCGATTCAATCGGGCGCTTTATCCACAAGAATTCAATTTCGTGATGAATGGGATAAAAACAGCGCAACAAATTTATAGGACGTCCATGGGACTACCATCTGACGGAGATGGTATGAGACAGGTCCTTGAGGATTTGAATAATAATGCGAGGACGATCCAACAAAATATTCAAATCAATGTGAGGAACGAAGAGGCCAAGTCGGATCCATCTGGGAAGGCGGAATTGAAAGCCTTCATGGAGGGGCTGAATCATGAGGATATCCGGGCGTTGGTTAGTAGGAAGCGAGAGTTGAATGATAATAAGAAAGAAGAAACAGAAGAAAAAATTAACTCTTAAGTCTGTGGCTCAGAAGATAATTTGTGACCCGGATCGTCTACATATTCCCCACCATTGCAGGGTCTTGGCGAACGCATATCTAGAAGTTTTGGTCGTGTTAGAGAAGGCGTCGGACGAAAGTTCGAAGAATATTTTAAAATCTCAGAGGGAGTTGGACGTTGAGAGAATTTAGCGAAGAAGTGAGGAGTAAAAGAAAGGCTTTGGGTCTAACTTTGAGAGAGGCATCGGAGCTGGTTGGTATCCCAAGATCTACACTCCACGACTTAGAATTGGGGGAGCGTGACACTTCTCTCTACCGTGCCGTGCTGGTAGCGAAAGTATTAAAAATAAGTCTGGATAGGCTAAAGGAGGAAGTAAGTGGAAAGCGATAGAGTAAATTACACATTTGGATTGAAAATAAATCTCGGGAATTATGAGAGTTGCAGTATCAACATGTCGTATTCAACGGATTTGAAGGAGGGTGAGACCCCGAAAGATGGGATGGATAGGGCTGTCGAATTCATCGAAAATTCGATTGATAAGAAGCGTATGGAGCTAAAAGGCGAATCTTAGCCATTTCTGCTCGGAACTCCGAGAGAGGGCTGATGAAGGTAGATAGGGAAGCCATTAAAAAAATTAAGGAATCACATCGTAATTTAGAAAACGAGAAGGATGTGATCAAGGCTATCGCTGCGTTTGTTGAGGCGATTGAAATACAGGCGGTTAGTAAGAAGAAATGACTCAGGTTATTATAACAATGCTTCTCTCCCTATTGCTGGGCTATTTGGCAGGAAGATACATAAGACCGACTCCTCCGCCTCTCCCCCCGTCTATCCCTATTCCTAGACCAGTGGTGTCTAGACCCAGGTCTGAGGAGGTTGTTGCCCCAACGGCTTCTCAGACAGCAAGGGAGGCGGTGAGAGACGCGGCTTCTAGGTTAAATAAAAGTGTAAATCTTTTTAAGCTGCCAAATTCAAAAAGAAATACTCTCCAACCTTCCACCCATTCTGGCAATACGAGTGGGAAGGTGGTCGCTGCTGGCGTCATCGAGAATCCGTCTAGGATGTCTAAAGGGTCGGGCAAAATTGTAAAGCGAGTCGGAGACCCTTACTCTGACCCTAAAAAAGAGGTCCCCGTAAGTCCGGCAGTGACAGTCGAACCTGGGTTCGAGCATAAGTTTTACGGGACTCAATTAATGGTTAACGGGGCCAGGATTGTCTCTGGGTTATCGAATGGGCTTCATTTATTGGAGATAGTGCAGGAGCAGATGTACGTGGACGGAAAGATCTATCCGACCAACGCTGGAGATTTGGAGAAAATCCAAAAAATTATTGAGGGGGCTAGAGAATAATGGCTGATCCTATTGATCCAGATGCGTCATGGCGTCAACAACCAATCTGCCCGCCTGATTTTTTTGAGCGTTTACAGGATGCACAGCATCAAGGGGAAGACTACAACCATCTCATAGCTCGGACTATAAACAATCTTTGTCAATTCATGGCCGGATTTCCATCCCCTATCCAATCTGGAGGAGTGGCTTACTACGAGGATATCTTTCGGAGCAAGGTCCTATCAACACATAGGGTCACGCTGGCAGCCGGTTATTACGGGTTGAATCAGTCAAATCGCAATCTAAAAATAGCCGGAGTCCCTTCTGCCGGTTCCCAGGGATTTTTGTTGGCCAGGCCATCTACAATAACGGCGATGTGGGCGAAATCGCGATCATCTGGTAGTTGGAATCTTGAGGTGAGAAAGAACGGTTCTCCGATAACTATTGATAGTATAACAGTTTCATCATCTTTTGGTTCCAACATGATTATGGATAAAGATCTTAGCGCAGGCGATCACATTCAGCTTTTTATGAATGGTTCTGCCGTAGACCATCCGATTGCCGGTATAGAGATAGCATGGAGATTGCCATAAATGTTTTATAGAATCACAAATCCATCCGGTGTCACCCCAGTCGCAGTGGATGACCTCGGGATCGTTCTGGCTCCTTCTGCGGTGGCGGTCTTATCAAACCAATTTAATGTTTGGGATTTGTATTTAAGTGCAGACCTAGAGGCTTTAATTATAGCTTCTACACTAACGGTTGAGCTTGATTATGGGACCGGGTTCGCTTCGGTAGCCGCTGGTGACTATACGAATAGGGACACTTTGGCCACTTTCTTGAATGTCTTCGAGATTACCAATGAAGATAACAATGAAGATTTGGTCGATTCTAGTGAAGTTGATGCTAGTGGGCCAGGTGGGAATCCTCTTCACGTCCATGACGCTAGATATTTTAGGGAGAATGAATTAGCTCCTATCACTGGTGCTGCACTACTTGGAGCAGACGACACTTTCTGTGTGTCCCAGGGTACCGGGGTTTTCACCACCATACAGGGCGGATTAGACGCTCTGTGCGGCGCGATGGCGGCGGCTGGGGCTACGGATCTAGATGGTGCTTATTTTAACGATTCTGATGGAAGATTGTATGTTAATGGGACGACTAAGCCTTTAGATTTCAGATCCAATAATACGAATGACGTGGGGATATCCCGCACTGACACTGTGGATATCCAAAGTATTTTGTTAGCAGACATCTCAGCACAAGAGCTTCTCCTGGGATCTGTAGCGGTTGGCGGTCTTGCCCAGTTCGATGTCAGAGTCCTTTCAGATCTCTATGTCGATGGGAATATCACCTTCGTCGGGACCATCACTGATACTACGGTTAGCAATCTCAATGTGACCAACGCTGAAATTTTATTGAGAGATGGAGCCGGTGCTGGAGGGGACGCTGCGCTATTAGTAGAGAGGGGCGGTACTGGCCCGGACGCTTGCATTGGCTGGGATGAGACATCTGATAGATGGCAGGCTGGAGTCGTCGGTTCTAAGGGGACTATCCCGACCCTAGAAGGGGATGAGGGTGTCTCAGGAGTCTGGTGTTTCGGTGGAGCGGACGACACGGAGCCAGATCTTTGTTTATTAGAAAAAAGTGATACTGCTCCGCCATCGGCTAATTTAGGAGCTGCTGGTGAAATACCAATGGCTATGTTTGAGAATGGCTTATTGGCTATTTATGATAAGTCTAATTCTCGGAACAAGTGGCTCTCGGTGGACAGACAAGCAATGTATTTTACTGGTCGAGACAACGCTAACAATACGAACGAATACGCACGTTCGGTGGGAGCGTTCACCTCAAACCAGACAGGGATTCGTTTGATTCGGAAAAAAACCCTCGTTGGAATGACGATTCAAACGAACGGTGCTGAGACCTGGACTGCGGAGGTCCGAAAAAATGGGTCTGCAACGGTGCTGGCATCATTGGCTGCTACTGCGGTAGCGGGGAAAGAAGACGCCACATTGAATGTAGATTTCGATAAGGGGGACGCGGTCCAAGTGTTTATCAATGGATCAATGGTGGATCGCCCTATCATTTATTTAGAATTCGCAGACAGGTTTGCGGCATAATTTCAACGAACTCAAACGAAAGGAACTGAGATGAAATCTCTTTTTGAAAGACTAAGTGATGCAGTAAATACTGATGAAGATCGAATGGGGCTATTGGCAAGCCTATTGGACAATAGTGTACGAGAAGTCGCCGTCGATGGTCTCATTTTGGTAACCGACCGGGTCGTCATCGGTGATTCGGCTGCTGGAGTGCGGGCTCTCACACTGCCTTTGGCAGAGGACATGCCAGGCCAGGCTGTTTATGTGAAAAGGCAGGGCGCAAATGATGTCACCGTAGACGCGAACGCCGCAGACACAGATGGTGTGGATGGTGGGACTCTTACTTTGGCGACCGATGGTGATTCGGCGAAACTCATTCCTTATAAAAAGGGATGGTTGGTTATTTCTTCAAAGTAATTTAAATGGGGTCGCCCTTTTTAGGGCGGCCCACTCAAGGGTAGGAAAATGCCATCATTCCAAGAGCTACTCGAAGCGGCAATTGATAAGCCACTCGAATATTCAAGATTGTTATCAATTAGGCTGGGAGAGTTGGAAGAGCAGTCTGACACCATAGTCGGAGGTGGTGCGTTCCAATCTGCCGAATGGAGTATCGATGGCAATGACCATTTCATTACTACTACCGACAGCCTTGTAGACATCGGCACTCCAGATGGTGGATTCACTAAAAAAAGACCCAGAAGAGTTTTTGTTGGAGATACGATTGTAGCGGGAGGATCCCCTCTCTTTAACGACCCATTAGATTTCGCCGGACATCCCATGATGCAGGGTGCTGGTTATTTTAGCGATTCTACAGAGCTTCTGACACTGGTTGGAAGTGCTGATTCTGGCCCATTCAAGGGCGGATTCATTGGGTTTCAAAGAGCTGGAGCCACTTTGAATGCTTCTTTTTGGCATTTCCCGGTATCTGGGGACGTGCCTCCTGGGACCAATCTAGAAGATATCTATTTCGCCACGAATGATCCGACAGACGGGTTTAGAAGGCGTATCCGTTTCGATAAAAATGGAGATATAACGCTAGCTTTTGATGTCCCTGGGGCCACTGGGGGTATTTGCAAAAACACTAAGGCAATTGAGTATTTTGATCAGTCTTCAGACCCGGCACCACCCATAGTCGGTCGGTTGTCGGTATATTTTAAAAATGGAGATCTCTACAAGCAGGATAACGTCGGGAATAAAGAAAAGATTTTTATTACTTCTTTTGGCGGATTGTCATTGCCTCAGATGACGACTGCTTTGCGGGACGCGATAGTTTCTCCGCCGGACGGATTGATGATCCATAATTCTGACACTGGGATTCCTAATGTAAGGTCGTTGGGCGTCTGGAAGGCATTCACTTTGGTATAAAAATGGGATTTGAATCTTTAATTGATGAAATTGGAGACCCTTTAGAATATTCGAGGGAGTTGTCTTCTAGGACTGACGCCCTTGAATATCGGACCAGTGACTCTCTCCAGTGGTTCTTTGATTTGAACGGGCACTATCAGGTGAATGACGACAAGTCTGTCGATCTCGGCTCTCCAGATGGTGGAGCTACTCATAAAAGACCCAGGTTGTTGTTCATAGGGGAATCCCTAGTAGTGGGGGAATCCAATATGTTTACAGATGGAGGGGCTCCTCCATTTAAGATCGGGGCATTCCCTTTGTCTGACGGGATTAGTTATTTCGGAGACGGGACCGGCGTGGTAATCGCCTTGGCCGCTGTCCCCGGATTTAATATCGGTTCTATTTTCGGAGTGCAAAGATCTCCGGCGACGATAAACGGTTTTCAGGCAGAACGACCTTCACTACTGAATCCTCTTCAAGATCCTTTGGATATTCAGATTAATACTGGCGGCGTAAGAATATTTTTATTCCTCAAAGAGTTGGGGGATATCTTCTTAAACCGAAACGGCGCTATCGGCGGCTGTCTGGATAACGTAAAGTCGATTCATTTTAGAGACCAGTCTATTTCTCCACCCATACCGGCGCAGGTCTGGGAGGAGTTCTCCCCACCGAATAGTTCCGGTAAGGGCGGGGATATTAATCTATTCCACAAAAACGGAGAGCTTTGGAGCCAAGACACCGCAGGGGCGGAGGAAAAACTTTTTAAGCACATCAAGGGCGGGCTACTATTGCCGTCATTCACTACTATTCAGCGAGACGCTATCGCTGCTCCCTTTGATGGTTTGTGGGTCTATAATAGCGACACTGGCAAGCCAAATACTTATTCAACCACTTGGAAAGAAGTGAGTATCGTTTGATATGGGTCTTTTTGTTGATACTAAAACTGGGAATGTCATCATATCGGAGCTTGGCATCACCCTGGTTCATCCGACTACCAACTATGACCTAAGTAGCCAATTCACATCTGAAGAAATCAAGAATGCGACTTCTTTAACAGCTGCCATCCAAGCTGGGACCACCTTGGATTGGAAAAAAACTTCAGGTGGAGCGATCCAACCGGCAGTGAACTACGATCCAGATTTCGTAGAGGTAGACTCTGAAAATTTAGGGCCAGGACTTCAGGATGACAGAGTCGTCACGTTTAAGGATTTGACTGCGGGGAAAGTTGATGTCCAAGAGGACGACGTGCTCGTAGTTGACAACGTCGATATAATAAATTTTGAAGGCGCTCTGGTTAGTGTGGTTGATGAGGGTAATAAAAAAGTAACAATTAATGTTGGGGTGAATTCTGGAGCGATTCTCGCAGCGTTATTCGCATCGACTGCAAATAGTGTTAGTAATAAATTTTTAGACACAGATAATATCTCAGCATCGGACAATTTGCCTGGGGTCATGTCCATCACAGCATCAATAACAAAGATTACGTTTTCGAATCAGGGGGCTACTCCGACTGGCACGATAGAAATAAGAAAGAACACGAGCGTTGGGACTCCAGCTATAAGTGTTAATTTAGGCGGGACGAAGGTTCAGGTTTTCAATGTAAATTTACCAGTGCTTGAGGCCGACAGCATCAATTGTAAGATTGTGAATGGCAGTGGCGTACAGAAGCCTCTCGTCAAGGTATACATATGATTAAGAAGCTTAAAAATAATACCAAGAAAGCGATCATATCTACAGTCGAGAGGACCTCTAACGTCGCCACCGTGGTTACTTCGACACCACATGGCTACACGACGGAGACCGCAGTACATGTTTTTGCGCAGGACTCCTCATACGACACTGTGAATTCTCAGATATTGAGTGTGCCGACTGCATCAAGTTTCACTTATTCGAATGCTGGGGCAGATGAGGGGACAAAAGCGGATACTGGTTCGGTAGGGAAGACTAAGAATGTCAAGGGCTGGGAAATATTTCCAGATGCTTATTTCATTTTACCAGAAGAAGATGAAGAGGAATGGAGATCTGATCCGAGTGTTGAATCAGATCTCGCCGGGGATCAAGAACTCCTTTTTAACGATGGGGTAGCAGATATCACAGACCCAGACGAGGGGACGGCGCTATTTAATTCTAACGACGCTACATATTTAAAAGGCGTCCTGATAGACGACGCCGCGAAAGCCAATAGCTTTATTTTAAAATACAACTCTGCCAATAATAAATTAGAATATGTATCTCAAATAGAAGAATACGCTGAGTCTTTGGGAAATTCAGCTACAACGGATACTAATTGGGTACAAAAACTTAGACTAACTACTACTTCTTTACCAGCAGGAGATTATGAGATTTCTTGGTATGGGGAGCAAAGTACAGACAAGGCAATTGTTGCAGTTGATGTTCAAGTACAAGTGGATGACACCACTACTATTGTGTCATTGAGCAGACAGCTATCATCACCGTATTATTACCCATTCTGCGGATTTATAAAAGTTACTTTAGGTGCTGGTGTTCACAACATAGATTTAGATCATCGTACTCAGCCTGGTTCTGGTACTGGATCTCAAATTAAAAATGTAGTTTTAAATATTAGGTCAAAGGGATAAAGACATGCCTTCCACTAAATACACATATTCGATAGCGGCAGACACTCTAAACGCTAAATGCAGTGTAGGTTCTTTGTCTCAGGAGATATCAAGTTCTGCAATATTGACAGCATTGGATCATATAGAAACCAATAGTGATGTTTTAGACATTTGGATGAAAGCAGCGTTATCCGGCGGAGATGAGACCATCTTAACATCTGTGGTTTCCGCTCATACTGGGGTGTTGCCTCCTGACGTATTGAAAACTATTGAAGGATTCCCAATTGTTGCTCCCACATTTGAATATGATGAGGATTTAACCCAGGATTGGTCTGGGTATAAGTACACAGCAGTAAAAAATGTTTTAAATATTTTTGATGAACCATTACCTGGTGGCGTAAAAGTACGAGGAGGTTGGTTTTTATTACTTGCGGATCCAGCAAGCCCTCAAGCGGTTATCGGGGATTACTTAGAATTTTCAGTGATTGATAAGGATGATGTTTTAGGTTTGTTTACTGGTTATGGAATGGCTCCAAGAACCGATGAAATACAGAGGGTCATCTTCTCAGCGGTACCTTCTGCTGGCACATACACCCTCACTCATAATAGCAATACCACTTCTGCTATCAATTGGGATGCAGATGCAGCAGCGGTTCAGACTGCACTTCGTGCTTTAGCTTCTCTTACCGATGTAGTTGTAACTGGAGACACCACTAATGATTTTGTAGTGACCTTTACTGGCGCTGATGGGTATGCGAATCACACCGAGCTTACTTCTAATGATGCAGGTCTCACTGGTGCAACAATTTCCCATTCTACGACCACAGATGGATATGTGGGGGACATCCTAGAATTAAGCAAATACGTTAGAAAGCAATATATAAATCCCTATGATATTAGTCGTCAGGTTTACATTAGTTTAGCGACTTCTACGGTACCTTCTGGGTTGTTTCTCAGGACGTATTACAATTCTGTTGGGGTCACAAATGATGTGGATTTCGCGATTTCGATAACTTCTTACAGTTTATAGGAGGGTATGTGGCTGAAATTACTCAAACTTCTCAAATTAGAATTAATGGGAAAATACCGCAGGTTCTATCGGTCAAGGTCCGGCTATCTGATGATGGTAAAAACTGGAAAGAAGTCATTAAAACCCATTTGAAGAACAGGTGATGTCTGATATAGGAGAGATTCATGGGTGGAGAGATAGCAATTATTATAGCTCTAGGTCTTTTAGGTTTGGCCCTTTTTGGGTAATTTTGTTTTGTTTGACTGGTTGCGATTTAAACAGATTGTATTTGAATAAGTGTATTACTTTGTGCCACGACAAAGCTGGCAAGGTTGAGAAGTTTGAAAGAATCAACGATAGGCCTCCAATATGGGATTGCACTTGCCGTATCAACACCAGGGTTGAGGTTTATACTTTCCAGGACCCGAGGCCGCCTGTTTCTCCCAGGTAGTGTGACATGGTAGCGGGAAGGGTAGAACCGCCATCTAGAATCGCGAGAATCGTATTAGATGCGCGTAGGCTCCAGGCTGAGGGTGTCGGTACCATCAACATAAACGGGGTAGATATCGAGATCATTTCTTTTGAATCAAAGAAACTTGCTACCGACAGAGTTTCAAAGATCACTTTGAAATTAAATGCAGAGGTTATTTTCAATGATTATACCGAGGAAATCCCCGAAGTTGATTCTGACATCCCCATTGTCAGGACAATCGCTGACGAGCCAGAGCCTGAGAGAGAGTTAAGTTTTATTGAGGAGTTAAAAAGATTATGAAAGCATGGTATGCGGGACCAGATGAAGAGCTTTATTTGGTAGGGCCTTTCGACACGCCAGAGGAGGCGGTGAAAGAATTCTTAGAAGAGCACAAGGACGAGTACGAGGTCTGTTCTGTGGGCACGGGGGAGGGGGTAAAAATTGATATCAGAGTCCACGCTATAGATGGAATTTTAGAGGACATTTTAGAAAATTCGATAGAAGAGCTTCCAGAAGTAGAGTTCACAGATTGGATTCCAAGAGACACGACCAATGAGCAGTTTGAGGACCTTCGAGGTCGTTTCTCCTACGCGCTGCATTCATGGTTGATTAAAAACAAATTCAAAACTCATTTCACAGTAATCACGCATCAAAAATGGATGGATGCCAATGGGGATCGCAAGAAATGAGCGAGGAACAAAAAAATAAAGCAAAATTTGCAGTGTGGTGTTGGCAGTATTCAAACACGGGGAGTATCTCACAACAAGTTTGCTCTCTTTGGATGAAAGCGGATTTTGAGAACAGAAGGCGACTTGAATTGGGTTTCCCTGAAATTTGCGCCGCGATGTCCGAATGGTATCAATCGGAAAACCCGGACGAACTTTTGGACAAATGGATGGGATTCAAAGGGGAACCATGAGCGAGGAACAAATAGTAAAAAAGATTCATGAGCATGTCCTTGCTTATTTCTGTGAGCTTAAAAAGACCTTGTTGTGGTGGAATACGCCCAGCCCATTACTCGGTGGGATAAGTCCTTTCTCGATGGTGAGGGCTGGCAGGGCAAAAAAGTTATTGAAGGTGGTCGAAAGCTGGAAGGCGGAGGGCCACTAATGAGGTATTGGTATTGGCTTTTGTTGGCAGTAGTCTCCATAGTGGCAATTTATTCCACCGTCATTAGATTTCAGCACCCAGACTGGACAGAGACGGAGTTGTTTTTGAATTTGATAGGTTTAGGGAATTAAGGGTTTAAAGCGTGATTTCCCATCACGCGGCCCAAGCTGTCGGATACTGTTTGTGATGGGTTTCAGGAACAACCTATTACGATTTCCAGCTGAAGGAAACGATGAGTATTGATAAATGATTTGCCCACATTGTTAGACCACATGTACCACATGGCCAATGACACGTTGTTCTTGAATATATATTGGGAGTTGTGACGATGAGTGAAATGAAACAAATCTTTTGCCCATGTGGCGGGGTGATTTTAGCGGACACCGAGGATTGGGAAACTCCGTTGTGCGTTGAGTGTTGGATACCATTACGGTTCATTAGGTTGGATATACCAAAACTCGTAGCGGAGAACGCCCGGCTTTCTGAGGATAATGAAAAGCTGAAAAAGGAAATGTTTGTTGCCGTGAACCTTAGTGCCAAGGCAAACCGCTATCGTGAGGCGCTGGAGAAAATCCGGGACACCGAATGCGAGGATAAAACAAAGTTTAAGCGTTGGTGTTGCCAAATGTCTCAATGGGCATTCGAGGCACTAGGGGAGGGGGAGTGAGGCTTCCAAAAAAAAATAAGGACGTAACCCGAATGAGCACACGGGGCCAAGTTGTAATTCCAGAACGAATTAGAAAATTGATCACGTTAAAGTTCGGTCAACTTTTTTCTGTGAAGCTCGCAATTGTTGAAGGTAAACAGCTGATCATTTTGGAAAAGTTAGATTAAGGAAGGGGAAGGGGATGGGTAACAGGAAAGAAGGGTTCGAGCCTAAGGGGTGTAGTTCATATACCAGTCCCGGCTGGCCCTTTGTTTTCAGGGATGGGAAATTTTTTGATGCCGATGGGAATGAAGCGGTTGCGATTGATTTTACAGAATATTTAGAATGGAAACCAGAGAGGAAAGACGAGGGGGAGTGATGGAAGATTTACCAAGGTGCCCAACCTGTAATACAGATTTTAATGAGTGGTGGGAAGATACACTATTGTCAAAAGGAAAAGATGGGGACCAATCAGTTTTGACTTGCGGCGAATGCGAGAAAGATTTTAAAACTACTTTATCTGTTACGTACTCGTTTGAAAGTGAAAAATTATCTTGGAAAG
>Ga0307377_10003848_pt1 | contig 16670 bp, 12 predicted proteins | sample TR3MG_FD_202535 | JGI IMG/M metagenome (GOLD analysis project Ga0307377, IMG submission 202535) | Soil microbial communities from Risofladan, Vaasa, Finland - TR-3 | ecosystem: Environmental > Terrestrial > Soil > Coastal area > Acid sulfate soil | place: Finland: Risofladan, Vaasa | collected... | reverse complement strand
GGGTGCTGACGGCTTTCTCGACGGGGGCGGCGGCGATCACGACCTCGCCGTAGGTGCGCTCCGCCCGGAGCCCGCCCGGAAGCTCCACCATCGCGCCGGTTCGGCCTTCCAGCGCGAGCTGCAGGAGGGCGTCCACCCGCTGCAGCTCGATATCGAGCTCGTCGCCCTTCACTCTGGCAATGGCCGCTCTGATGACCCTTCGCTGGAGAGCCGAGGGAAGAGCGGCGAAGAGGCTCAGGAGCACGCCGACCTCTCCAGGCCGCTGGGAGGCGACGCCGCGGAGGGCGTTATCGGCCTGCTCGGACATGAAATCGTCCTCGGCCCGCATGATCTCCGCGAGCCGCGAGAGGTTCGAAACGAGGGCCGGCTGGATGCGCTCGAGAACAGGCATCAGCTCGTGCCTGACGCGATTCCTGGTGAACGCCACATCGCGGTTGGAGGCATCGATGCGATAGGCGAGCTGCTGGCTCTCGCAGTAGTGCTGGACCGCCTCCCTCGTGACGCCTATGAGGGGGCGGATGATCCTTCCGCGAACCGGGGGAATGCCGGCCAGTCCCCGCGGGCCCGTGCCCCGCAGGAGATTGAGAAGAATGGTCTCGGCCTGGTCGTTCGCCGTGTGGCCGGTGGCGATACGGTTGGCGCCGAAGCGGTTGGCCACCGACTCCAGCATGTGATATCTGATCTCGCGCGCGGCCATTTCCATCGAGAGGCCGCGGGAGTCCGCGTAGGCGGGGACATCGGCCCGGTGCTGGCTGAAGGGGACGCCCACCTTGCGGGCGAGCGCCGCGGCGGCATTGGCGTCCGCGTCGGCGTCGGCGCCCCGGATGCCGTGGTGCACGTGGGCGGCGCGAAGCCGAAAGCGCTGCCTGCCCTTGATCTGGACCAACGCGTGGAGGAGGGCTGTAGAGTCGGGCCCGCCGGATACGGCGACCACGACCAGATCGCCGGCCGCGATCATGCGGCGGGTCTCGATCGTGTCCCGCACCTGCTCCAAGAAGGCGGTGACCTTATCCTTCGAAGAGGAGGTCGGGAAGGCGCCATCCTTCTTCGAGGAAGCGCCCGGTGCTGGCGGCGTTGTGCTCATCGAATGCCTCAGCTCCGTCGCGGGGCAAGCCGAGCACGGCGAATGGGACCGGCTCGCTCGCGTGCGTCTTGGTCGCGATCTTCGTGTAGTGATCCGACACTATCATTATCCGTCCGTCCGGGAGTGCCTGCAAACGATTCAGAAGGGGGCCGACGACCTCTCGGTCGATCTGCTCGAGTGCCCACACCTTCCGCTCGGGGCTGGCCTGGTGGCTCGCCTCGTCGGGCGCCTCGACGTGAACGACGACGAAATCGAATCGCTCCAAGGCCTCGAGCGCGGCCCGCGCCTTGGCCGCGAAGTCGGTGTCGAGGTTCCCCGTGGCGCCCGGGATGTCGGGCGCGGTGAGGCCGGCGCACTTCCCGACTCCGCGCACGAGGTCCACCGCGGCGATGACGACGCCGGGCGCGCCGCGCGTCAAGGAGAAGGATGGAAGCTCGCACTTCCTCCCCTGGCCCCACAGCCAGATCATGTTGGCGGGGTTCTTCCCTTCGTCTCGTCGGCGCTTGTTGATGGTGTGAGAGTCGAGGAGCTCGAGCGAGTCGAACATCAAGCTCCTGAGCATTTCCTCGCCATCGCCTTGGGGGAGATGTCCCGCGAGGGCCTGGCCCGTGATGTCGTGGGGCGGAGTGGTCTCGACGTCGGGAGACCCTTCCCGCCAGACCATGACGTGTCGGTAGCTGACTCCCGGATAGAACTGGATTCGCCGGGTGCCGAGGCGCTCGTTGAGGACGCCGATGAGGATCCGCGCGTCGGCCGTGGGAATCTCGCCGCCGGAGTAATCGATGAGGGTCGTCCCGTCGCACGTCACGAGGTTGCAGCGGAAGGCGATGTCGTCGGCGTCCAGCGGGACATCCAGGCTCGCCGCCTCGAGCGGCGCCCGGCCGGTATGGTACCGCCTGGGATCGTAGCCGAGAATGGAGAGGGTGGCGATGTCGCTGCCGGGCTCCATGTCCTCCGGTATGGTCTGGGCGAGCCCGCAGATGCCCTCCCGGGCGATGGTGTCCGAGTGGGGCATGCGGGCGGCCTGGAGCGGCGTCCGCCCACCCAGGTCCGGCTGGGGCTCGTCGGCGGCGCCGTCCATGATCACGATCAGGCGCTTGGGCCGGTGTATTGCGGAGGGGTCGTGCATGGTGTGAGGAGTATATCAAAGCAAGCGAGGGAGGGTCAAACCGAGCCCTGAGAGCGCCAGGGACTCGATGGGGGCCCTTCGCAGGGGGCAGTCTCCGTGTGCACTTTCGCTCTGCGTGCGGAATAAGGCTTTGGTGAGCGGCCGCTGCTTGGCGCGCCGGTGGCGCTTCATTGAGGAATCGTACGCATCGGATGAAATGGGGTATCGTTCAGAGTGGAAGGGAAGCAGGATGGGTCAGACGATACTGGTTGTAGACGACCATAGGCCGACGGTGGAGTTGATAGAGGACGCGCTGAAGCTGCACGGATTCGAGGTTGTCTCCGCGGGGAACGGCGCGGATTGCCTCGTCGCGGTCGAGGAGCAGCGGCCCGACCTGATCATCATGGACGTTCACATGCCGGTGCTCAGCGGACTGGACGCGCTGCGTCTTCTCCGGCAGAGCCTGGTGGATCAGGAGCTTCCGGTCATTATCCTGAGCGGGCGCGGGGGTCTTGCCGACGTTCGCCGGGCCTGGAAGCGCGGCGCCGACATATACTTGACGAAGCCGGTGAGGGTCGGAGCCGTTGTCGCTGCGGTCAAATGGCTGCTTCGAGGCGATGACGGATCGGCCGTTCGAGAAGGGAAGGCGGGATCGGGCCGCGTTCTCAGCAGTGTCGTGACGAGCGATCTGTAGAGTGCCCGAGCCGCCTGGGCGAAGCGCCGAACCGGGGGCCGCACCTGACGGGGTGCGGCGTCCGAACATGATATCGTGCTGACACCATCAGCGCGCAAGACGCATGATGTCGTAGGGGGGCTTCCACCTGGGTCTCGCGTTGTGCCTCCGAGGAGCCGGTATACCGCCGGCCGCTGCACAAGGGAGGCTCGTACATGGGCAATAAAGTGCTCGTCGTGGAGGACAATCCCGCAATGGTGGCGCTGCTGGCCGACGCCCTGATCGACGCGGGATTGATCGTGATCTCGGCCGAGAATGGAAAGGAAGGGCTTGCGTTAGTCGAAACGGAGAAACCCGATCTCGTCATCCTCGACTTGATGATGCCGGTGATGAGCGGGCTCCAGGTGCTCCGAACGCTGCGCAGCGAACCGGGGACGCAGTACCTTCCCGTCATCGTCCTCACGGGACGCGACGGACAGGCGGACGCGCTCGACGGCTGGATGGGCGGGGCAGACCGCTACCTTACGAAGCCCTGCAGCATGGAGGAGATCCTGGCGGCGGTGCACGACATGCTCTCCGCGAGCATTCGCCACTAAGAGACTCTAACAAAACCCCGTCTTCCGCCTCTTGTGATGTGTCTGACCGCGCCGGAGCCGTCGGCCTCAGGGGTTTTGTTAGAGATTTCAAGAACCGCTATCAGAACCGCCGGCCCCGGCCTCTGGCGGCACATGGGCGGTTCTGGTTGCGGAGCGCAAGCGGTTTTGACAGACGCTCTAATGAGTTTCGCCCAAGGAAGTAAGGGCGAAACTCATCGGAAACACAGGGCGGAACTGGAGGGAGCTGTTCGCCCATCGTTACGTCACTGGGCGAACAGCAGTAGGGCAGGCTTCGGAAGTTACAGGCCTATCCGCGAGAGGTGGATTCGGCAGCAGGCTGCGTCCGGGGAGATACTGCGCGCCGGCTGAGACTGCGTCTCGGATTGAGTTCAATCTCCGGAGTCGGTCGCGCTCCATCGTGGTCGCGATGTAAGTGCCGCTCCGACGGCCCCAGGACTCGTGTGACACCCCGCGCCGATTGCTCATTGAAGCTGTTTCATAGGCTCCATCTGAGGTTATGAAACAGCAGCACAAGCCGCCGGGCTCCAGCAGGCGCATTTCATGCCAGCGTCTCTTCTAGCGGACAGCCGGGCGAGTGAGGGTTATGAAATGCGCTCTAGAAGCTGTAGCAGCACAAGCCGCCGGGCTCCAGCAGGCGCATTTCATGCCAGCGTCTCTAGCGGACAGCCGGGCGAGTGAGCGTTATGAAATGCGCTCTAGCACTGCTCGGTCCCCATGGGGTATAATGGCACGTCGCCGTGTATGACGGCCGGCGACCACCAGGTGCTATCCCCGGTACGGAGGAAGCTCGCGTGAAGAAGTCTCTGAGTCCTGTTTTCGTCATTATCGTGCTCGTGATCGCCCTCGCGGTAGGTTCGCTCTATTTCATGGTTCGCTACAGAGCCAACGAGGCCCAGCGGGCTGCCGAGTCCCAAGCCCTGCAGGCGCAAGCCGATCGCGCTAGGCAGTCCGGCCGTGGTGGCAGGGGACGGGGCATGCGAACGCGGGGAAGACAGACGAGGTCTGGTGACTCCGCCCAGCCTGGAGCCGCACAGCCAGCTCCGGAGGCTGAATCCCAGCCCAAGGCGCCGTGACAGGGCGGGAGCGCCCGAGCTTAGCCTCGCGAAGCCGTCGCACCCTCTGGCCGCAGAGCCGTGAGCGCGCCACCGCGCGCCGCGGCCCCCTCTTACGTGCTCCGCAGAGAACGCTGCCTCACACAAGCGCGTATGTGTGAGGTGTGAACACCGCAGTCATCGGGGTAGCATGAAGGTGGCGAGCTAGGAGGGATAGACCTTGAGCACAGAACGGCCGGGGCGCATACTGATCGTGGAGGACAATCCGGAGGTCATGGCCGTGTTGCGAGAGCTTCTTCTACGCAACGGTTACGATGTCCAGGAAGCGCGTCACGGCGCGGAAGCTCTCGTCCAGTTAAGCGCCCCCAGAGAGAGTCTGCCCGACTTGATCCTTCTCGACATCGGTCTCCCCCTCGAGGGCGGGGTCGGTGTTCTGGCGTTCTTGCGACGAACGGTCCACAGCGCCCTCCCCGTCATCGTGCTCACGGCAAGCGCCACCCTCGAGCAGGAGCGAGAGATCCAGCAGCTCGGGGTCAGCGCCTACCTGCGCAAACCTGCCGCATCCGACCTGCTGCTCGCTGAGGTAAAGCGCGCCCTGGCTGCTCGCGACACCGCGCGCTGAGTCCTCGCACCGCGGCGCCCGGTGTCATTGGGTGGGCGTCGGGCCGACGTCGGCAGAGCGCCGGCGCCCGCCGGGCAATGCTAGAGAGCCGGACTCCCGCCTCCTAACCGCTCCGCTAAGTGATCGGTGGTGAGCCCGGCTCCCGAAAACCGTCTTACCTTTTCCGGCGCCTGGGAGTTGCGTGTCGTTGGAGGAGTTCGACGATGCCGCTTCGGTCGTAGACTGCGGCGACGTCTAGGGGGGTGTACCCCTCGGAGGTCGTCGCGCCCGGATCCGCCCCTCGGTCCAGCAGGAACTGGACCACGAAGACGTGCCCGCCTTCCGCTGCGAAGTGGAGCGGCGTCCAGCTGTTCTCCGCCGGTTCGTTCACATCGCCCCCGGCATCCAGGACGGAGCGCACCAGGTCGAGCTCGCCGTCCCTGGCGGCGAAGTGCAGCAGTTCCATCTGGCTGCTGTGCTTTGGCCTCATAGTCTCCCCCAGCACGCAGACTCCTGTCCAGAGGCAGTGCTACGGCGTTGAGCAAACTCCAGGGGGGATACTCGGGGGCGGCGCTCATCCGAGGCACAGTTTAGGCATGTATGCTCGGATTCCTGCACGCTTCCTAAGTGATTCGTGTCCGGGATAGCCGCGGTTTGGACGTCCACCGCACATCGGCGACGCGGTGCCCTCGGCACTCCACAGCAGAGCAGGTCCGTTGGCCGGGGGCGATCATGCGCGGGAGAGAGCGTTCATCCTCATTCGTGATGCTCTGAATGGTCGTCCAGCGGCGTGTGTCTGTGATAGTGGCCGAGCTGGTGGAGGCGGTTGTGGAGGCCGCGGTGCGCCGACGTCAGGAGTAGGCGCATGCGCTTGTAGGCAGCGTCCTCTGCCCGGGTTCCCACCGTGTCGATGTAGGCCAGAGCGCCTTCGATCTGCTCGAGTATCGACACTGCATCGGGGACCGCGAAGAAGGGGGATCCCTCGATGTCCACCATGACCGGGGAGGAGTGGGCGGCGATGATCTCGGGCTTGTCGCGGTAGTGTCCCCGGACCAGCAGCGCGAGCCAGGAGCTGCGATCCACCTTGACCGACCAATGCCCTTCATCCCGGTCTGACTTGACTCGCCGGCTTTCACGGATCTCGCCGTTGACCACCAGCTCGACCCGGGATAGCGGTACGGTTGCCGTGGCGACTCGCCAGTGAACGCCCACGGTCCCGCCGGTGGCATCCATTTCGATGCGGGCTCCGGGCTCCTGGCCCTCCACTGAGAAATCGAGGAGCGGCCCGTAGGTGGCGAAGGTCCGCGCCGATCGGATGGCGTCCTTCCAGGCATCGTAGGTGAAGGGCCGGTTCGAATCGAGCCGGGCATAGGTGCGGATGGTGCCGACCGCCGTCGTCGCCGACATCTTGTCGGTCCCGCCGACAGCGGCGATAAGGTAGCCATTGTTCAGGTAGCGATACCAGTCCACCAGCGAGTAGGGGCTGATACCCCCGTAGAGGTCGTCCCAGGCCGTCATCTCGACGGCGTCCGCGGCGCCGGTGACGAGGGTGGCCGCCGTCTCTCCCCGCGGGTCGGGGAAGTGAGGGATGACGACGACGCCGTTCTGCTCTTTGCACTGCTGCGCCCACTCGGTCATGAGACATTCGATTGGGTCGCCCACCGCCGATTCGTCCGGCCCTCCTGTGGTCATTGGGGCGATGATCCGGCCCTCGTATCCCAGGAGGGAGATGTGCCCCAAGATATGCTGCCGGTTCTCCGTGCCGACCCGAACGAGGTACTCGCCATCGCCCCCTGCCTCCCGCGAGCCCCAGGTCGTCTTGCCGTCGAAGTCGCCGACGTTCGTCATCAGCTCGCCCCATTGGGAGGCCAAGAGGTTGACGATGTTCACTCCCTCGCCAGAGCCCTCCAGCAGGGCCGAGCCTGGAGACAGGAAGTGGACGTGGGTGTCGGCGCTCACCCACCCGCGCTCGCGCCAGTCCAGGACCTTCTCGATCTCCACGAGGATCTCTTCGGTGTTGCGGGTGACTCTACAGACCTTCCGGACGGGCCGGATCTCAAAGCCCTTCGAGACTTCGAGATAGACCTTGCCCAAGGGGAGGTCGACGCGGGTCTCGCCGGGGATGTAGGCGCAGTAGTGAATGCCTTTGTGGGCGAAGTCGACGCTGTAGTCCTCGAACCAGGCGGGGTTGGGGGTGCGGTGGCGATCCACGGGAGGAAGGTATTCACCCGCCTCGCCGTGGAGGTGGAGCTTGACGGGGACGGGCTTGCGGGTGTCCTTCTCGATGATGCGGACGGTCACCCGCTGGGTCGCCGGTGGAACGTAGGCGAGCGGCCTGGTGGCGCTTCGCGGGGAGAGGCTTCTCACGGGAACCGTCTTCCCGCCCGACAGGTGGAAGCAGGCATCGGGATGGGCCGTGTACTCGACCAGCACCTCTCGCTCGGAGACCTCGGGGAGTCGGTTGTTGTAGGTCCTGCTCCATTTCTCATTGGGGTAGAGCGGGCGCTGCGAGGCGGAGATGACCTGTCCCATGTCGAGCTGGATCTGGTGCAGCTCGCCGATCTCGCCCAAAGTCGGGTCGAACTGCTCGCCCTTGGGGAGGCGGAGTACGGCCTTCCGCCGGGTCTCCCAACGAAGCGGGTGTGAGGAGGCTTTCCCGGCGGACACTGCCGAGAGGAGAACAACGCCACTGATCGGCTCCAAACGAAGACCGACGATGGGCTTGCGCGGATGGGGGTTCTCCCAGGCGAAGAGCCAGTTGAGCCACCGCCCGCCGTCACCGGAGTCGACTCGGGTTTGGGTCCTGCCCCAGGAGAAGTGCTGCTGCTTGTGGTGGAGCCGGAAGGCCCGGGGCTTGCGATGGGCGACGGCCTCGAAGCTCCGCTCTCCCCACCTGCCTTGGAAGGCGGCGAGCTCGAAGCGTCTCCGGATGGGGATGACTTCTTCCGTGCCATCGCCGTAGACCACGACGTAGTTGGCCGCGTGTTCGCCGAGGCGCCCCATGCCCGTCTTGCTGCGTGGGAAGCCGCGCTCGTCTGTGTCGAGCTCGCGGGCGTCGGAGGTGTGCGCGAAGATCAGCCAGGGAGCGCGGACTTCCTCAATCTTCACAGAGACCGGTGAGTCCGTGAGGAGAACGGCGCGGCCGATGTTGAACGGGATTCCCCAGTGGAGGCACCTGCCGCTGGGGGCGTGGATGGCCGCCTCCCGCATCTGCTGCGACAGCTCCGAGCGCTCGCGAAGGTCGTCGAGCCGGGTATTCCCAGCCAGTTTGAGCGGCTTGAAGAGTGTGGTGCCGGGACCGTCTGCTACTCGCGGCATCTTTCTGGCTCCTTATGAAGGCCGGCGATCCGCACCTGCTTAGCCATTAGCTTCTCTTCCGTCATCCGCTGGGGCCCGGCGCCCTGTCGCTCCGCGAGGCAGACGACGGGGAGGTGGGCTGCGCGGAGCGGGCCGGCCCCTCAATCGAGGGCGTATACTGCGCGCGGGTTCTCCCATAGGAGAGCGCGCGCCCACGCGCCAGCATCCTTCTCGGTGATAGCGCCCTGTTCCACCTTGTCGGCCAGCGCGCCGGCGATGTTCTCCCGGGCGAGCACGAGGTGGCCGTAGACCTTCTCCACCACCTGATAGTCGCCGCCGAAGCCAAGCACTTTGTTGCGAGGGACGAGGTCCACCCAGTCGCGCAGGGCGCGGATGCTGATCTCCGGCGAGATGGCGTGCATCCAGGCCATGTCCACCGTGACGTTGGGGAAGTACTTGGCGAGCATTCCGGCCTCATCGACAAACGGCAGGCCGCCGTGGAGCAAGTTGAACCGAACCTTGGGGAAGCGCTGGAACATGTTCCAGAGGAGCGTGGGCCGGGCGTTGTCCAGGTCGTTGTAGTTGCCCGCCTGGATGCCGGTGTGGAAGACCGCCGTGAGCCCCAGGTCACCTGCAATCTCTGTCAACCGATGGACGATATGATCCTGAAGGGGCCGCGTCTCCTCGTAGCCGAGCACCGAGGGGCGCAGGCCGCATGATTCGTCGGCGACTCGGTTGAAGACTCGCTCTGCGGTGGCGACGTCCACGGGATCGAAGCGCAGATCGCGGGAGTAAGCGAAGAGGAACTTGATCCCTTTGAGGCCCTGCTTCTGCTGCCGGGCGAGATAGCTGCCGAGACCGTCGAGATACCGGGAGAGGCTGGTGCCGGAGGTCCCGGTTTCCGCCTCCACCGCGCGCAGGCTGGCCAGGCTGGCGACTTCGGCGAAGGGCGTGACGAACAGGACGGGGGTGAAGAACTCGCGGTCGGCGTCCATGCCGGTGAAGTTCAGGGCGGTGGTTATGCGGCAGGCGTCCTTGAGGACGCGCCGGTAGAGGCCCGGCTCGTTGGCCTCCTGTATCCGCTCGCTCAGCTCCTCGGCGTCGGCCGCGCTCCCCAGCCGAGACATCCCGTAGAAGCGTTCCATCGCCAGGTGGGCGGCCCGGCTGTAGCCCCCCGAGAACGTGAGATCGTAGTAGGGGGCCAGGAGCTTCCACTTCTCCGATGGGGAGAGGCCGGGGGCGACGAGACGGTCGTAGTCCCTCTCCGGCATGCCGGCGGCGACGAGATCGCTGCGGGAGTAATGGCTGAAGAGCGTGGCGAAGTCGACGGGCTGCTCCAGTCGCTCCGATTCGTTCGGCAAGTGCTCGTGTGTGTCCACGATGTCCATCTCGCTCATCTCGTCGATGAGCGACTGCTTGAGGGCGTCTCTGCTCACGGGCTTCTCCTGGGTCCTGCCGTCAAAGGGCTTGTCGAGCGCAGACAGACCCCGGTGCCTGTGCGTCAATCGTCAAAGGAGACTCCGGTGTCCCGCGCCACCGCGAGCACATACTCGCGGGCCCGATCGTACTCCGCCGGCGATTTGAGATGCTCCAGCATGAGGGGCGGCTGGTGCGCGAGCCCAGCAACGCCGCTGACGTAGCTTCTGACGTCGAAGCCGCCCTGGCCCGCCAGGACCTCCGTGAGCCGGACGGTAATGTCATCCTCTATCCAGATGTCCTTCAGATGGCACGACACGATGTGCTCCCCAAGCTGCTCGAAGCACTCCTGGATCACGGCCGTCGTGTCGTAGTAGGCGTAGGGGCTGTTGATGGCATTGACTGCGTCGAGATGCACCCCGAAGGCGGGCCGGTCGATTGCCTCGATCAGGGCGAGGTAGCGATCGGCGCTGTCTGGGATCATGTGGGGCATCATTTCGTAGGCGAACTTGGTGGTCTTCGGCTTGACTGCGTCGATGATCTTGCGGGCATTCTCGACGGCCAGGTCGAAGGCGGCTTGAGAGAAATTCTTTGGATGAGGGCCCGCCCAGAAGTCCTTGTTGAACCCTCCCGCGATGTTGACGCAGCACAGCGAGCCCAGCTCGTCGGCGAGCGCAAGCCCATTGATGACGGCGGCCAGGTTCTTCCGACGCGCTTCCTCGTCGGGGTCCATCAGGTTGTTCCAGACGCCGGTCTCCGCGATCACTACGTCATGCTTGGCAAACGCGTCGCGGACGGCCTCGATCCGAGCGCTGTCTCCGGCCGTGAGCCCGGCGGGAGTGTAGGCGGCCCGGTACCCCAGGTCGCGGTGCGCCCGCGCCAGAACCTCAGGATCGTCAGACTCAACGAAAACCGGCCCTCCCAATCTCATGCTTTCCCTCCAGGATCACTGCTGGGCCGTCACGGACCGGCGCCCGCGCAGCGGGACCTGTGTCCGTGTCGCCAAACGCAGTTTGCTCTAATCCGTCTTCTGTTGGATCAGCGTCATGAACCGTTTGCCGATGGCCAAGGCCGGATCGAGCGGCACCTCGGCATGCTTTACGTTCTTCGGCACGTCGATCTTCGGCGTCGGGCGGAGCGTCTTGCCCTCGAACTGCGGCAGCCATTGCTTCTCCGCCTCGAGCATCTCCGCCGCCATCTCGCGAGTCTCGCGCAGCGTGCAGCAGGCGGATGTCAACGGATCCATTGCCATCGCCTGCATGATCAGCTCCGGATCGTCGGAGAGCGATCCCTGGCCGGCGAGCGTCTGCACCGTGACGTTGCTCTGGTTGAGGGCGGCGAGCTGGTGCGGCAGGTCGCCGAACCGGAGCGGGCGGAGGCCTCCCTTGTCCACGTAGACCGGGACCTCGACACACGATCCCATGGGCAGGTTCGTGATGTACCCGTCGTTGCGGACGTTGCCCTGGAGCTTGAACGGATTCCCGGTCTCCTTCGCCTCCAGGATGTAGGAGCAATACTCGGCGCTGCGCGGCTCCAGCTTGGGGGACTCGAACTCCAGCGGGTCGACCTCGGCGTACTTCTTGGCGACGTCCGCGGACCAGCTGTAGTAGGCCCCGGACTCCCCGCCGAACCCCGGCTCGTCGCAGAACTCCTCGAGGGCGCGCTTGCTGCTCCGGAACCAGGGGACGTATTCGGAGAGGTGCCCCGTGCTCTCCGTCATGAAGTAGCCGAAGTGCCGCATCACCTCGATGCGCACCTTCTCGTTCACGTAGTACTCCGGCTTCTCGCACCGTTGTTTGAACAGCGGATAGAGGTCCTTGCCCTTGTGCTCCAGCTTCAGGAACCAGGCCATGTGGTTGATGCCGGCGCACTCGAAGTCGATCTCCGCCTTCGGCACTCCCACATATCCTGAGATCAGATCGAGGGTGGTCTGCACTCCGTGGCAGAGCCCGATGTAGGAGACGTTCGTCGCCGCGCCGAGGGCGTAGCAGCACACGCCCATGGGATTGGTGTAGTTCAGCAGAATCGCATCGGGCTTCGCCACCTCGTCGATGTCCTTGGCCATGTCCACCAGGACCGGGATGCTGCGCGCCGCGCGCATGATCCCGCCCGGCCCCAGCGAGTCCCCGATGCATTGATCCACCCCGTACTTCAGGGGAATCTCGTAGTCCACCTTGAAGGCATCCACGCCGCCCACCTGGATCATGCAGATGACATAGTCGGCGTCTTGGATCGCCTCCCGGCGGTCCAGCGTCGCCCAGACCTTGGCCCCCAGCCCGGTCTCCTCGACCATTCGCTTGGCAAACGACTCCATACGCCGCAGCTTCGGCTCCGACCGGTCCATCAGAGCGTACTCCGCGTCTTGCAGGGCCGGCGTCGCCAGCATGTCGTTCAGCAGCGTCTTCGCGAATACAATGCTCCCCGCGCCAATAATCGCAACCTTCATCGCAGGCGCCTCCTTTGGCCTTCGCTATGTCGGATCCAACTTCGCTGACTCAGTCGTCAGGCATCTCGAGACCGCGCCCCTGAGCCGGAGGGTGCGATTCTCGCCGGACATCACGCCCCCGGGTACTCGGAGAAGAGCAGGGACCGCGGCTCCTCATCTTCTTCGATCTCCGGGAACCGCCCGACCCGCTCGTGGAAGCGGTTGTCGGCGGTATCGTCGTTCACCGTGGAGACCTCGCCCAGCAGCACCCTGTCCTTTTCGCCCCAGAACTTGTGGTACATCCCGCTGGGGAGAAAAATGCTCTCTCCCGGGGAGAGGGTGATGATGTCGCCGGCCTTCACGGTGTGGAGGAAGCCATCGACGGAGACCGAGACGTCCGAGTCGTCGAGATCCTCATCGGGGGTGGAGTTGTAGACCTTGACGGATAGATCGCCGCCGCCCCGGTTGATGATGTCCTCCGACTTGCTCCAGTGGAAGTGGGTGGGCGTGATCTGGTCCTTCCCACTTATGAGCATCTTCTCGCAGTAGGGTTTGGTGTAGCGAGCGTCGGTGAGGTGCCCGTTCCTGATGGTGAACATGATGAGGCCGACGCGGGGGAACTCGCCCGATCCGAAGTCCGTCAGGTCCCAGCCGAGCATGCAGTCGCGGATCTCATCGACCTCGGGGCCCTTGGATCGCCACTCGCTGGGGGACCAGAAAGCGAATGGGGGCAGCAGAAAGCCGTGCGAGCGTGCAAACCCGGCGGCGTTCTCGATGAGTGAGTTGATCTCAGAGCGCTTCATACGGCCGTTCCTCGCTTTCGAAGAGTGGTTTCCCACGTCGCGGCCTCCCCTTCGGAGACCTCGGAGGCGGCTCAGATTCGATTTGTGCGAATAGTCTTGACAACCTGCGATGAAATCGTTATCATGGTAGCAACGTCGCGGGCATCTGTCAAGCTCTGGGAGTTCCTGCCAGGGGAGTGCGGCATCTGTACGACAGACAGCTGGAGAAGAACCGTTTGCTTGAAATCGTTTTCGGCAGAGAGCGAAGGTGACGAGAGACCATGGCAGGTGCGACCGGCGGAGTCGAGGGTTATTATGGGCGAGGTGTCGCCGCCGCGTGTGATTGACGGGACGCCGAGCGGCGCTGTGGCGGTCTGAGTTGTTTTCAGTCCTGGCGTCGTGACATATGGTCCGATGGCGGCTGATCGGCTGTCTTGCCCGGAAGGGCCGGAAAGGAGGTGTATGAGTCGCGAGAACCTCGGGTCGTGAGCCGTCGCGTCGTCGGCGGTGCCTTGTAGAGTCATCTGTCTGTAGGAGGCTACCTTGAAGACTATTCACCGACGCAAGGGTTTTACGCTGATTGAGCTGCTGGTGGTCATTGCCATTATTGGCATCCTGGCAGCGATGGTCTTTCCGGTATTCGCACGGGCGCGGGAGTCGGCGCGCAAGGCGGTGTGTCTATCCAACCTGAAGAACCTCGATCTGGCCCTTCAGATGTACTTCACGGACAACAACGATATGTTCCCACCCTCGGAGCACCGACAGGAAGTATGGGACCTGCCGACCGCTCTGGGGGGAGCCGACTGCACGCTGGACAGCCGGATGTTTCGGGCGGCCACCATGATGAACCCGTTTCTCCGATGGCCGGTCGTCCTCGATGAGTACGTCAAGAACCGCGATGTCTGGCAGTGCCCCAGCGCGAAGACGCAGAGCACTGCGAACTTCATCGTGCCGGGCCCGGATTGGTTTGGGTATCTATTCAACAACCAAGGCTCATGGGGGGGCGATTTGGGCTTCGGGCCCTGCTATTTCCAGACCTTCCCACCGGGCTGGGGCGGGGACGTGACCGACTCCATCCTTCAGCAGCGGCCGGCCGGTATGGGTGGTTTCGGGAGCAACTCCTTCAACGTCGGGGCGAGCGCGGCCCCCAAGACCTTCGTCCAGAGCTACGCTACGGGCGAGCAGAACTACTATGACAAGAAAATGGCGACCATCGACGACGTAGCCAAGTGCCCGGTTCTCGTCGATGGAGGGATGGGCCCGATATGGCTCCTCGTGGGGACGGCCGCCTATCCGGACATCTGCTGCGCCGAGTGCAGCGGGATCGCTATGTACACCTGGGATTGGGATCCCAGAACGGACCCCGACATTAGTCAGGAGTGCCTGGACCTCCACGCGCTCTATTGGAACTTCGAGGAGGGGTCCAGCGATGGGTGGAAGACGAGGGGCTCCCGCCACCTGGGAGGTGTGAACATCGCCTGGGCCGACGGCCATGTGTCGTGGATGTCGTCCCAGAGCCTCATTGACCTGCCCCCATAAGAGATACCAGTCACAATGTTAGTCCCGTATGCGCGGCCGGCACTATGGCGGTAGGCGGCCACGGGGCAAAGGCCTCGGGCGCTGGTGGCGATCACGCCTGTGGCGGTTCTAAGTGTGTTTTGGGCCACCCTCCATGTCGTGTACAAGGCGGGTGTCGCCAGTAACGCCGACCCCTATGGCGGCGACCACGTGCTCGACGTGCCGTATTACCTGGCCAGTGCGCTCGAAAACCCAAGCGGCCGCGACTATGCTGGACTGGGCGCGATCGCCGCCGGGATGGCCACCACGGTGGCGCTTATGGCGATGAAGATGCGCTTCCTCTGGTGGCCTCTGCACCCCGTGGCTCTGCCCATTGCCTGCGCGTGGGTCATGGACGCCTACGTCCCCGCCGTCTTCATCGCCTGGCTGATCAAGGTTGCGATCATGCGATACGGGGGCCTCCGGCTCCACCGGCTGGCACTCCCGTTCTTCCTGGGCCTGATTATCGGGTCGGCAGTCGTGGTCTTCCTTCGCACGATCATCGCGTGTGTGCTCGATGTCCCGCTATGAGTCGCTTCGTTGGCGCGCGGGCAGGTTCCTGGAAGCAGATCGCACGACGGACTCGCTCTGTGCTTCGGCGCTAGCCTCGACTCGGCTCAACCGTGATAACCTGATGGACCTCGAAGGTGGGGACGGTGAGGCGAATCACGCCCTCTTCAGTGATAGTCGGAATCCCGTCGCCGTCCGGTTGGACCTGGGCCAGAACGGGCCCGGTTAGGTCTGTTCTCAGCACGAGATCGAACGGCCCGAGGCGGACGCCGGCTTCGCCGGTCGGCAGATACTCGGGATGGCCGGCGTAGTGGTTGATGAGGCTGAGGACGAGCCGGCCGTCCTTGCGATTCAGGACCACCTCGCAGCCCGGCGGCGCATCGATCGACAGCGAGCGGTCCTCGTATGGCAGCAGCAACCGCAGGAGCCTGCGAGCGAGCTCCTTGGCCCAGCCTCCGGCAATGCCATCGAAGGTCGTCGTGGACGAGGCCAGAGCGGAGGCGGCGTAGATGCAGACGCCCTTGCCGTAAGAGTTCCTCACCACGTAGGGATAGGACCGGTCTTCGTCGCCTGCCGGCTCGTGCCACAAGAGCGTCGTGTTGACCGTGGGGGGCGCCTCGGGAAGCTGGGCGTCGGCGAGCGCCTCGCCGGTCAGCCCGGAGAGGAGGGCGACCGGCCCCGCGATCCGCACGGGAACGTCGGGAATGCCCTCGAACAGATCGCTCGCGCCTCGGCGCACGAAAGCATATGGCCACGGCGCCCAGCTTAGGTTTGAGAAGCCCGCCAGATCGGCGAGGGCAGGGGTGGGAGGAGCCGGTCCGTTTGAGGAAGATACCCCGAGCTGTCCCGTCGCGAGCAGCTTTCCGCCGCCGCCAACGTAGTCCCGCAGGTTCTGCGCGTCGCAGTCTGAGATGACGGTCAGATTCGGCGCGACGACGGCGCGGAAGCGGCTGAGATCCCCGGTCGAGTACACGACCTCGTACTGGACGTGATCCTGAACCATGACGTTGTGGAACCCGTGTGCCTCGACGAGGTGGGGGACTCCTTGTCTCGGGGTGTTCAGGGGATCGATCAGCAGGAGAAGGCCGACGTCGCTCACGGGCTGGGTGTGCGTGAGGTGTGGCTCGAGCTTCTCCAGCCGAAGGAAGGAGTAGCGGATGGCGTCCAGCGCGCCGGGCTCCAGTGATCCGTCCGGCCTGCCGATGACGCCGACCGTGGCGGTGCCGCCGTGCGAGGCGGGGATGGCGGTCTCCAACTGGATCAGGGAGGCGGGTTTCTGGTCGAATCCGTTCCAGCCGCGCAGGGCGCCGGGCATGAGCACCTCGAATGGTTTGCCGCACGCGCGGCTCGACCGGGCGGCCCAGCTCTGGTTCTTGTAGAAGGGGGCGTGCGCCTCGACCGTGGCGAGATCCGAGAGGAAGAGGGGATCCTGGGGGACGCCCGCGTTGTTGTACGTGACGACCGCCTCCGGCCGGTGGCGCTGGATGACAGCGTGGGCGTCTCTGAGGTACTTCGCCACGCCCATGACCCCGAAGTGGAAGAGGTCCA
>Ga0307377_10003847_pt1 | contig 16675 bp, 40 predicted proteins | sample TR3MG_FD_202535 | JGI IMG/M metagenome (GOLD analysis project Ga0307377, IMG submission 202535) | Soil microbial communities from Risofladan, Vaasa, Finland - TR-3 | ecosystem: Environmental > Terrestrial > Soil > Coastal area > Acid sulfate soil | place: Finland: Risofladan, Vaasa | collected... | reverse complement strand
GAATCTCAATCGGACGGTGGTGCCGATGATTATTGTAGAGAGCAGGAGGAATTGGCGTATTGTCGGTCTCTTAATGCAATGATAAACCGATATCATGACAATAAACGGGCTGCAATCGGTACAACTATCCGGTGTGCCTGTTGTGCTCGAAGGATACTAAAGAAGTCCTATCAAACTCAATTTTGCTCTAATAAGGGTAAGGGGAATTGTAAGGATACTTACCATAATAACGTTAATGATGATAGACGGGAACGGTCTCATAACTTTTGTAAATAAAGATGACTTTTTAGTTGACAAATTTAGTTTTTTGGAGTATATTTATACTATGGTCAAACAAAAAGAAATAAGTTATAAGGAATGGGAAGAAACGGTAATATCTGAATATACCTGTGGATGGGGTAGTGGTAATGAAAATTGTCGTGATGTTTATCCTTTGCCTTGTGGTGTAAGGGTACATGATGAAACAATTATGCCTAGACACTGGGGGAAAAAACAAAGACACCTAACTTTAGTAGATTTGATTTATCCTGAATCTGAAGCCGAACGTTTAAAAGAGTTGGGCGCTGATATGGATATGGATAGATACACTGAAGAAGGTTTTGGATATCCTATATTCAGGGGCGATGACAGTTTGGAAAAAGCGTTTAACTTTGTTCGAGAAGAAAGAAAAAATAAAAGGGTAGATGAAAAATGATAAACCTGAAGAAATTACCTGTTGATTGTAGCGTGGAGACGCTTTTCCCTGAGGCTGATGAGATGTTTAAAATGGTTGAGCCTTTGGGATATGCCCGTCAATATGCCGGTAAGGATTTAGAGTTAAAAATTCCTTTTTGGGATACCGCACTTGATCCGGCCGAAGATAACGTAAAAAGGAAAGACGGAACTATTGAGCATGATAATTATATATGTCTTTGTAAGTGGGGCGATGGGAGTCCTATCTCTGTACGTTATAATAAAAATGATTTAATTAAAAATTAGTTGTTGACAAATTGATGTTTTTGCATTATATTTATAAGTAGAGACAAACAAGTAACAAATGGGATAAAATGAAAAAACTCACAGTAACAACAAATGTACGTTTCCACTGGGTAAAATATGATTATCACGGCGGACAGAAAACGGCGTATTGGTTTGGACTGAGTTCTAAGGAAGGGAAGTATTATAGCCATTATTATCAAAAACTTCCTTTTCTTCCATATTGTGGAACAATGAGGCAGGAAATTACACCTGAACAGTTTAAGGAATTTTTTGAAACGTGGATTAAAAAAGATGAGTATAATCTTGAAATAAGGGAAATAAACGAATAGGGGATAATATGAAATGGTTTGTATCACGTCAAAGTTACTGGGGAGTTGAACCAGAAGACCAGTACATGGTTGAGATCGCTCAGGGCGGTTGTGACTATGCTAATCCTGATATGCTTGTTGAAAAGTATGATGGAGAAGGTGAAGAGTACACGGACCCCCGTGAAGCTGTAAAATCTGCTATAGAAATCGCGAAGCAGTGGAGTAATGACGCTCCCGAATTAACTGTTAATATCGGTCATGGGTCTACTGGTGGTATGACAATACCCTTTGAAGGTGACGGCCCCGAGGAATTAATTAAATGGGCAAACAAAAGATGGGAAACACTTCCGAAGTGTGATCGCTGTGGAGATATTCTACCTGAAGAACACTTCATTCTTGAAGACGAAAAGTTTTGCCGTGAATATTGTTGCGAAGAAAGATCGCGGGAATTAATCGAAGATTTAGACGATGAATAGAAGTAATATCGAATAAAAAATCATGGTTTAGGGTAATCCATAAAACCCTTTCCCCTATACCAATAAAGTGTTGAAATCGGAAGGCTTCGCTGTAGAGTTTGCCGACTGAAAATCCATTGCGACACAGTTCATAAGGGGGTATATACAGGCCGAACTATTGGTGGGAACCCCATTCCTGGTTATCAACATTTTGTCAACGTTTTATTAACATGTGGATAACTATAAATATGTTGATGTTGGCATAGATATTGCTTAATAAACATAATTAATTCTCTTTTTGTAAAGTAAAATTTTTATAGGCAATTTTTGCCTACCTATAACTTAACATAAAATACTTAATTTGTCAACTATTTTTTACAGAAAATTGCCCTTGAAAAGACTGGGATATCCCTCCCTGTCTTTTCTATTGCGTACTACCAATAAATTGATGATTGTGTGGTCGTTAGAAAAAGATTTTTGAAAATAAATAGTTATAAATTTATTTTTTAGTTGACAAATTGATTTTTTTGTAGTATCTTGTATAGTAGGGTGATAAAAACTAAACAAAGGGGATAATATGTATACAGCAGAACAGTTAAAAGAAGCAAATTATACTTACAATAATGATCATGGCGTAAACCAGACCGATGTTGATAAGATTAACGGGTTAAAGGCACTGCTTGAAAGTGAGTTAAAGGATTCTCTTAAGGCTGGTGTTATTGTGGTGTGTAAGGGTGATGAAAAGACCTATGAAAAAGGACACCTCGATGATGTGAATTATTTGGGTGAATACGGTTATCATGTTTGCGTCCAGCCTGGTGTATATGTTGATTTTTCATCGAAGAGTAATAAAAAGTTTTGGTTTTCTACTTCTGGCGGTTATTTCTTTTCTGAAAAAGATTCTGGGAAGTTTAAATTTACCGGTAAAACGCGATTAAAAACGTTCTGGACTTTTGGGCATAATGGGGCATGTGCTGGTGGTGGGATATATTTTCAGGCAGAAGTCGCAGTATTTGAATATGAAAGCGATAAAATTTATTAATTAGTTGACAAATTTAGTTTTTGTTGGTATATTTATATTAAGAAGTAAAAACGTAAAACAAAGGGGATGAATATGAATACAGGAAAACAATTAACGTATAAGGGCTTTTGTGCATTAGGTGGTTTAACAAACCCTAATCTATATACAATATCTATTTATAACGGTAAGCATTTTATGTATATAGCTTATATGACAAGATAAATCTCGGTTTGGGGTAATCCGTAAAACCCTTTCTTATCCTCTTGAAAAGGCCGGGACATCCCCTCCCGGTCTTTTCGTTATTACGCGTCGCCGATTAATCGATGATTGTGTGGTTCTGGTGTCAGCAAAATATATTATTTTTGTTGTTGACAAATTTAGTTTTTTGTTTTAAGTTATAGATATGAGCAATAAAAAAGAAAAGCCAAAAATTTCACAGGAGTATATAAACGCTCTTGAAAATAACACTGTTCATCGTTATTTCCATAAGCAGTTTATTTTACAGACAAATCCAGTAGCGTATTATGCGGCCAAAAAGCAGGATGAAAAGTATACAGGCCCTTGTGTAAGCATAAAAAAAAGAGAGGATAAAAATGCCTAAAACAGAACTTGAAATCTTGACCGAACTTATGGAAAAGGGGTACCGGCATATTATACAGTTTACTAAAAAAGGTGAGAATTTTGGTGAGCCATTGGCTTTCAAATTAGCCGGTGAAGTTGGTCCTTTTATGAGAGAAGATCCTGAATTAAAGATGGCTAGCTGTGGGAAAATTATTGACCGGATTAACGAATTAAGTTAGTACGCGCCGCCGATCTGTTGATAGAATTTTTTTGTGAGCAAGTGCGCTCGGGGGTGTGAAACCGGAATTTAAAAAAGATGAATTTTAATGTTGACAAATTTAGGAAAACTTGTTACATTATAGAAGTAACGTATTATCGAGAGGACTATAATGAGAAAAAGTAAAATGGGTTCAATGGCTGTAATGATGGCTACAATGGCTATGGCTATGGATCCCAGTATGTTTGGAGGAGGGATAACAACAAGGGTACGGGAGAAACCTAAAAAAGAATGTCCTAATTGCCATACAATGCATGACGGGAAACATCTTTCTTGTAGTGGTAGTTGTTATAAGACACTAGTCGAGAAGCAAAGGAATGCCCGTCAATGATACCTGAATTTGTAATGTTTATCGGAATACCTGGATGTGGAAAATCTACATGGTTAAAGAAACATAAGCCCGATACTCATATAGTAGTATGTCCTGATAAGATAAGAGAAGAACTTACGGGGGATATATCAGATCAGAGTATTAATATAGAAGCATGGAAGGAAGCGTATAGTAGAATTATAGACGCTCTTAATTCAGGGTTTAATGTTATACTTGATTCTACTAATCTTGATGTATTACACCGGAAAAACCTGTTAAAAAGTTTACCTGAATGTACCTTGAAGGCGGTAGTATTTGAAGTAGAACCTGAGGAGGCTTTCAGGAGAATATCCAATGCTATTAATGCAGGAGAAAACCGGAGTATGGTTCCGGAACATGTTGTCTATCGTTATTATGGTGACTTCCTTTATACCAATAAAGTGTTGAAATCGGAAGGCTTCGCTGTAGAGTTTGCCGACTGAAAATCTACGGCGACACAGTTCATAAGGGGGTATATACAGGCCGAACTATTGGTGGAACCCCCCATTCCTGGTTATCCACATTTTGTCAACGTTTTATTAACATGTGGATAACTATAAATATGTTGATGTTGGCATAGATATTGCTTAATAAACATAATTAATTCTCTTTTTGTAAAGTAAAATTTTTACCATTTGTAAATTACCATTTGTAAATTACCATTTGTAAATTATATTTCTTATCTTAATAACAATTTACCCAAAAATCTTTAATTTGTCAACATAAAAAGCAATTAAAAACAAAGTGAGCAGTAAAATTTCGTTTTACTTGACTTATTTTGTTTTTTATAGTATACTTATATTACGATAATAAAAACGAATTTTAAAAAGGGGATATAACAATGTTTTTACTTAAAACTATAATGAGCTTAACATGGGATTTAATTGTCCGGTTTAAATGGATCATTGCAATATTGAGCTTATATTCAGGATATCTTTTCTTTTTTGGGAAAGCATTGTCAATGCTTAACGGTATTCATTAAAACGGGGGATATTATGAGCGCGAAGGATTTAATAAAACTTACTAGAGAAATAAGGGAATTGACCAAAGAAGCAAAGAAGCAAAAAGAAAAAATACAAGCCCGTATTAAGGCAAGTAATAAAACTATTGAAATATTAAAAAGGGGATAGCATGAAATATAATAGTAGTGCTAAAAATCAAAATAAGGACTTTACAGGCAATTTAATATTATTTGCTACCAATGGAGTACAATACAATAAAAGGTATTTTAAACGGGCCTGTTGTAGTTCTAATATGGTATTATGGGGGGATAGTAAAAATAATGCTGTTTTGATTTGTGCAAAATGTGGATTTATTGAAAGTGATAAATCAAAAGTGATACCGATTATTGAGAAAAAACAATCTTTATGGACTGACAGCGAAAAGGAATTATTAACGGGCAAGGGGAAAGAAGATATTAATAAAAATGATATACGGGAAATAGATAGTTTATTCATTGATTAAAATACAAGGCAATAAAAACAATATTGATTTTCTTGCTTTGTAGAATCGATGATTGTGTGTCATCTTTTGTTTTACTCGAATATTTATTTTACCATTTGAAAAGAAATAACTTGACAATATTTGTTTTTAGTTGTATAATTATAATATGAGAGAAAAAATTAAATAAAGGGGATAGTATGAAAACAGCATTAATTTATTATATGAAAAGTGAATTATTCAGGGATTTAAATATGGGCCTTGATTTTCTATTGGAACATAAAGAAAATATTGTAAATCAATTATCAATAGGGGATTTAAAAGATACACATACATTACTTGCTGTATATCCTGCAAGCTCGATTGATAGGCCTACAATGTCGGGTAGTACAATTGATTTGGAAGAAATTTTTACATACTTTCAGGGTGAGGTATGGAGTCGTAACGGTGAAGCAAAACCATTAATACGGGTTTTGGGTTTAAAGCATACCTCAATGTCTGTGGGTGATATAGTAGTATATGACAATGAAATATTTTTTTGTGATAATGATGGCTGGGAAAACATAACAAAGAAAACAATTAAAGGATTAAGAAAACCTTAACAAAGGGGAAAACGTGAAAACCAATGATTTTAAAAAAGGTGTGCGGGTAAAATTACGTAACGGCTGGGAGGCAACTATAAAAGATAATCAGCGGGGCAATATTCGTATGTGTGAAGTGTACGGGATATATACCGAGATGGGAAGTGTATACTCGCATGATATTGTATCATATCAAGACAGTGAAGGAAAATGGAATACTGATATTGAGTATACAAAAAGTCAAAATGAATGCGCACAAATGACGGGTATTATTTTAGATTAATTGACAAACAAGAAAACAGTTGATTGCATCGGCTGTTTTCGTTTTAACAGTAGAATCCATGATTGTGTCGGTTTTGTAGTTTTATTAATTTTGTTTTTTATCTTCTTTATAAGTCTATCGTTTTATTCCCGTTATGTAAAGTATAAGAATAGTATTGTTTAAGTCAATGTTGAGTGGTCCAATGTATAGAGCCGTTACCGTATGGCTTGAGTTTAATAAAGAAAGTGAACAGTAATCATCTTTTAACTTGAAAAACTTTGGTTTTAGTGGTATACTTTAATTACGATAAGAAAACATTAAAACTAAAACAGTGTGTGTACTGCCCTTCAAAATAGGGGACGTTCAACTATCAAAACAGTGGATGCTGTGAAAGACCGTATACAATCTTTCATGGAATAAAACGGGGATAAAATACACGGTATGACCGAACCACTCCCAAACCTACCGCCCTTGAGGGGACGGACTGGACTAGTGCACTAAAGCCAGTGGGGGGCAGTAAGCACATTGAAAATTTAGAAAAAGCCCTTGACAAATGAGTCAGGGGCTTTTTCTTTGTCCTGCCTTGCCGGTAAACGAAGATTGTGTGGTCGGAGAGTCGGCAAAAATTTATTGAATAAACATCTTTTTGTAGTTGACAAATTTTGTTTTTTGTAGTATAATATATAAGGATAGGAAAAGTTTAAAAAGGGGATAGTATGAAAAGGGTAGAAATTAGCAATTTAGTTATAGAGTTAACACGCCGCTGTAATATGTCTTGTTCTCATTGTATGCGTGGGGATGCTCAATGTATAGATATTGAAGATAGTTATATAGAGAATGTTTTTAAGCGTGTTGATAGGATAGGAGAATTGACTCTTACAGGTGGAGAGCCTTCTATAGTCCCTGAAAAAATACAGTCAGTAATAAGACTTGCAAAAAAACATAATGTGTATATAGGTAGTTTCTATATTGCTACCAATGCCAAAGAAGTAAGCAAGGATTTTATAATTGCAGTTATGGACTTATACGTATATTGTGATTATTCTGAAGGATGTATGTTGCAGTATTCTAATGATAAGTTTCATGATGAAGTTGATATAGAAAATACTCTTAAATTAGAAGCCTTTAAATTTGCGAGTGCAAAGGATAGAAAAAATTACCCTTTAGCAGTTGAACAGTTACTTAATCAGGGACGGGCTTTTTACAGTTGGGGTGCATGGAAAGAAGTATCTATACATAGTAAGGATATAACCGATGGTGTAATCGATGGAACAATGTATTTAAATGCAGTCGGTAATATTGTACCTGAATGTGATTTATCATTTGATAGTCAGGATTGCGAATATCTAATTATATGTAACGTTTCAAAAGATGACTTTGATATTATAGAAGCCGTGTATAATTATAATGACCGTATAGAAAAAGCGTGTGAGTATAACGGAGTAACCGAAATTGAATTTTATCACCTTGAAGATATGGTAGTATAAATAATGATTGACGCAATGGGAATAGATATTAAACCTATTGAAGAAACCGATCCGGAAATTGCCGATCTTTTCTTTGATATATGCAATGGGAAAAAGAAATACGGGATACAGGAAATATACACGAAAAAGAGTACAGGTGATATTATGTTAGTTCCTGCACCTATTCAAGTGATACCGAAAGTTGGACGTAATGAAAAATGCCCGTGTGGAAGTGGTAAGAAGTATAAAAAATGTTGTGCATAGTTCCTTGTCAGTTCTGGCAAGCTCGTTATATTTAATTATCGTTTTATCGAAAGGGAAAAGGCATGATTAAGGAAATGATTTATACAATCAGAATGGCGCTAGGTAGGGAAGTACAGAAATTACCTCCTCCAGTAAAATCAAAGAAGTATCCCAGAAATAAGTCCTGTAATTGCGGGAGTGGTAAGAAGTATAAACACTGTTGTATATAACCCCCTTTTTAATAGATAACCCTTGACCGGTCCAATTGGTCGGGGTATCCTTCGCTGTCAAGACACAATCATCATTTTCAATTTCGTTTCATAATAGAACAGAATATCAAACGGGTCAAAATGACCGGTCAAATTGACCTTATCCGGTCAGATTGACTCAGGTCATCTCAGAAAGGATTGTGTCGGATTGATCGGATGCTCGATGCTTCATAGGCTAATTGTTTTTAAACTGGTTCTACGGGCTTCAATGGGGCTAATACAGACCGTATAGAGTATCACAGAGTAGGTCATCTCAGAAAGGATTGTGTCGGATTGATCGGATGCTCGATGTTCTGGTTTCTTTTGTTCGTTGAATAGTCATAGGGGCGATTAATAGTTAGTTGTGATTCATTTTAGGCAGGTTTTGGAGGTGGTTAGCAGGTCAATATAAGTCTATAGAGTAATGTCGTATAGGTATTCACAGAAAGGATTGTGTCGGATTGATCGATGGTTGCATCTGGTTGAGTTTGAGTCTTTCCCCGTTTCGGGTTTAGTTTCCTTTTCAAGTCCTGAAAACTTTTTTTAAAAAAGATGCTTTTTTACTTGACAAATTTAGTTTTATGTGGTAAAATATACAATAGGAGATATAAAAGGATGATTAAGGTATCAGATATAATACAGGTTAAACGATATCTTTTAAAAAGGCTTAAAAGAAAAAGGTTAAGGTATACACTTTTAGAAAATGAATTTACAGTATATAACGATTTTAAAATGAAGGGGGAACACGTCGCCGGGCTATGGTATAATACAAAAGATAAAAGCACTCATTTATTGAGAGTTTATTTTAAGATAGTAAATAAGAATCAAGTTAAACAATATTTAAGGGGATAGTATGAAAACAATGGAACAGTGGAACGGATCGGGGTTAAGCCTGACAAAATTTTTACAAGTCGGGGATGATGTCGATGAATCAATAATGGATCATGTTATAGGATGCCTTCCTCCTGTGACTATGAACGGTAAAATGGTACAAATGGGGGAACCTTATTCACATGATAGATATGATAGACCCATGTATATCACTTTTGAAAGTAAGGGCGCTAAATGGGTTTATACTGGTATCAGTATAACTCCTGATAGTTTGAAATTATATGCAGAAATAAATCATTTTTCCCATGATATAAGCGGGATTGAAAAAGCACCAGAAAAATATTGGTATTATAAATCAGATGGGGTATATTACCCAAAAATTAAATAATCATATCCCCTAAAAATGTCCTACAGGAAACGGATAAATTCATCCTGCAGGACTTCATTCTTGCCATGCAGATTCCATGATTGTGTGGTTTCTGGTTGGCAAAAATTATTTTTATAAAGATGCAGAAAGTTGTTGACAAATTATGTTTTTTTTGGTATAATATATATAGGATAAGAAAAACAAAGGGGATAGTATGAAAAAAAGGAAATATGATATTGATACTTTGAAAGTTGTATATGTTGATTATTATGGTGGTATGTATCATGCTGTTTTCACTAATAGTGATGGTAATATTAAAAAGTCGGGTAGTGAACGCAGAACAATAATACAATGGGTAAAAAGAATATTAACAGAATATCATGTAAAAATAGTTTTTGCTGAAGGGTGCCCTAATTTCGGGCATATATATATTTAAAAAAGGGGATAGTGATGTTGCTGATTGCATTGTTCAGGCAGGACTTTTTAACAATATAGTTTTCTGGTAAGGGGGTAAACATGAGTATTATAAAAAAAGCACTTGATGAAAATATGGGATTTATTACCGATGCTGATTTATCGGAAGTAATAAAAGAGAATCGGATGCAATTACTTTTAGTTCGTTGTGGTGGTGGTCGGTTTCTTGTCCCTGCGCAAGATGCAAAGCATTTTATTGATATTGTTAAACGTGATGGGACTGATCATATAAGAGATGTAAGTATTAAAGTGTGATAAACATTAAACCACTTAACATACTGGAGACTGTCAGGTGGTTCTCTTTTTGTAAACCATATTTCATGATTGTGTGGTTCCCAGGTAGGAAAAAATTATTTTAGAAAAACATCTTTTTCTTATTGACAAACTTTGTTTTTTATGGTATAATTATATCATAGGAATAAAAATAAAAAAGGGGTAAGTATGGATAATACAGCATATGAAAAATGGTTACAGAAAAGCGAGACAAGGGACTTTGTAATCAGGCAGTATGATCGTTATGAGGTTAGATCTGAACCAAACGGGAATTATAAGGCACAAACGGCTTTAAGCCCTTCAAAGGGTACTTTAAGCCTGTATGTTCAATCTGAATACATAGGCTCATACTCAATAGACATTATCCTGAAGGCGATGGATGTTGCATTGTTACTCGATGTAGATATTAATTTTCCTATAGTTATTAAGGGGCTTTTAGATACGATTAAGCAAAGGGTTAAATAAAATGGATAATAAACCATTAGACCAAAAAGATATATTCAGGATATTTAAAAATAGTTGTGCTTCTATGGGTGAAGCCCGTCGCCTTGCCAATAGTTTATCTGGATTGTCAAGGCAAAAACAATTGGAAAAGGTAAATAGTATTCTTGAAAATAAAAGGATTGCAGGGAAAAAGGCACTTGAAGAAAAGGGGATAAAATAATGGTAATAACAAGTAAGCAGCCGGAACTATTAACTGAAGAAATCGAAAAGGCAGTACAGGAACAGGTTATATATTGGAGCGATGACCGGATGACTCATTGGTTTTTTGACTTTAAAGTTGATGATGTATGGGTCTCTGCAATGCATATTAATAATGAATTAACGGAATGCCACCTTGACCTATTTAAGGGGTAAAATCATGGATCAAAAAGTACACACGGCAATTAATTGGTTAAGTCGGGAACAAATTGTTATACTATTGGAAGGTAACGGAATGGCCTGTTATGATTCCGAAAGTACCGACTATTTGAAAGAGACATTAATAAGTTGTATTAATGATGGGGATATTCTCCCTGAAGATTTACCTACATACGAATAATTAAAAAAGCCCTTGCTATTTGTGGGGGCTTACAACCTTGCAGACACACAATCATCAATTGTCCTGTTAATATTTTCCCTGTTTGTCAATCGTTAAAAACTTTTTTAAAAAAGATGTTTTTTGTGTTGACAAATTATGTTTTTTTTGGTATAATATATATAGGATAAGAAAACAGAAAACCTAAAAAGGGGAAAGCATGGCACCGACAAAAGTGATGGATCATACAGAATACCAAAAAAAGGTAAAAAAATACGATGATGATACTTTAAGATACATTATTAAGGAATGCAAAGAAGTTATTGATCTACAAAAAGATTTTAACCCTAATTGCGGGTATTATGCCGATGAAATCTGTTATTGTAGTATGGAATTGAAGAGGAGAGAAGATCTTAAAAAGGGGAAAAAAGGCAATGGCAAAAAAGGGGACAATGAAGATAGGAACAAAGGAATGGGCCAAACACCTGAAGAAATCAGGTAAGCGTATTGCAAATAAAGCAGAACGGAAATCTTATAAATTTTTAAAAAGGGGATAGTATGTTAAAATTGTATCCAATGAGTTACAGTAAGCGCAAGACAGTAGAAAAGATTGCACTGGCACTGGCGGAGGCCCCAGAGCAAAAACCGGGAAGTCCTGAGGCATTCGATGGGAAAGTTATGGAATTCCATACAGAGAATAACAGGATGCCTGGTACTCTTTTAGAAATTAATCAAGTATTAGGTATAAATGAATTTACGATAGTTGCGGAAGATGGTACTATTAACATTGAAAAGGAAGGGGATATTTTCATCGAAAAAAATTCGGCCCCTGAAGATATTAGAAAAGCATATTACAGATAATAACCCCCTTTTTAATAAAAGTCCTTTGTTAGGATATCCGGTCTCCTGCAATGGGCTTTTTCCTTTGTACTACACACAATCATAGAAAATCAATCGTTAAAAACTTTTTTAAAAAAGATGTTTTTTGTGTTGACAAATTATGTTTTTTTTGGTATAATATATATAGGATAAGAAAACAGAAAACCTTAAAAAGGGGAAAGCATGAAATTACTTACACAAGAAATCATCAAAAAAATGCCCGCTCTTTATGCTACCGATGGCGCTCCAAAGGATAAAAGGGAGATTGTAGTAAAGTTTTTTACTCCTGACTCAAATTGGACCTGGTATGTTTTGGAAGGTGAAAAGCAAGGGGATGACTGGCTTTTTTTCGGGCTAGTCGATGGGCATGAAAAGGAACTAGGGTATTTTACCCTAAATGAATTGCTGACAGTCCGCGGCGGGCTAGGCTTGCCTATTGAAAGAGATATGTATTTTTCTGGTCGTATGTTATCAGAGTTTATGGATTAACATTTTAACAGGGATACATAAAAGAGTATTCCCATTAATCCTTAAAGGCACCTCTCGAAAGGTGCCTTTTCTTATGTCTGACACACAATCATAAGTTTCCAGGTTTGGAATCATTCCCAGGTTCATTAATCATTCCCAGGTTCATTAATCATTCCCAGGTTCATAACAAACCGAAACAAAGTGAGCAGTATCATCTTTTTACTTGATAAATTTTGGTTTTGGTGGTATAATATATATACAAGATAAGAAAACGAAAACCTAATAAAGGGAAAATATAATGTTTAATATTACTACTATAATAAAGTTTTCAGTGATTGCCGGGAAGGTTATATTTCCATTTATAGGTTTTATTGCTTTGATAGTTTCAATTATTGTTACGGGTGCATAATGGCAAAGAAAATGAAATATAAAGCCTGTGAAGGTTGCGCAACTTATAAAGGTATATGTGATGAATGTACCAATGGCAATTTATTTAATGACCCTCCAAAGAAATTAAAAAAGCCTATTGCAACTATAAGTAATTACAGTACATTTAATTTATTCCCTGATGAAGATATAGAAAACGATATGAATATAGAAGACTATGCATGCGAAGAATTGAATAATTTAAGGTTTGATTTTTATAGTGATTAACTTTTAACAAAGGGGTGTTTTTATGGGTACTCTATTATCTGAAAGCATTGACAGAGGAGTAAATGAAAAGTATTATGGCGCTGAGGGTAGAAAACGGTATAATAAATCCGGTGAAACTGAAAAATCTTTTCAGGGGAATATTATTATGTTTTCCCAAAGTAAAGATCAGTATAATAAAAGGTTTCCGGTAAATTCCTGTTGTGGCCAATCACGTTTCCCGACATGGGAAGATGCGATGGAGATGCCTGATCGTATTTCTGGAGATGATTGCACAATTGACAATACGGTAAAATGGGGAGATGTTTCTGTTTGTGAAGTATGCGGGCATATTTTCGAGGAAAAGTCAAATTTTGATAATGTGGTTATTCCCGAAAGTAAAGAAGAGCCGGAACCGTCAGAAGATGAAATTTTAAAAGCCGTTTCACAGATTGACTTATCGGAAATATAAATCTTACAAAAATCAATAAGGGGTAAACATGTATACGATAGTTGATGAAATGTGTTGTTATTCAGAAGAAACTATTTGCAGAAAAAAAGCCTTTAAAGAAGCATTCAATAGACAATGTGTTTTAATGCTGAACGGGATTGTTATTAAAGATTTTTCCTGTTAATATAACCCCGAATAAAAGGGATTGCTTGACAAGTGCAAGCAGTCCCTTTTCGCTACATGCAGATTCAATGATTGTGTGGTTCCCAGGTTCATTAATCATTCCCAGGTTCATTAATCATTCCCAGGTTCATTAATCATTCCCAGGTTCATTAATCATTCCCAGGTTCATTAATCATTCCCAGGTTCATTAATCATTCCCAGGTTCATAACAAACCGAAACAAAGTGAGCAGTATCATCTTTTCTATTGATAAATTTTGTTTTATGTGGTATAATATATATACGATAAGAAAAGAGAAAACTTAAAAAAGGGAATACAAAATGTTTACAACAATGATAATACTCGGACTGGTAGCACTGGCACTCGGTACACTCGGAATAGGTAAAAAGGAAACTACAGAAGTAACCGACGAAAGCGTTTTTGAGATAGAGAACAATTAAAAAAGGGTAAGCAATGAAAACAATTAAATTATCCAAAAGAGATAAATTCATTATTGGTACAATGATAGATAAATATGGTAAGGTTGCTGGATTAATGGCTTTAAGGTTAATTAGGCCAAAGCATAAAGGCACTGAGTGCCTGAACTATTTACGGGTAAATATAATCAAGGGTTAAATATTCATTCTTTAAAAAAGGGGAAAAATATTATGGGAACAAACAAATATTTCAACCAGTTCATGGATATTAAGGAACTACGCGATCTCTATCGTAGTTATTGCCTGAAAATGCATCCTGACAAGGGAGGCGATCATAATTCTTTTGTTGAGATGCAAAATGAATATGAAGGTGTTTTGAAGGTTATCTCCGGGAATGAAAAGGAAAAGGCATTCAGGGAAAACCGTGATCCTCATTTTACTTTTGAAGGTGAAAAGGCAATTATGGAGATGCTTTCAAAGGTCATGAGGGTGCCGGGTATTATTATTGAAATATGCGGTTCCTGGATATGGATATCAGGGAATACCTTTTCAGTACGTGAAATATTAAATGGTTTTGGCATGAGATATTCAAAACCTAAGAAATCATGGTATTTTTCGGCATATATGAGCAAGGGAAAAATGCGCGGGCGTTATAGCATGAAAAAAATCCGCAATACTTTTGGCAGTGTAAGACTCCAGACCAAAGAGGAGGACAAACAAAGAAGTATAACAACTACAGTATAAAACTACGATTGAAAGAACGGCCTGACATGTTCAGGCCGTTTTTTCAATTTGCGCTATACATTCTATGATTGTGTGGTTTCCAGGTTTATTAATCATCTCCAGGTTCATTAATCATCTCCAGGTTCATTAATCATCTCCAGGTTTATTAATCATCTCCAGGTTCATTAATCATCTCCAGGTTTATTAATCATCTCCAGGTTCATTAATCATCTCCAGGTTAATAACAAACATAAACAAAGTGAGCAGGTAAGATGCAATTTGATTGATAAATTTTTGCTTTTATAGTATAATATATATAAGACAATAAGCCGAAACAAAGGGAAATCAAAATGATAACAATAAGAGACTTAATATCAGGGGTAGTAAAAACTAAAACAATGTTTAAATTATTCCCTTCAATAAAAGCAGAAATTATGTACCAAATATTTTGGGGCGATAATGAAAAGGCTTTTAGTTTGAAGAGGAGAGAAGTATATACACTTGTTAATAATGATATCGTTATTACTTCATTTGATAAATTAGATAGTATAGACAGTCTTTAAAAAGGGAAAATATAATGTTTAATATTACTACTATAATAAAGTTTTCAGTGATTGCCGGAAAGGTTATATTACCCTTTATAGGTTTTATTACTTTGATAGTTTCAATTATTGTGACCGGTTCATAACAAACCGAAACAAAGTGAGCAGTATCATCTTTTCTATTGATAAATTTTGGTTTTGGTGGTATAATATATATACGATAACGAAACAGAAACAAAGGAAAATTAAAATGGTCACAATCTCAACAATCATAAATGGAGCAGTCAAGATAAGCGACAATTTCAGGATTGAGAAAACTAGTGGCAATGCTATTTTAATCATAGATGAAAACGAAAAGAATGCAAGATATAATTATGTATGGGTAAAGAGTGACAACGTGATTATAGAGAACGGTACAATCAATTTAAGATATCATGCATATAAAGCTGCTAAATGGTTCTTTGGTGCTTTTAACGCTTAATATAAGGGGTTTAAAGATGTTAAATAGTCTATTGTATTTTTCAACAGATTGCAAGAATGAAAGGCCATTTGGAAATAATGTTAATATATCGGGGACTTTCGCGGTTATTCTTAAAAGCGCCATTAATGAGATTGAAAAAGAAAAGGGAATACGTTTTTTCCTGAAAAAAAAAGATAGATTCTGCGATGATCTATATGTAGTTTCAAATAAAAAAACAGTAAAAATATGTACAATCGATGGCAATTCAAGCGTATATAAAATTAGAAAAGCAATTCATAAAAAAATTAAATAAAAAGATGTATTTTATACTTGACTTTTTTTGGTTTTGGTGGTATAATATATATACGATAAGAAAAGTGAAAAACTAAAAAAGGGGTTAAAAGATGTTTCTACTTAAAACTATACTCAATCTGGCATGGCAAATAATTGTACGTTTCAAGTGGATAGTTGCTTTTCTTGCTCTTTATTCTGGCTATATGGTTCTTTTAGGAAAAGCGGTGGTAACGCTTAACGGTATTCATTAAAATAGGGGTATAACGTGAAAGCAAATATTATAGAGGTTGCAGGAACAGAAAAATATCCTTATGCCTGTATTATTGAGATAGATAATATTTGGGTAACGGATAGAATATGTGATGAAAAAAAGGCACAAAGAATTGTCCAATATACAGAAACTTGCCAGGATCTTAATGCCTTAAAAATGAAACTGGCTATGGCATGTATTGAATTGAGAATGATAAGGGGAAAAAGT
>Ga0307377_10003845_pt1 | contig 16677 bp, 9 predicted proteins | sample TR3MG_FD_202535 | JGI IMG/M metagenome (GOLD analysis project Ga0307377, IMG submission 202535) | Soil microbial communities from Risofladan, Vaasa, Finland - TR-3 | ecosystem: Environmental > Terrestrial > Soil > Coastal area > Acid sulfate soil | place: Finland: Risofladan, Vaasa | collected... | reverse complement strand
GGGAGCAGAGGTGAACAGCTCCATCGCCGCCCAGCCCATGGCGAGCAGCACGACGGCGACCCACACGCCGCCGGCGAGCAGCAGCGCGAGCAGCGCGAGCAGGAACAGCGTGATGCCGAGCGTGCCCATGGCGCTAGTGTCCCGAATCGTTAGTTCGTTGAATGAATCGCTGACGCGACAACGAAGCTTGAAGCGGAAAAGCGGCGAAATCGGCGCCAGACAAGGCGCAAAGCGCAGCAAGGTTGGACACCTTGCGAGCATTTGCAACGCCGTATGGAGTCGATTCTCGACGTCTTTTCTTCAGCGAATTAGCGATTCGGGACACTATATGTTTTCCGACATGGCGATTTTCTTTTCCCGCTCGGCCAAGAGGTAAGAGGGCGTGCCGCGCCTTAACACCGCGACAAGGTCGTCGAGCAATGCGATCGACATGATCACGAGGCCCAAGGCCATGCCGCTTTGCGGTATCCACAGCGGCACCGCCACCAGTCCCTGGGACACGTCATGGATCTCGTAGGAAGTCACAACCATGGCGACTGCATACCAGGCGAAGAACCCGATCAGGAACGTACTCGCCGCCAGGCACAGTGTTTCCAGTATCAGGCGCTTGCCGCCGCTGAAGCGGTCGACGACCAGTCCAACGCGGATATGTTCGTTGCGGCGGTAGGTGTGGGCCAGTCCCAGAAAAGAAGATGCGGCCATGCAAAAGCCGGCAAAGTCGTCGTAGGAATACGCGTCGAAGTCAAGCAGGCGGCCGCCGATCTGCGCCAGCGTCAGGACTGCGATAAGGATCAGAAAAACTCCGGCGAGTATGCCGGAGCCGGTGTAGAGCACGTCGAGGAATCTTCTCATGCGGCGATATTATCGTGTCGGTTCGCCGCGCGATCGGTGCGGCCGGCGACCCCCGAACTGCACATTGGATGTTCGCCGCCCGACGCAGTCGCGCAGGACGGGATTCGCCAGGTCTGCGAATTCGGGCGCGCAGGGAAAACATTTGCGTCTTCCCTCGGCGCACCTATTTTCAAGGCTTTCCTACTGCCTATATTCGTTGAGAATCGCCTGCGCGTCGGGCCCGGTCTTTTTCACCCAATCCTGTGCCATGGTCTTGCCGATGGCGTCGAGTTGAGCCGCGAGCTTCGCGTTCGGCTTCTGCACGATGATGCCGTGGCTTGCCATGGTCTTCTTGTAGCCTTCGTTCTCGGCTTGGCTGGTGGCCCAACCGTCCTTTTCGGCTTTGGCTGCGGCCGCCAGGACATCTTTTTGCACCGCCGGATCGAGCTTGGCGAACGCGGCCTTGTTCACGATCACGAAGTTGAACGGCAGGAAGGCGTTGACGTCGGTGTAATACTTCAGGTAATCCCAGGCCTGGGTGTCGACACCGGTGGCGCCGGAGGTGATCATCGCGTCGACCAGGCCGGTGAGGAAGGCTTGCGGGATTTCCGGCACCTGCACCGTGGTCGGAATTGCGCCGAGCAGCTTGGCGAATTCGGAGGTGACCGGGCTGTAGGTGCGGAACTTCACGCCCTTCAGGTCGGCGGTCGAATTAAGCGGCTTCTTGGTGTAGATGCCCTGCGGCGGCCACGGCACCGCAAACAGCACCTTGATGCCTTGCGCGTCCAGGCGCTTTTCGATGTAGGGACGCGCGACGCGCAACAATTTCTTCGCCGCGGGGTAATTCGGCGCGAGGAAAGGATTGGAGTCGAACGCGAAAATCGGATTCTCGTTGGCCAACGTCGAGATCAGTATCTGTCCGATGTTGACCTGGCCGGTCTGCACTGCGCGCTTGATTTCCGGGGCCTTGATCAGCGAGGCGTTGCTGTGCACCACGATGTCCAGCTTACCGCCGCTGGCGGCCTTGACGTCTTTGGCGAACTGCTCCACGTTCTTGGTGTGAAAGTTGCTGTCGGGATATGGCGTAGGCATGTCCCACTTGGTTTGCGCCTGGGCGGTGCCAAACGCGAGGCCCGCGATGAGCGCTGCGAACAATGTTGGCTTGAATTTCATGCTTGCTCTCCTTGGTCGACGTTACAAAATATGGTTTGCGGTCCGCGTTCAGTCCCGGCGCGCGATCTGCGCGACCAGCCGCGCGAGAGCCAGCGACGCCGTCAGCCCCGGCGATTCGATGCCGAACAAATTGACCAAGCCACGGACGTCATGTTCAGTGGGGCCCTCGATCACAAAGTCGCTCGCCGGGCTTTCCGGTCCGCCCAGCTTGGGTCGTATGCCGGCGTAGCCCGGCACCAATTGTCCATCTCTCAACTCCGGCCAGTAATCGCGTATCGCCCGATAAAAGCCGTCTGCGCGACGCAAGTCGACATCGTAATCTATTTCCTTGATCCATTCCACGTCGGGTCCGAAGCGCGCCTGCCCGGCCAAATCGAGGGTCAGATGCACGCCCAGGCCGGCAGCTTCCGGCACCGGATAGATCAGACGGGTAAACGGCGAGCGACCGGCGAGCGCATAGTAATTGCCTTTGGCGTAATGACAGGGCGGGACCTTCCCCGGCGGGAATCCGCGCAGCGCGGCCGCAACGCGCTGCGCCATGAGGCCGGCGCTATTGACCACCGTGCGCGCGACAATCCGCATCGGTTCCGCGCCGCCGACATCGAGCGCGATGCCGTCGGCGCCCACCGCGCCGCCGGTCACCGGGCTGTGCAGCGCGAGCATGGCGCCGCGGTCCTCGGCCTCGCCCTGATAAGCGAGCATCAAGCCGTGGCTGTCGACGATGCCGGTCGACGGCGAGTGCAGCGCCGCCACGCAGCGCAGAGCCGGCTCCAGCGCATGCGCTGCGTCGGCCGTGAGCAGCCGCAGATCGTGCACGCCGTTGGCCGCCGCCTGGGCCAGAATCCGGTGCAGCGCCGCGATCTGCGCTTCCGTTGTTGCCACGATCAGCTTGCCGCAGCGGCGGTGGGCGATGCCATGCTCTTCGCAGTAACGGTACAAAAGCGATCTGCCCTCCACGCACAGCGCGGCTTTGGCCGAGCCCGGCGCGTAGTAGATGCCGGCGTGAATGACCTCGCTGTTGCGCGAACTGGTCTCGGTGCCGATCGCGCCCGCGGCTTCCAGCATGATGACTTCGCGCCCGGCTAGCGCCAGCGCTCTTGCGCAGGCGAGGCCCACTACGCCCGCGCCGATGACGACGCAATCTACATTTTCGGCCACGTGCTTCGCCAGTGTCTCGTGCTAGTGTCTCGTGCTAGTGTCTCGTTAAAGCACCGCGAGCCGGCTATTGCTCAAATCGGTGATGAGCATGGAGCCCGGCGCATGGGTGATGCAGAGATTCGGTTTCGCCTCGGCAATCACGGCCTGCGGCGTCACGCCGCAGGCCCAGAATACCGGCAATTCATCTGCTTTCACCGTCACCGCATCGCCCCAGTCCGGCCGCGCCAAGTCGCGGATGCCGATCAGTTCCGGCTTGCCGATATGCACCGGTGCGCCGTGCACACCTGGAAAGCGGGAAGTGATCTGGATCGCGCGGATCGCATCTGCCGGGCGGAACGGCCGCATCGACACCACCAGCGGGCCGCGAAAACGTCCCGCGGGAACGGTCTGGACGCTGGTCCGGTACATCGGCACGTTGCCGCCTTCGTCCTGGTGCCGCAGGCGCAGCCCGTCTTCCAGCAGCGCCCATTCGAAGGAGAAGGAGCAACCGAGGATGAAGCTCACCAGATCGTCGCGCCACAAGTGGCCGATGTCGGTCGGCTCTTCCACCATCTCGCCGTGCCGAAACACGCGGTAGCGCGGCACGTCGCTTCTCATGTCGATGTCCGCGCCCAGCGCCGGCAGCGCCGGATCGCCCGGCTCCGACACCGCCAGCAGCGGACAGGGCTTGGGATTGGCCTGGCAGAAACGCAGGAACTCCGAAGACAGCGCTGCGGGCAGGATGACGACGTTGCCCTGCACGCAGCCGGGCGCCAGGCCCGAGGTATGGCTGGTAATCTCGCCGCGGCGAATGCGCCCCCGGATCGCCTGGGATTCGGTGACGCTCGGGTCAGTGCGCTTCATCGCGAATGAGCATGATATGATTTCCGCATCCTAGCAGAAGCCCGCAGGCGCGTGCGCCGGACCGGCTACGGCCCATGGCTATAACATGAACGAACAACGCTGGCAATTCTGGATCGATCGCGGCGGCACTTTCACCGACATCGTCGCGCGCCGCCCCGACGGAGGCATCGTCACGCACAAGCTGCTCTCGGAAAACCCGGAGCATTACCGCGACGCCGCACTCGCCGGCATCCGCCACCTGCTCGGGGTCCCGCAGGGCGCGCCGATTCCGGGCGAAAAAATCGAAGCCGTGAAAATGGGCACCACGGTCGCCACCAATGCGCTGCTGGAGAGGAAGGGCGAGCGCACGGTGCTGTTCATTACCCGCGGCTTTCGCGACGCGCTCAGGATCGCCTACCAGAACCGGCCGAAAATCTTCTCGCGCCACATCGTGCTGCCCGAGCTGCTCTACAGCAAAGTGGTCGAAATCGACGAGCGCGTCGGCGCGCATGGAGAGGTGCTGACCCCGCTCGATGTCGAGGGCACGCGGCGCGATCTGCAGGCTGCGTATGACGAAGGTTATCGCTCGATTGCAATCGTGTGCATGCACGGCTACCGTTATCAGGAGCATGAAAAGCAGGCGGCGGCGATGGCGCGCGCCATCGGTTACGAGCAGGTATCGGTGTCGCACGAAGTGAGTCCGCTGATGAAGCTCGTGAGCCGCGGCGACACCACCGTGGTCGACGCCTATCTTTCGCCGATACTGCGGCGCTATGTCGATCAGGTCGCCGCCGAACTCGAAGGCGTGCGCCTGATGTTCATGCAGTCCAACGGCGGCCTGACCGACGCGCGCCGCTTCCAGGGCAAGGACTCGATACTTTCGGGACCGGCGGGCGGAATCGTCGGCGCCGTGCGCACCTCGCTGCTCGCCGGCTTCGACAAGATCATCGGCTTCGACATGGGCGGAACCTCGACCGACGTGTCGCACTACGCCGGCGAATTAGAGCGCGCCTTCGAAACCCAGGTCGCGGGCGTGCGCATGCGCGCGCCGATGATGAGCATACACACGGTCGCGGCCGGCGGCGGCTCGATTCTGCATTTCGACGGCGCGCGCTATCGCGCCGGGCCGGATTCGGCCGGTGCCAAGCCCGGGCCCGCCGCCTACCGCAACCACGGGCCGCTGGCGGTAACGGACTGCAACGTCATGCTGGGCAAGATCCAGCCGAAATTCTTTCCGTCGGTATTCGGGCCGGGCGGCGACGAGCCGCTCGATGCCGAAGTCGTGCGGCGCAAATTCGCCGAGCTCGCGCGCGAAATCCACGAAGCCACGGGGGATGCGCGCACACCGGAGCAGGTGGCCGAGGGCTACGTCGACATCGCCGTAGGCAACATGGCCAATGCGATCAAACAGATATCGGTGCAGCGCGGCCACGACGTGACCGAATACACGCTGTGCTGCTTCGGCGGCGCGGGCGGCCAGCATGCCTGCCTCGTCGCCGACGCGCTGGGCATGACGCGGGTATTCATTCACCCGCTCGCCGGCGTGCTTTCCGCTTACGGCATGGGCCTCGCGGACATCACCTCGATGCGCGAGCAGGCGGTGGAAGTGGCGCTCACGCAGGACAACTGGAAGCTGCTCGAGGACAGCCTGGACAGGCTCGCCGTTCCCGCGCGGGTTGAAGTCCTGGAGCAGGGCGTGCCGCCGGAGCGCGTGCGCGTGGTGCAGCGTGTGCACCTTAGATACGAGGGCACCGATTCGGCGCTGATCGTCAATTTCGGTTCGACCGCCGACATGGTCGAAGAGTTCGAGACTGCGTACCGAAAGCGCTACTCCTTCCTCATGCCCCAGCGCGCACTGCTCGCCGAAGCCGTGTCGGTCGAAGCCATAGGCGTATCAGATGCGCCTGCCGAAGCCGCGTCGGCAGCGACGGCACGCGGCACGGCACCGCGGGCAGCGGATATCGTCGACATGCATACCGGAGGCAAATCGCACCGTACCCCCGTTTATCGGCGCGAAGAACTGCAGCCGGGAGACAAAATCAAAGGGCCGGCGATCATCGCCGAGGCCAACGCCACCACTGTAGTCGAGCCGGGTTGGCAGGCCCAAGTGACTCCGCTCGATCATTTGTTGCTCAAGCGCGTCGAGGCGCGGCCGGCGCGCGTCGCCATCGGCACCACGGTGGATCCGGTGATGCTGGAGGTGTTCAACAACCTGTTCATGTCGATCGCGGAGCAGATGGGCCTGCGGCTGGAGGCTACCGCTTACTCGGTCAACATCAAGGAGCGGCTCGATTTTTCCTGCGCGCTGTTCGACGCCCAGGGCCAGCTGATCGCCAACGCACCGCACCTGCCGGTGCACCTGGGTTCGATGGGCGAATCGATCAAGACGGTGATGCGCGAGAACGCGGGCAGGATCAAGCCGGGCAATGTCTACATGCTCAACGCGCCCTACAACGGCGGCACGCACCTGCCCGACATCACGGTGATCACGCCGGTGTTTGACGACGCTGGAAAAAATATTCTGTTTTACGTCGGCTCGCGCGGCCATCACGCCGACGTCGGCGGCATCACGCCGGGCTCGATGCCGCCGGACAGCAAGGTGGTGGAAGAGGAGGGCGTTCTGATCGACAACTTCCTGCTGGTCGAGGAGGGGCGGCTGCGCGAGGAGGAAACGGTCGCGCTGTTGGGCTCGGGCCAATATCCCGCGCGCAACATCGGGCAGAATCTGGCGGACCTGCGCGCGATGATCGCGGCCAACGAGAAAGGCGTGCAGGAATTGCGCCGCATGGTCGAGCATTTCGGCCTGGAGGTGGTGCACGCCTACATGCGGCACGTGCAGGACAATGCCGAGGAGGCGGTGCGCCGCGTGATCGACGTGCTCAAGCCGGGCGAGTTCAGCTACGAGATGGACTCGGGCGCGGTGATCCGCGTGAAGATCAGCATCGATCACGCCGCGCGCAGCGCCACTATCGACTTCAGCGGTACCTCGGCGCAGTTGCCGAACAATTTCAACGCGCCCTCGGCCGTATGCATGGCGGCGGTGCTGTACGTGTTCCGCACCCTGGTCGACGACGACATTCCGCTCAATGCAGGCTGCCTGAAACCGCTGAATGTGATCATTCCCGAAGGCAGCATGCTGCGGCCGCGCTACCCGGCTGCGGTGGTCGCGGGTAATGTCGAGACCTCGCAATGCATCACCGACACCCTCTATGGCGCGCTCGGCGTGATGGGCGCCTCCCAGGGCACGATGAACAATTTCACTTTCGGCAACGCCGACTACCAATATTACGAGACCATCTGCGGCGGTTCGGGCGCAGGTGGGGCGGATGCCGGCGAACAGGGGGCGCAGCAGGGTTTCGACGGCACCGATGCGGTGCACACGCATATGACCAACACCCGACTCACCGACCCCGAAGTGCTGGAATGGCGTTTCCCGGTGCTGCTCGAGAGCTTCGAGATCCGCAGCGGTTCGGGCGGTGCGGGCAAGTGGCGCGGCGGCAACGGCATCGTGCGCCGGGTGCGCTTTCTGCAAGCGATGACCGCGGCGATCGTCTCTGGCCATCGCCGCGTTCCGCCCTACGGTATGGCCGGCGGCGAGCCGGGCAAGGTCGGGCGCAATAGGGTGGAGCGCTCCGACGGCAGCGTCCTGGAACTCGGCGGAGCGGACAAGGCGGAGCTGCTGCCGGGCGACGTGTTCGTCATCGAAACCCCGGGCGGCGGGGGATACGGTGCTGCCAGCGTTTGAGTGGCGTTTTCAGCGTTAGCGAACTGGCCACTGACTCGGGGGAACATCGGGGGATGCGCCCCGAAGGTTTCTCCCCGGGGAAAAATCCCCTCAGGGTATATTCCTCGTTGCGTATAATTTTGGACACGCGCAGCAGGTTCGAGCGTGAACATTTGCCTATCGGGCTCGTGGCGGATTCCCTATAATCAGCCCTCTGGAAGGAACGCGTTCAGCTACTCGGGGCAGCATGGATCGCCAAACCGTCTTTACCAAGACCGCCAAAGGCATGATGGAGGCGACTGGGAAAACCAGTGCCCTGTCGCGTGATATGCGCGCCTTGCTGAAGGAGATCGACGGCAAGGCTACATTGGGTGAGGTGCATGCCAGACTGGGCAAGTTGACGGAAGCCAAGTTGCAGGAAGCACTCCAAGTTCTGGCCAGGAGCGACTACATTCGCGAGTTCAAGCCGTCGCGAGCCGTCGCGCCGCCGCCGAGACCTAGCGAGCCCGAAATCGACCTCGATTTCACCACGGCGATTCCAACGATATCCACACTGGCAAAAAAGGCCGAAGAAGAGGCCCGGGAGAAAGCCAAGGCGGCAGCGGCCGCGAAGGCGAAAATCGAAACAGAGGCGAAGGCAAAAGCCGCAGCGGCGGCCGCGCAGGCACGAGCCGAAGCCGAGCGCAAAGCGAAAGAAGTGGCGGAGCGCGCGCGGCGGGAGGCCGAGGAACGGGCGCGGCGCGAAGCCGAAGAGCGGGCGCGCAGGGACGCCGAGGAAGCCGAACGCAAGGCACGGGAGGAAGCCGAACGAAAGGCACGCGAAGAAGCCGATCGCAAGGCGCGCGAGGAAGCGGCGGAGCGCGAGCGGCGGCAAGCCGAGGAACGGGCGCGCAAGGAAGCCGAGGAAGCCGAGCGCAAAGCGAAGGAAGCGGCGGAGCGCGAGCGGCAGGAAGCCGAGGAACGGGCGCGGCGCGAAGCCGAAGAGCAGGCGCGCAGGGAAGCCGAAGAAGCCGAGCGCAAAGCGAAGGAAGCGGCGGAGCGCGAGCGGCAGGAAGCCGAGGAACGGGCACGGCGCGAAGCCGAGGAGCGGGCGCGCAGGGAAGCCGAGGAAGCCGAGCGCAAAGCGAAGGAAGCGGCCGAGCGCGAGCAGCAGGAAGCCGAGGAACGGGCGCGGCGCGAAGCCGAGGAGCGGGCGCGCAGGGAAGCCGAGGAAGCCGAACGCAAAGCGAAGGAAGCGGCCGAGCGCGAGCGGCAGGAAGCCGAGGAACGGGCGCGCAGGGAAGCCGAAGAAGCCGCGCGCGAATCTGCGCAGCAGCCGCCGGTTCCGGTCGAGTCCAGCTCTTCACTGGACGACATGGTCAAGATCGAAACTGATTTCGACGCCGTGCTGGATGCGAGTGAAGGCGCGGCATTGGATGAGGCGAAGCGTTCGAGCGGCGCGGACGACGCGCTGCAGAAAGAAGCGGAGGAACAGGCGCGCAGGCATGCCGCCGAGGAAGAACGCGCCAAGGAAGAACGCGCCAAGGAAGAACGCGCCAAGGAAGAGCGCGCCAAGGAAGAACGCAAAGAGGAACGTGCGCCGGATGAAGCCGACGCGCTGTGGAATCACGCAGAGGAACACGCGCTTCTGCAAGCGGAGGATGCGGAGACCGAGCGCCACTTCGCTGAAATGGAGAAAGAGCTGGAGGCGGAGCCGCTGGCGGAAAGCGCCGCGGAAAAGGCGTTCGAGGCGCGCGAGCGTGAGCGAGAGCGAGAGCGCGCACAGTGGGAACGGGAACAGGACGATGCAAGGGAGCGCGCGCGCGCCGAGGCTGCGGCGCACGCGCTCGAAGCCGACGCTGCGCCCGAGGAAGTTCCCGTCAGGATTCGAAGGAAAATCAACTGGGGCAAGCCGACCGCGCTCACGCTGTTCTTGATCCTGCTTTTCGGCCTGTTCGTGGTTCCTTTCATTCCGTTCGACGGCTACATCCCGCAGTTCGAGAAGCTTGCCGGGGCCCATTTGCAAGAGCCGGTGAAAATCAAGTCGCTGCACCTGATGCTGCTGCCGCAGCCGCACTGGCGCATGGACGATGTCTCGGTAGGCAATGAAGGCCAGCTCAAGGTGTCGCGGGTCAACGCGTTTACCGAGCTCGGCAGCCTGCTCAGCAAGCACAAGGTGTTTACGTCGATCGAACTCGAATCGCCGGTACTGAGCGAGAAGGGGCTGCTCGCGCTCCTGTTCGGCAAGCCGCCGGGGCCGGATTTCGCGAGGGCGAGCATCAGCGCGACGAACGCCAAGCTCGACTCGAAGACATTCAGTCTGCCCGCACTGGACGCAAAACTGGCGTTGGGCGAAAAAGGCGTCTGGCGGGATATCACGCTCGAGACGCCGGACCACAATACGCGCCTGCGGCTCACCGAGGATCCCGAAGGCGCAAATATCGAGGCCCATACCAATAAGTTCAGCATGCCGCTTAAGCCTTCGTTTGTCCTGGAGAACTTCGATGCCAAGGGTGTGATCCGCCGCGGTGAACTCAGGCTGAGCGAATTCAATGGTGAGATTTACGGCGGTTATCTGTCTGGCACCGCCAGCCTCAAATGGGGCACGGACTGGAGCCTGAGCGGCGTGATCAAGGCGAGGGCGATGAACCCGGCCAAACTCGCGCCGAATCTGGTCGAGGGGGGAACGCTGGAGGGCAAGTTGGTCTATGCGATGCAGGGCAAATCCTACGCAGCGCTGTTCGCTGCGCCGCACGTGGAGGGCAGCTTCGTCGTCAGCAGGGGTGCGTTGCTCGGCGTGGATATGGGCCGTTTTCTACAGAGCGGCGAGGCCGGCGGCAAGACCGCCTTTACCGCGCTTAGCGGCACCTTCGTGCGCGACGCCGGCAAGACCGAGTTGCGCCGGCTTCTCCTCGCCGCGGGCCCGCTCTCGGCGCGCGGCGGCGCCGACACCGATGCCGCCGACCATATCAGCGGCCGCTTTGCCGTCGAACTCAAGTCTTCCGTCGCGCAGGCGCGCGCCAACCTTTCTCTGTCCGGCGCGCTCGGGGATCCGCATTTCGGCCGCTGAGCGATTTCGCCTGCGCGATTTCAGCCAGTTCAAGCCGGCAAAGACGCGCTATTTTTTGGATTTCATCAGCGCTTGGAGATCGGCGAACGCTTTGTAGGTGGAAGGCGCACCAGGCTCGCTGCCGGCCGTCTCGCCGCGTCCGGCGGAATCCAGATAGCGCGCGTGCTCGTTTTCGTGGCAGTAGATGCACAGCAGTTCCCAGTTGCTGCCATCGGGCGGATTGTTGTCGTGATTGTGGTCCTTGTGGTGCACCGTAAGCTGGTTCACGTTCACGCGGGTGAATTCGCGCGCGCAGCGCCCGCAGACCCAGGGATAGATCTTCAGAGCCTGTTCGCGGTAATCCTTTTCGCGCAGTTCACGATTGCGCCTGGCTTCGGCGACTATCTGGTCCATCTTGCTGCTGCCAGGCTGAGCCTTGTTCGCCGCCATGTGCCCATTCTCCGTGGGAGGCCCGCCCCCGGGCCGATCGGTGCTCGATTATTGCGATGGTCGGGGCGAGGGCGCCCCTCCTACTGCCAATGCAAGTCCTTTCGGGGGACGATATTTTCGAGACTGATTGTGCGCCCGAGCTCGTCGATCTTCAAGCGCAGCCTGCTTCCGCTATAATCGCGCTTTATCGGCGCACGCTTCTATGGCTGAAATTCTCAAGTTGCGCGGCGGCCCTGCGCTGTCCGCCTTCCGTCTGGAAAAACTGCACGCGCGCCTGGAAGAAGTGGCTCCGGGCGTGCGCATCGCCGGCGCCGAATTCCGGCATTTTGTCGAAACTGCCCACGCGCTGGCGCCGCGCGAGCGCGCGGTGCTGGACCAACTGCTCGTCTACGGCGAGCCGCTGTCGGCAGCACCACTTGGGGGCCATCTGTATCTGGTGGTGCCGCGCTTGGGCACCATATCGCCCTGGTCGTCCAAGGCCACCGACATCGCGCGCCAGTGCGGCCTGCCGGCGGTGAAGCGCATCGAGCGCGGAATTGCCTATTACGCCGAAGGCGCCGGCGGCCGCAGGCGGGAAATCGCGGCTTTGCTGCACGATCGCATGACCGAGACGGTGCTCGACGACCTCGATCAAGCCGAACAGCTGTTCCGTCACGTAGAGCCGCGGCCGCTCGCATCGGTCGATATTTTCGCGCGCGGACGCGCGGCGCTCGAGGAGGCCAACCGCGCCATGGGTCTCGCGCTGTCGGCCGACGAGATCGACTATCTGCTCGACAACTTTCGCGCCATCGGCCGCAATCCCTCCGACGCCGAACTGACCATGTTCGCGCAGGCGAATTCCGAGCACTGCCGCCACAAGATTTTCAATGCGTCCTGGGTGATAGACGGCGTCGCCGAGCCGCACACGCTGTTCGGCATGATCCGCGAGACCGAGAAAGCCAATCCGCAGGGCACGGTGCTCGCCTATTCGGACAACTCCGCCATCATGGAAGGACGCGAGATCGCGCGCTTCTACCCCGATGCCGCGGGGAACTACGCCTACCATCGCGAGACCACGCACACCCTGATGAAGGTGGAGACGCACAATCATCCGACCGCGATTTCTCCCTTTCCGGGGGCGGCCACGGGCTCGGGCGGCGAGATCCGCGACGAAGGCGCGACCGGCCGCGGCGCCCGGCCCAAGGCGGGCCTCGCCGGCTTTTCGGTGTCGAACCTGCGCATTCCGGGCGCCGAGCAGCCGTGGGAGGCGGAGCACGGCAAGCCCGGGCGCATCGCCTCGGCGCTGGACATCATGCTCGAGGGGCCGATCGGTGCCGCCGCGTTCAACAACGAATTCGGCCGCCCCAATCTCGCCGGATATTTCCGCAGCTTCGAAATCGAGGCCGGCGGCGAACTGCGCGGCTATCACAAGCCGATCATGATCGCGGGCGGCGTGGGCAATATCGCCGCGCGCGATGCGTTCAAACTCAGCTTGCCGCCCGGTGCGCTGCTGATCCAGCTCGGCGGCCCGGGGATGCTCATCGGCATGGGCGGCGGCGCCGCCTCCAGCATGGCCACCGGCGCCAACACCGAGGACCTGGACTTCGATTCGGTGCAGCGCGGCAACCCCGAAATCCAGCGTCGCGCGCAGGAGGTCATCGACCGCTGCTGGCAGCTCGCCGACGCCAATCCCATCCTGTCCATTCACGATGTCGGCGCGGGCGGGCTGTCCAATGCGCTGCCCGAACTGGTCCACGGCGCCGGCCGCGGCGCCAAGCTGGATCTGCGCGCCGTGCCGAGCGAAGAGCCGGGCATGTCGCCGCGCGAAATCTGGTGCAACGAGGCGCAGGAACGCTACGTCCTGGCAGTGCTGCCGCAGCGCATCGAGGAATTTCGCGCCATCTGCGAACGCGAGCGCTGCCCGTTCGCCGTGCTCGGCACAGCGACGCCGGAGACGCAGCTTACGCTCGCCGACGCGCGCTTCGGCGACAAGCCGGTGGACATGGACCTGGGCGTGCTGCTGGGGAAGCCGCCGCGCATGCTGCGCGAGGTCGTGCGCCGAAAGCATGAACTCGCGCCGTTTTCGGCAGCCGAAATCGAGCTCACGGAGGCCTGTTACCGCGCGCTGCGCCATCCGACGGTGGCAGACAAGACTTTTCTGATCAGCATCGGCGACCGCACCGTGGGCGGACTGTGCTCGCGCGATCCCTTCGTCGGACCGTGGCAGACGCCGGTGGCCGACTGCGCCGTTACCCTGCTCGGCTTCGATGAATGCGCCGGCGAAGCCTTCGCGATGGGCGAGCGCGCGCCGCTGGCCGTGATCGACGCGCCGGCCTCGGGCCGCATGGCCGTGGGCGAGGCGCTCACCAATCTGGCTGCGGCGCCGGTCGATTTGTCGCGCGTGAAACTCTCGGCCAACTGGATGGCGGCAGCCGGACACGCGGGCGAGGATGCGGCGCTGTTCGATACCGTGCGCGCGGTGGCGCTGGAGCTGTGCCCGGCGCTGGGCATCAGCATCCCTGTGGGCAAGGATTCGCTGTCGATGAAGACCAGCTGGGAAGAGGACGGCCGCAAAAAAGAAGTGGTCGCGCCGCTGTCACTCATCGTCTCTGCGTTTGCGCCCTGCGCCGATGCGCGCCGCGTGCTCACGCCGCAGTTGCGCCTGGATGCCGGCGCAAGTGTGCTGATCCTCGTCGATCTCGGAGGCGGCAAGAATCGCCTCGGCGGTTCCATCCTCGCGCAGGTATATGGCCAAATCGGCGATGCGGCACCGGATGTGGACGACGCGCAGGCGCTGAAGCGCTTTTTCAATGCGGTGCAGGCGCTCAATCGCGATGGACTTTTGCTCGCATATCACGATCGCTCCGATGGCGGTTTGTTCGCGGCGCTATGCGAAATGGCCTTCGCCGGGCATTGCGGCCTGACTCTCGATCTCGATGCGATCTGCGTGGGTGGCAAGCAGGAGCGCGAGCTCGCGGCGCTCTTCGCCGAAGAGCTGGGCGCGGTATTGCAGGTGCGCGCGCAGGATCGCGACGCGGTGCTCGCGCGCTTGCACGCCGAAAAATTGCAGTCACAGGCCATCGGCAGCCCGAACCAGAGCGACGAAATCCGCCTGGTGCGCGGCGCTGCGACGGTGCTGGCGCAAAAGCGCATAGCCCTGCAGCGCGCCTGGTCCGAGACCACCTGGCGCATGCAGTCGCTGCGCGACAACCCCGACTGCGCGCACGAGGAATACGAGCGCATCCTCGATGCGGGCGATCCGGGCCTGCATGCGCATCTAACCTTCGACCCGAACGACATACCCCCTTTGAAAAAGGGGGTGGCGGCGCAGGCGCCGGGGGATTTAGAAGGGGTGGCGGCGCAGCCGCCGGGGGATTTGCCGGCCGCTGCAAAATCCCCCCTGCCCCGCTTTTCCAACAGGGGGAATGCGAGGCCGCGCGTCGCCATCCTGCGCGAGCAGGGCGTGAACGGGCAGGTGGAAATGGCGGCCGCGTTCGACCGCGCGGGTTTCGACGCGACCGACGTGCACATGAGCGACATCATTTCCGGTCGCGTTTCGCTCGCGGGCTACAAGGGTGCCGTCGCTTGCGGCGGCTTCTCCTACGGCGACGTGCTCGGCGCGGGCGAGGGCTGGGCCAAGTCCATTCTGCTCAATGCGCGCGCGCGCGCCGAATTCGAGGCCTTTTTCGGCCGCGGCGACGTGTTTGCGCTGGGCGTGTGCAACGGCTGCCAGATGATGAGCAATCTGCGCGAGATCATCCCCGGCGCGGCGCACTGGCCGAAATTCCTCAAGAACCGGTCGGAGCAGTTCGAGGCGCGCTTCGTCATGGTCGAGGTGACCCGGAGCCCTTCGCTGTTTTTCGCCGGCATGGCCGGCAGCCGCATCGCGGTGGCCACCGCACATGGCGAGGGCAGGGCGGTATTCGCAGGCAGCGACGCGCAAGCCAAGGCGCTGGTGGCGGCCCGATTCGTCGACAATCACGGTGCGGCGACCGAAACCTACCCGGCCAATCCCAACGGTTCGCCCGCCGGCATCACCGGCCTCACCACCGAGGACGGCCGCTTCACCATAGTCATGCCGCATCCGGAGCGCGGGTTCCGCAGCGTGCAGCACTCCTGGCACCCGCAGGGCTGGGGCGAAGACAGTCCCTGGATGCGCATGTTCCGCAATGCGCGCGCTTGGGTGGGCTGAATGCAAGCAGCCATTTTGGGCGATCGCGTCGAGCTGCAGCTGCTCACGACGCTGCGCTGCAATTTGAAATGCAGCTATTGCTCGCTCGGCGTAGGCGAAGTGCTCGGATCGCAGCCCAAGGTGACCTATACGCTGGACGCGCTCGATACTTTCATCGCCACGCAGCTTTCCGGATACGAGATCTACGTCACCTTCTACGGCGGCGAGCCGACGCTGAATCTCGATCTCATGATGGCGGTGATGCAGCGCCATCCCGACTTTCGTTTCCAGCTGCAGACCAACGGCACCTTGCTCGACCGCCTGCCCGACTGGGTCCTGGCGAGGCTGTCGAACATCCTGGTGTCCATAGACGGCGGCGAGAAAGTCACCGACGGCCACCGCGGGCGCGGCATCTACCGGCGCGTGCTGAAGAACATCGCCGCGGTGCGCGAGCGCGTCGGCGGCACGCTGACCGCACGCGTGACCTGGAACGACGCCGATACCAGCTTCGAGGAGCTGGACCAGCTTACGCGGTATTTCGACTACGTTTATTTTCAGTTCGTGGCGCAGAACGGCGCCTACGCGCCGCACGCGCTGGCGAAAAAGCGCGCGGTCATGGCGCAGCTGGTGCAAAAATTCTTTGCCGGCGAAACGCTCTATCCCTTCATTCCGATCATGGGCACGGTGCGCAACAAGGTGCTGCCCGCACTCGCGCAGGAACGCTACTCGGGACTGACGCAGTGCCGCGCGTCGACGCACATTTTGAACGTCATGCCCGACGGCAAGATTTTCCCCTGCCCGGATCTGATGTACCTGCCGGAGATGCTGCAGGGGGACGTGGTCGGGAACTGGCTCAAACGCAGCCCCTTGCAGCCGCATCCGAACATGCCCTGCGAGGGTTGCGCCGCGTTCGCCTACTGCCGCCGCAACTGCATGAAGAACCTGCACCTGGCCTACGTCAAGGGCGACGCCGCCTATCGCGAGAATGTGGTCGAACCAATCTGCGATCTGGTGCGCTTCCTCGGCGAGGAAGTCGACCGGCACGACCCGCATGGCTGGTATGCGCGCATGCCCGCGTCCGTGCGCGAGCGCGTGGCCGACTGCCCGGTCTACGAATACGTCGAGGTCATGCCCTGAACTGTAGGAGGGGCGCCCTCGCCCCGACCGGCGCCGGCACGAAGCCCGATCGGTCCGAGGGCGCCCCTCCTGCGAAGTTGTGGGAGATGGTATGGACGTTCCCCTTTCACCGTCGCGGTGACTGGCGCCTGCGAGGTGTTTGGCATTCGAATGCTCGGCAGGAAAGGGGAGGACCCCCGCACCTGCGGCATCAGATGTGCCAAA